>Ga0116227_10017463_pt1 | contig 10013 bp, 9 predicted proteins | sample S1TSphgellanicum_FD_89693 | JGI IMG/M metagenome (GOLD analysis project Ga0116227, IMG submission 89693) | Host-associated microbial communities from peat moss isolated from Minnesota, USA - S1T2_Fb - Sphagnum magellanicum MG | ecosystem: Host-associated > Plants > Peat moss > Unclassified...
ATATGTTTTTTGTCCAGAGAAAAAGATATGGGGTTTTATTATGGTCGGGACGTAAACCCCCCCCCACGCCCCCCCCCCCCCCCCCCTCCCCCCAATTGAGCTCTGTTGGGCACTCTGCACGGTCATCTATGTGACCCTCTCAGATAAATGAAAAACAATAGGCCTTTTTTGTGTGCTTAGAAATAAGCTATCGGTAAGAATCTTGTCTTTCAATTGAGAGATTGAGTTTGAAACTACTTCGAGACAGTAGAACCTGTGAGTCCCACAGAACATATCTAATGGTTTTTTCCCTTTCTCTCAAAACATGCAAAACGATGCAGTCAGAACATGCAAAATTGCAGAGCTCCATGCAAGCTGCAACAAGGGCACAAAAAGACACATCAAAATGAGCTGCCCGATAGATCTCCATGGCAGGGTGTTTAGTGTCTCCTGTGGTTTAACATAACTTCCTTTTGCTGTCTATCATTCTTGGGTCTAATGAAAGCAAGAGAATTCACATTGGTCTTATATAACTTCCTTTTGCTGTCTAACATTCTTGGGTGTGATCAAAGCAAAGAGAATTCACATTGCTGTAAGATTTGGGGATAAAATTTTGGTTTGAACTTGGAACCAATGTGTGTGGGTGATAGCCAGAAACCCAGCTCTACTCCTTATAAGACTGCTTGTTTTAGAATCATACTCAGTTTTCAGTAATTGGTTTCATCATTTCTCATGATTTTTGTTTGAACTTGCCCATGAAGGGCAGGGGCATTATGCAATGAACTGCCTGTTAGCCCTTGATTGGGTTCTCTTTTGAAGTGTCCTCTTGAGCTCGGTTTTAGGGTGTGATTCCCTTCACATATTATTAGCTGTAGTGGTTCTTTCATAGTGGTTTTTGTGTGTGTGTGTGATTTGTGGTCTCAAGCAGTGTTGTGTGGGTAACTCTTTTTTTTATAAAAATGACCCCATTTCCAAGTTTTTGAAATTTCAAAATGAATAAACTAATGATTCTGAGTTTTTGAAAAAAATTCAGAATTAAACAACCCGTCTTTTTATTATTTCATAAACTCAAAGAACCTCCAGTTTCATGTAAGAACTCACAAAGAACTGCGGGTTTCTGGGCATTTCTTTTGTTACTTTTTATTTTCTTGAAAATGGTGATTATATATCAGACCTGATTCTCTGATCTTCTGAAAAGAGTGATGAAGAAATTAAAGAATCACCCACATAACAGGTGGGGTTTTTGTGCCATTTTTGATACCCACACAACACAAGTCGAGTCAGGCCTCAAGTCTGGACCTAACTTTGTGACAAGCATACAAACTACCTAATATCCCAGATTATTAGCACCCTTCTTCCCTGTCACTAGTCCTAGTCAAGGTTTAATTTTTCGAGAACATTTTGTCATTTTTTGGGTGTTGACTTGGTATATAGGTTTACGCTTTACACCTGGTATCAACAATGGTATCAAAGACCAGACCAGTCTGGTCTTAGATTTTGTGGATATTGGGACTGGTATCATTATTGCCTTAGTAGGGTAAGTACGCCTATCATCGAACACTTTGGCATATCTTTCTCAATTCTTCTCCATTTTGAGTGATTTAAAATGTTCTAGCAGCGCCTTCTCAAGCTCTACAAATCATCTTTGAAATGCAAATCCAAAGGAGCAACCAAAAAAGAGCAGTAAAGAAAATATGTTTTTTTGAATTGCAAAATGCAATTTTTTTCATTTTTCTTCATTTTGACCTCTCCTACTTATCAGTGCATAACTTTATCATTCTTTGTTCAAATTGAGCAATACAAACTAAGTTGAAATCGCCATCTTAAGCTCTACAAATCATCTTATAACTCTAAGGCAACATAGTAATATTTATGGATTTTTTGAGGGTTTTGAAAATAGGCTATGAACTATTTGATCAAGAATAACTTTTTTGCCTCTATATGTTTTTGCCAATCTCTAGTGTGATAGATGTGCCAAGAGGAGGGCTCCATCTACTCTTTGGATTCCATAAACAATGGGGCCTTCATGCAAAAATGGCAAGCAAACCTTACCTTAAGTGTTGGGACATTGACCTACCTACCTTATTAGGGTTTGGAAAAATTAAGGAGAGAATGGAACAATCTAGTATTAAGGTTTAGGAGTTTATGTTGATATCCATACCATGGAATTCATCCTCTTTGTTTCTCTATTATCACCTTTGTTTTGTTATCCAATTGTTATTTTGTTTTGCATTTAATTTCAAAGTTATGAGACTGTGTTCGGGTAGTGAACCGCATAACTCTAATTTTTAACAATTTATTTGAATATAAAATTTAAATTATTGAAATAAAAGCCTTTGATGGGTTTGCAAATCCATGAGCTCCATTTGGTTATTATTGAATCCAAGTCTTTGATTACTAATGATTTCATACATCAATTCCAATGTCCTAAAACAACAACAAATTTCAACACAAATGGAGGACCTAACTAATAGTGAGGACATTGGGGTACAAACTAATGTTGTTATGGTATAAATTTTGGAGATACCAAGTTGTTCTTGGCACTAGGTTTCTTTTTCAAACTCTAGGTAGGGATTATTTTATTTTTAATTCAAAATTTTTGATACTAGTATGCTATCAATAATAAGTTGTTTGTCATTCGACAAACCAACATCAACATGGGTATTAGGCATTGAATAGGGGGTCAAATATCAACCCAAAGTCGGGCATCAAGTTTAGGGTTTTGTTGGTCAAAGAAGGTTTGACCATAAGCAAGAAAAAAAACCCAACACAACAAGTAAACATTGCGCATTGAAGAGCAAATAATAACAAACAAACAAGGGGCAAATTGATGCTTAAAAAGAATGTAACGTCTAATGTTCTTATAAAGGAAAACCATGTACAAAATTTGAGAACAAAATTTGCATCCCATCTAACAACACCTAACATCAAAGATCCTCATCTAGGATTCTAACACTTCATTCTATCTCTTCCAAATAGCTTGCCTTTTCAAGCAGGTCTTCATTTTCTTCTAGCAACATGTCTTCAACCACAAAAAATTCAACCAATTTGTCTCCATCAATGAGTTTGCAATCAAGTTGTGCATCTAAAGGCCAATTCTTGTATATCATGACAAGTTTGTCAAGATTTTCAACTTTAAGATGACACTATCACAAACTAATGAACACACCTATAATTGAAAAAATTCACTTTGTTTCAATCTCTGAACTTAGAATGCCCATAATTTGTGGTGCCCAAAAGCCCACATTTGGGAACTTGGCAACCCACCATATTAATGGATCAAAATCATTTACATTTTTCACATGGAATTTGCAAAACAAAGACAACTTAGCTTTGAAAAGACCTTTAGTAGCCTCTTGAATTGGAGTTATTGACCCAAACAATCCAAATGAAGTTGAAGGTTGTTTAGGTGCTAAAGGATTAAAGCTTGTACTTTGAACTAGATTCAAATAACCCATAACATTTTTCAACAAGAGCAACATAATCAAATCATCATATTATTGCATTAATGTGGTAGTTTAATTCTTGCCAATGTAATGTAGGATGCAATCCATGCTTTTGAAGCATGGATCTAACATCAAAGCAACCATGTTATGAGCTCTATCTCAAGAAAAGGTTTCTACAAAACCCCAAAAATGACACAACACATTAATGACTTTACCCATTTTGCCATACAAGATTTTTATCTTTTGATCAAATTGACCACACTAAAATGGAAGAAGAGGAACAACTTGATGCGTATACTCCCTTCTCATTGTCCCAATGATTGTTAAAGTAGCAAAGAATGCATTAAATAATAACCAATACCCTTTATTTTGATTTAACAAACATTAATGAATAACGGGTTTAAGGTTTCAATTATTGTTTGAGCAATAACCCATGTTAGCTCATTGGGAATCCTAGCCTGTAGAATTGAATTTTATTGGGTGTAACAATGTTGATAACATTCCCATATTGTAAGATTTTTTGGAACAAAATTACCTTGGAAGCAAAACATGTTTTCACTGTGGTTTTTAGTTTTTTATGTTACATGCCAACCTCATAGCAAGCCTTTTGCCACCTAAGTTTGCCTTCTTCAAACCTTTGGTCTAGGTAATTGTATTTTAAAGAGGAGTTTGCACATCTTTCAAACTAAGTTCCTTCATGCCCGCACCCACATTAATTTCAATCATGGCATATTGACATGCTTTTGACATAACATGACCAAAACAAAAGCCAACAAATGGTTGAGCTAATTATAAAAGCTCACATGACACAATAAAAATGAAGGCAATTGTGAGAAAATTCAATTTAATTCCTTCATCCTTGACATACGTAATCACCTTATTTATCAAGTTGAATTCAGTTAACAACACTTTCACTTGTTTTATAAGAGCTATACCAAGATTATTAGGTGCTTTAAATAGTCCAACAATTATGTGACAAGAGAACCTAACTACGGTTAATGAAATTGATGACGAAGGCAAAAGTGTCATAGTTTAACCTCAAGATTTATAAATCAAATGTTGTTATGGTTGCACACTAAACATTGCATAAAACACATATGTTGCTTTGGTTTTTTACAAAAGAATAGGAAGGTGTTCACAAACAAGTTGTTTACAAGAAGGAAACTAAATTTGACCATAAAGGTGCAACACCATTCGCCTCAACCAAGGGATTTCCATAATAGACAAAGGCATATAACCTTTAATAATTATTAAGACAAGATCTTTAATAAACCCTATACAAATAAGGTTAGATTTTTTATAAGGCCTCACATTTCTAAAGAAAATTAGTGATGGTTGTAAGTGTGACAAATACCTTATGCTTGCATTTCTAATGTTTACCACCATTTTTGTTGTTTACAACAACATTTTTGTGTAATAATTACTTTTGCGAATTCAAATTATATTCACTTGCGACATTTCTTTCATGGTTATAATGTCATGTTCAAGGTTGTAAGTCATGAATCCTTTCCAAGATTTGGTTGAAATTTGAAAACTTATAGAACTTTTAAAAGAATGATAGATCACACACGTCATGAGTTGCACACCGTGCATGTTAACTTCTACAATGTTGTTGTTCAAAATGAAAAAGGCCCACAATTTTGCTATGCAATGAAAGGGAGCCTATAAATTTGCATTCGTGGTGAGTTGCATTAGTTGCTACTTCTAAAACACCTTTTCTTTGAAGCTTGTCACTTTTCATCAACTATAGCCTCAACCTCTTACAACACCTCTTTTAACAAAATCAAACTTTCAAACTCATCGACAATGAAATGATCAAATTTTATAGTGTGAAATTCATCTCCATAAGAGCCCACAAACTCAAATCAATCCATGAAAAATAACTAGAAGCAACAAACAATTGCAAAACAAGAAGGTAAAAAGGATTTGAAGCACCAAACAATTGTAAACAAGAAGGCAAGAATAATGAACATTTAGCAAAGACTTTCATAAAATAAAAAGGTGAAGAGGATCTAAAGCATTAAACACTCACAAGAAGGCAAGGTCAACTCTCAACTCTCGACAACTTTGAATGTAAGAAATAGGTACAAAGTAAAAAATCTTACCTTTAAGATGAACTCCACCTTGTGACAATGATTGAAAGATGGATAAAAAAGACCTTGGAAATCTTATGCCAATTTTCCAAAATGTGCACTTATAAACTGACACCACCCCCAATAGGAACATTCATAAATGAAGATGTAGCACAACTTTGATACTAGCCTCTTAATATTGGAGTTCACGAGAAAACGTCGAACCCTAATATCACATGAGTTTTCTAAAACTATAAACCCACATGTTGAAATAAACCTTAACTTTTTGCCAAACCATAAATTGAAAATACAGTATTCATTTGTCATGTCAAAAAACTTCAATAACCTATGGGTAGGATAGTTGATACCTTAATGCATACTCAAGTTTATATTTGACATTTTGTTGATACCACAACAACATTAGTGCAAACATGATAAATGGAGTCATGATTGTCTTGTTTGGGTGGTTGTTTGAAATGTAGGGGGATCGCTTTTTAGGATGTGACAAATTGTAATTAGTTATAAAAGATGATGGATTAAAAATTCATTATGTATACAGTGACAAAAATATATATATTTTTGTCATTAGGCGTGTACAATTATTTGTACACAATTATATCATTTTGAAAAATTTCAAACTTTCAAAAAATGAAAGAAATAATGAAAACATTGGTTACACTCTTTATGAGTGCTTTTGTGTATTATATATTCATTACATTGAATAAAAAAAAATCAACATGTTTCTATAATATATTGCAAACATTATCATGTAAACCTATTAAATATTTGGAACATTAGTACAAAATTTGACCCAAAAACATGCAAAAGCAAACACTAGTTACATTTGCTTTGGCTTGTATTAAGATGATTACATTAATCGATATCAATGTTAATTATGTATGTTAGATGATGTTTTTTTGGTCAATTTTGTGATGTAGCGAAAATGATGATCATCCATAGGAAGATTTAGTCAAATTTGGCTACAACCTAAATACGAAATAATTTTTTTAGGTATCCTTCTATATTTTTGGCTACATGCTTGAACCATGTATAGAAATTTGGCAAACTTTATTAAAATATGGTCCAATTCTAGCTATTGAACATCTCAATTTTGTTATTTTTTAATTTTGCTTTGTGGCCATATGTAGCTAGCAAAAAAAAGGTTGATACCAATAGGTAGTAAACTTCACATATACAAATTGATACCATTGCATACCCCAACTCTTGAAACTTGGGTTACTTATACCAACCTGGTGTGAAATGTTTAAAAACCCTCCAATACAAAGACCAAGTTGGTATTAAAAAATTTGATACCCAGATCAACATTAGTTTTTTCAACCAAAAAAAATTGAGATTTTTTGGGTGTAAATTCAACTAATTTTGCCAATGTTGTGGAAAAGACTTGTCAAATTTTAGAGACCACAAAAAGATATTTAAAAGAAACCTGGTCCTAGTACCTTATCAATGCTAGGCAAGTACCTGGTTTGGCATTTTGAATCTCTGCTTCTAATTCAAGTTAGTAAAAATTAAACCAGAACTAAGTCTGATTTTTGGAATCAGAACTAGGGCCAATTTTTGAAAAAATAAAGTTAAAAATGGGGGCTAACCAGAGGCTAACAAGCAGTTAACTGCCAACTCCCATTTGGGTTACTTAGAACTGGATTCAATTTTCAGAACCCGAACTGGAACTTATGTTTTCGAAGAACAGGAACCATTCTAATTTATTTTTTAGAACCAGAACTGGAGGTTCTTCACAAAAGTAAAGAACCAGCCAACACTGACACTCTCGATTCAAGAGATGTCAAGGAGATTCACGTTTCTTATTGATAGCCTACAAGTTAACTCTTCATCAGTTAACTCTCTTTCTAGCTTGAAGATTTAAGGCTCAATTTGTTCAGAGTCTCTATAAGTTATTGTTGTTCTGTTGTCCTGGCCACTTTTGCCAACTGGCTTGCTTTCTTTGCCATGCTGACAGTTTCCTCCTGGCAAATATCAAATCTGGCAAATTTTCTCACTGAATCTGAGGCCTGAGTGAACCAATGGTACCCAGTGCCCACCATTGCACCATCCATTGGAAGCCTGTTTATGACTCAGTTGTGGACAAACCCCAACAGAGTTGACATGCTTTCACCTCAATAACTTATCTTTTAAAATTGGGTCCAGTAGGTAGGTACTCAGTGGTAGGACCTTAGGCCTTTACAAGGTAAGTAGATGCATGCAGATGATCGGTAAGTAGGTACTGGCTGTGAGTTGTTAGTAGGTACCTAGGAAACACTGGCAACTGAGCTAACCATTGTGGTTAGCAAGGGAACTAGAACTCACAGAAAAAGTGTTTCTTGTCCACCCATCATCCATCACTTACGGTGCGCTGATGGTTGTTGGTTCATTCTGGCAGGAATTTGGAAGAAGAAATCAATCTATCTATGCAGGAATGTAGTTTGTTTGTTTTGTTTTGTATAATGAGATCCACTGAATGGGGATGCTTTGGATTGCGTTTTTCCTGGAAAGGACGTGGTAACACTTGGGCCAACACAGCACAGGCCACACTGATAGTAATGGATAGAAAGACAGCTATCTCCAACCATGATCCAAACTATTGAGTGGGATTCATTCTATCCAAGGCGTTAATAGGCTACTATCAGTATGTTGGTGTGGGACCTGGTGTAGCCAATTCAGCATAGTGGCAACCAAGCATAACATAATGTTCAAGATTAGTTTATAGGCAGGTAAGGACTGAGAACCGGGATTTACCTGGCATAATAAAGAACAAGTAGAAATTTGCTTTTAGAAACAGATGGTTGTGAATCATTTGATAGGAGAGAATGCGCATTAAGGTGTCTAGTTGACTATAATAGCCTAGGGTTGCTTTCCACATTGATAAAAAATAAAAATAAAAAATAAAATTTTATATATATTCAAAAAAAGAATTCGTTTTTAAATTTTGAAATTATATATTTTTCCATCATCTACAATTATATTGTGATATGAGTAGTGAAATTATTCAGAATGTAGCCTATGATTATTATGATGATTTTTAACATGTCAACTTCATATTTCACAAAATTTCATTTCACTATTTTGAGGATTATTTAATGATGAAACTGACCTTAGGGTAAGATACTCTTCTTTTCAAAGAAGAACTCAAGGGTACAGGTCCTGCATATGCACCCCTTGACTAGAGAGATTAACACTTATTATTCTGAAACCTAACCATAGTTCTGGGAAAATTAAAAAACCTCCTACAAAATTATCAGTTTTTTTTTTGCCAATTCTTTCATGAAAACCATTGGTTCCTTGACAGTTTACAAAACTTAGAATCAAAGCCTTGTTCATTCTCAAAATTTTCAATAAACGAGAAACAGACTGTGTCAAGTAAGGCCCAAATTTTGTGGCCTACACCAAGAAGGATGACCCCCCTAGAAGCTCGTAGGTAGGTGGATCCTTGTTGTTGGACTAGAGATTAACAAGAATCCAATAAAAGTGATTTTGGCCTTTGGGCGTTCTTAATTGCCAGATTTTTATTTCAAGTTCTAATAGGTAGCCAACAACATATAGAGGTTTCTTTTTTTAAAATTTAGATTCATATCCCTGTGTTCATCCAAGCTTCAGGGCTAAATCTTTGGCATGGATGACCATCGCTTTTTGCATGTGATTTTGGTGCCAAATTTGGTTAAATCTTCTCATGGATAATTGTCAATGATTGTAAAGCCAAATTTGGCTAAATTTTGTAACAGATGGGCTAAATCTTCTTATGGATGTACACTACTTTCAACATATGGTTTCGTAACAAAATTTGGCTAAAGCTTCTTATGGATGACCACTACTTTCAGCATATGATTTTATAACAAAATTTGGCCTAATCTTCTTAGCCTGAGTCCCTGGCAAGAGTGAACCAGCACACCATCCATTGGATGCCTCCATTAAATGCCTGATAAGGGCTCTGTTAACATCTATAACCTCAACTAAGTTAATATCGGTCTCACCTTGGTAACCCTTTCTGGAAAAAGTAGGTCCTAAATAAAGGTATATATGTGAGCAAGTAGGAAAATATAGGCAAGTAGATGGTTAATAGTTAAATACATATGAAAGGGCTGTTTGTACTACCTACATACTAACAACCTGCATACCACCATGCTAGCTGACCACCATGGTTAGCTAGGGAACTAGAGTCCAACAGAAAACAGTAATTTTCATCCATCCATCCATCCATCCTCCATGTTGCACTGGTAGGTGGTGCCAGTTTTCACTCTTATCCAGTAGACTCGGACAGGTACACCTTGGAAAAACTGCGTGCACTCAACCGGTAGACTCGGACGGGTTACACCGGGCACCGTCGCCGTGGTTTCAAGCGTCATCGTTCACGGAATCTCGTGGAGTCACGAAAATGGCGGAATGAGGGCCAGAGTGAATTAACAGCCACCAATGCACCAGTTGGCCGTTCTGTCCACTGGATGGGTTGCGTTTTTTCATTTGGCGCCGGATGGGGTTCATGACAGTCCATTTCTTTTTGCTGCTG
>Ga0116227_10017464_pt1 | contig 10013 bp, 7 predicted proteins | sample S1TSphgellanicum_FD_89693 | JGI IMG/M metagenome (GOLD analysis project Ga0116227, IMG submission 89693) | Host-associated microbial communities from peat moss isolated from Minnesota, USA - S1T2_Fb - Sphagnum magellanicum MG | ecosystem: Host-associated > Plants > Peat moss > Unclassified...
CACAGGCCAGGGCGAAAGTCATCGAGCGGCCCTTAGGCGTTCAGGAAATCGATGTGGACGCGGTTGAACAGGTCTGCATCCTCGAATTGCGGCCAGTGGCCGCACTGGTTCATCACCACAAATTGCGCGCCGGGAATCATCTCGGCGATCTGCTGGCCTTCCTGTGGTGTGGCGGTCGGATCGTGCGAGGTCCACACCACCAGCGCCGGGGCGTTGATCGAGCGATATTGCGCCTCGGTGATCATGTTGGGCCGGCGTATGTCCATGTCCTGCAGGCACATGATTTGCGCCATCGTCGCGGCAAAGCCGGGCTGGGCATAGATCCGGCGGCGGGTTTCGATCATGTCGTCGGAAACGACAGATTTGTCGCACATCAGAAACTCGATGCGGTCGCGGATTCTGGACCAGCTCGGATCTGTCGCGGCGGCGGTGGACAACGATTTCAGTCGCGCCATCACCTCGGGGTGCGCGGTCCAGCCGCCCGACGTGTTGAGCACGAGTTTTTCAACCACTTCGGGGTGATGCACCGCAAGCCAGGTGGCGACCCAGCCGCCAAGCGATTCCCCGGTGAGCATGGCGCTGGTGCGGCCCAGTGCCTTGAGCACCGCCAGCACGTGGGCGGCATAGTCCTTGACCTGATAATCGATCGCCGGTTTGTCGGTCCAGCCATGGCCCAGCATGTCGATCGCCACGAACCAGAAATGGTCGCCATGCGGGCCGAAATTGCGCGAATAGGCTTCGGCATAACCGCCCACGCCGTGCAACGCGAGCACCAGCGGTTTGGTGGGATCGCCCGAAGCGATAAAGCGGGTGCGAATGCCGTCCGCATCGAGATAGCCCTGCGAAAAGGCTACACCGGCAAGGTCGGACCACACGCTGTGGAATGGGCGGGCACGTTCATCGCTCATGGCAAAATCCTCAAATCAAAGAAAAATCAATCGAACAGATGCGGTCCGAAATGGGGCGCATAAACCTCTGGGCCGCCATGCGACGTTCCCAGGACAGTATCGAGCGCCTGCTGCAACATCTGCTGCGCCGCCAGGGCGGTACCGGGTGCGGTGAATTGGCGCCAGGCGACGTGACCATCCGGCCGAACCAGCAGGACACCATCTTCGGCGATCTCCATCACTTCGCGCCAATCGCAATAGAGATCCTGGTGGTCAGGCGTGCCGATCACCACGGTGCGCACGAACGGCCGACCGATCGCGGCCACGGCCTCTGTCCAGACCGTCCCGGCAAGCCCGGTCAGCACCGTAAACTTGCCTTTGCCCACCACATCCAGTGTCGAGATGCGCCGGCCAGTGGCGCCGACCAGCCAGGCATGGGGCAGCTTGGCCCCCGGGCGGGTGGTGGGCTGAACATACAGCACCGGGTCGCGGGCAAAAACTTCGGGAGCGCCATCTGCGTCGGGTGCGACCGCATCGGAGTCATAGCGCTGGTTCATTTCCAGCCCCTCCGCATTGAATTCGGTCTCTTTCAGGCGAATTGCGGCGAGCAAGGCCTGACGCCGTGCCTGGCCTTCCGCGTCCGGCTGTTTCAGCAGAGCCAGGCCCGCCAGCACCGGGTTCTCGGCGCCCGCCACACGAAAACAGGCGTTAAGCGGCGCATAATCGAGGCGTGACTGGTTTGCCCGCAACACAACTTGCTTGCCGACCGGTGCGCGCTCTGCGGAATATGTGTCCAGCAACCGGGTGCCGCCAAAACCATGAACGGCATAGGCCAGCTTCCACGCCAGATTGAACGCATCCTGGACGCACGTGTTGAGCCCCAGGCCGCTCGAAGGGGGGTGCCGGTGCACCGCATCGCCGCCGCAAAACACACGCCCCGACGAATAGTGTGTCGCGTAGGCCTGATTGACATACCAGATCGAGGTGTTGACCAGTTTCGGCTCGATGTCGGGGTCGCCGATCATCGATTTGATGCGTGCGCTGACAAATTCCGGCGAAGTGTCCGGCTCGCCTTTGGAAATATCAAAGCCCCAGCCGGCAATCCACCGGGTCCAGGGAACCACCGCGCGCAACAAGCCCATGCCAATCTCGCCAAAACTGGTATCGGTGCTGACAATCCAGTTGAGGATGCTCGGGCGATGCGCAACGTACCGCGACAAGTCGGCCTCGAATATGGTGTAAACCGTGCCCGCGCGCGCCAGATGCCCCTCGATCGGCAGGCCAAGCTGATCGACGATCGATGACCGGGCACCATCGCCACCGACCACAAAGCGTGCCCTTCTGGTGTACTCGCGCCCGGTCACACGCTCGCGCAATTGCACGGTAACGCCGTTCTCGTCTTCGACGAAGCCGAGGTATTCGGTGTTGAACGTAAAGGTTGCCCCGCGCTCTGCGGCATTCTTGAGCAGGATCGGTTCTAGCCTGGGCTGGATGATATCGACCATGCCGCAAGGACTCGCTTGCAGGTAGTCGCCCTTGCGCTTGTCGCCGGTTCCCCAGGTCCGCTGCCTGACAATCTCTTCGCCGGTAAAGCTGGTGGTGTAGAGCGTATCGCCCATCAAGTCCCACGGTGTCGCCTGTTCGAGCACCTGGTCCTCGATACCCAGGTCACGGAACACTTCCATTGCCCGCTGGTTTGTAATGTGCGCGCGCGGCGTGTGCGACAGCCAGTTCCACAGCGAAACCACCTCTGCCCGAATGCCGTACGTTGCGAGGGCCAGCGCCGTGGTCAGTCCGGTCGGCCCGGCGCCGACGATAAGAACATCGGTATCGAAGTGATCCTGCGCCATGTCGTCAAGCGTTCCTCTTTCACGCATCCGGCCCGCTCGAGTGGCGAACCATGCATGCACTCTATTGCCGTTGCCGGCGGTGTGGGGCACATCGGAAAACGGTTTGTGCATCAGGTGCACAAAGTTGGGCAGCGAGGTGGCGCCGTTGATGGTCAAGAAAGCCTATCCGCAAGTCCGTGCGCTCAAACGTGGGCTGGAAATCCTCGATGCCCTGGCGCAACTGGGGCCAAGCACGCCGGCACTGTTATCCGCTCACACGGGTGTCGATCGCACGACCGTCTATCGACTGCTGGCGACGCTCGAAGACAGCGGCTTTGTCGATGGCCGCGAAGACGGGAGTTTCGCGCTGGGGGATCACCTCGCCCGGCTGGCATCGGGTGTGACCAGCGACGACAGATTGGCCAAGCGGGCCTCGACATTGTTGGCACAATTCACGGTGAAATCGGGCTGGCCGGGGGACTGCGCGGTTTGGTCGGGCAGTGGAATGCGGATTGCGGCCTCGTCCCATCACCTGACGTCGATGACCTTTTACCGTCGCCTGCTGGGCCAGAACCGACCGCTGTTGACGACCGCGCTGGGTCAGGCCTTTTTGACGGCGTGTGACCCGGCTGTGCGCGTCGCGGTGCTGGCCCAGAGCAGTGCGATGGAAGGCTGGAAAATCGACGCGGAACAGCCGCGTATTGCCGCATTTATCGAAGCCACCCAGCACCGGGGCTACGCCGCCTGCGTCAGCAGCTACGACGCCAAAATCGCTGCGATCGCGGTGCCGGTGTTCAGCGGGGAGGTTCCGATCGGGGCCGTCAACACCGTCTTTTTCCGCGCGGCCATGACGACCGAAACTGCGGCGACGCTCTATCTGGATGCGTTGCGGGCGATTGCGGACGAACTCAATTGCCAACGCGCCGCCATCGCGTGAGACCGACCCGGCGCCATGCCATGACCAGTCGGCAAGTGCTGCTACAGGCGCGGGTGCGCTTTATGCCGGCCTCGAACCGGTTCGCGGCCGGCGGGCGGTATATTTCGACATTTTTCCAGCAATAACATAATTGCGTGCAATTTTTGGATATGGTAGTCCACGATTGGGCGCACAGGCAAGTCCGGTATGGAACTACAGATCGCCCCAATGTTCGAGGAATTCGCCCAATGAGCCCACAACCTGTCGAGCCTATGATCCCGTCCGCTGCGCTGGTTGAGGATGATAACCCCTGGTCGTGGATGCAGCCGCAGGACGCCGCCCGGCTGGGCGATGTGATCATGGATCCCAAAGAGCAGCAACGCTGGTGCCTCGCGCTGACGCTGGGCGGTCTGCCCTTCATGTGGCGCAAGCAAGCCGCGCCGGTGCGTGACATGGCTTATGACCACCTTGCGCTGAAGCCGGGCGACAAAGTGCTGCTGGTTGGCGAGAGCGTCGCATCGTGCGGTTTTGAAGAAGACTTGCGCGCGAGAGTCGGGCCCACCGGCGAGATTCAGGTCGTCGATGTACAAGAACAGGCGCGCAACGCGGTGTCTGCGGATCTGCGCGGACGAAGCGGGCGGCGCGGCACCTGGCGTTACGACTATACGTCCAGCATTTCAGACGCCTATTTCGACGCAGTGGCGGTCATGCAGGGCGTCGGCCACACCGATGACTGGCGCGACACGGGCACCGAGTTTCTGCGCGTGTTGAAGCCGGGCGGGTCGATCGTGCTTGCCGAGATATCCTTTAATCCCCGTATGGAATGGATCAAGGAGCTCGACCTGCATGTTGGCTATTGGCTGACCAAGATGGTCGCCGGTGCCCGGGGGCCGCTCATGTCCGATCTGGCGTATTTCAGCCCGGCCGATCTGACCGAAGCGTTCGACGGCCTTGTCGTCGATTCCGGCAGTTTCAGTTGGCGCGGGCTGGATGTTTTCTGGGGCACAAAACCCTGAACGGATCCGCAGCAGCGATTACAATAAGAACATTTTTATAGTTATACGGGAATTTCGTAATTTATAGATTGCTCCCTCCCAAAGGTTCCGATACCCTGCACTCCAGCCCATAGACAGCACCTGCGGGACAATTCCCCGGGGCTTGGGCGAGGGGTGGGAAGGCGAATGTTGAATCCGCTGTTCAGTGATAATCGTCTGAAACTCGGCGTTTTCGGGTTCAATGGGCAGGCGCCCAGCAACACTCTGGTGGAAGAGCTCTATCGGCCAACCTGGCAGGGCGCGCTGGCGATCGCCGCGCAGGCCGAAGCGGCCGGGTTCGAGGTGCTGGTGCCTTACGCGCGCTGGAAGCATGGCAAGAGCCGCAGCCGCGCGCTCGCCGGATCCATGGACGTGTTTGATCCGTTCGTCTGGGCAGGTGGGTTGGCGCAATCGACCACATACCCCGCAATCATGGCGACCTCGCACACATCGTTGATGCATCCGGTCGTGGCGGCCAAGCAGGCTGCGACGGTTGATCAAATAAGCGGCGGTCGTTTTGCGCTCAACGTGGTCGCCGGCTGGAACGAGCCCGAATTCGCCATGTTCGGCGGCGTGATGAAAGGTCACAGCGATCGCTACGCCCAGGCCGGTGAATGGATGGAGATCGTGCGGCGCCTGTGGAGCGAGGACGACGAGTTCGATTACGAGGGGGCCTATTTCACGATCCGCAAAGGCGAGTCCTTTCCCAAGCCGCTGCAAGAGCCCATGCCACCTGTGATGAACGCGGGGGGCTCTGACGCGGGCCGGGATTTCGCGGCAAAATATGCGGACCTTTGTTTCACGCTCATCAAATCCGACGAACCGGAAGGGGCAAAGTCCGACGCCGATGCTTATCGCGACCTTGCACGGCGCGATTACGGCCGCAATATTCAGGTCTGGAGCGTGGCATATGTTGTGCAACGCGAAACCCAGGCCGAGGCCGAGGCGTACCATCGGCATATCCTCGAGAATGCCGATGTGGGCGCCACCGATGCGATGTTGGCCATGCTCGGTCAGCAGTCGAAGATGATGAGCCCCGAAGCATTCCAGGCATTCCGCACCCGCTACATTGCCGGCGCGGGAGGTTTCCCGCTCGTCGGGTCGGCCGACCGGATCGTCGATACGATAACGCGTTTGGCCGATGCCGGCATTGATGGTCTTTTGCTTTGCTGGGTCGATTATGCCGATGGTCTGGCGCGCTGGAGCCGCGATGTTGCACCGCGTCTGGAGCAGGCGGGCCTGCGTCGTTCAGGTTCGGGTGGTCGCGAAACGGCATTCGCCAGCGGTTGTCAGTCCAAGGGTATGACATGAGCGGCGTGACGCAGTCCGATGACGTCCCCGTACTGATCTGCGGCGCTGGTCCCACCGGCTTGACGCTCGCCAACCTGCTTGGCCGATATGGTATCCGCACCCTTTTGGTCGAGCGAAACCTGACCACGGTGCAGGAACCCAGAGCCGTCTCCATCGACGACGAATCCTTGCGCACTTTGCAGTCCGCAGGTCTGGTGGAGCAAGTCTTGCCGACCGTCACGGCCGGGTATGGATCGATCTATCTGGGACCGACCGGAAAGCCCTTTCTCAAGGTCAAACCCACCGATGTGATTTACGGCTATCCCCGGCGCAATGCGTTTCGTCAGCCGACGCTGGAGGCGCAATTGCGTGAAGGCCTGCAACGTTTCGACCATGTCGAGTGCCTGTTCGGCTGGACCCTGGAAAGCTTTGCCCAGAACGACGGCGCTGTCGTTTACCAATTGCGCAACGCCGATGGGGACGTGCGGAACGGTCGCGCCGGGTTTCTTGTGGGCTGCGACGGGGCAGCAAGCAAGGTTCGTAGCGACCTTGGTCTGAGCCTGGAGGGCCGCACCTTTGCAGAACGATGGTTGATCGTGGATCTGGAGGCATCCCCGTCTCCCGGTCCCGACACGGTGGTGTTCTGCGATGCACGTCGACCGTGCATTGCCTTGCCGGGCCCGAATTCAACACGACGTTTCGAATTCAAATTGCTGCCCGGTGAACGCCCGGACGACTTTCTCGAGGCGGAAAACGTGGCGAAACTGCTCGAAGATCATGGGGCAGCGCCTGGCAGCATATTGCGACGCAAGACGGTCTATACGTTTCACGCCCGTCTCGCGCCGACGTGGCAGGTGGATCGCGTTTTCCTTGCCGGAGACGCGTGTCACCTTACACCCCCGTTTGCAGGGCAAGGCATGAACAGCGGTCTGCGCGACGCGCACAATCTGGCGTGGAAGCTGGCCGCCGTGGTCAAGGGTCAGCTTGGGCAGCGCCTGCTCGTTTCGTATGAACAGGAACGGCGCGAGCACGTCAACGACATGATTTCGCTCGCCCTGAGGATGGGCCGCATCATGGGACCGTCGACGCCGCTCTACGGCTCGCTCACCCGGCTGGCGTTCCACGTCGTAAACGGATTTTCGCCGTTGAGATCCTATTTTTCCCAGATGCGGTACAAACCGCAGCCAAAGTTTCGGGACGGGTTTCAGCTTCCCGACCGTCAGACGACAAGAACGACGCTGGTCGGACGCCTCTTGCCTCAGCCGCGCGTGGTTACCCAGACAGGCCGACACGTTCTGCTGGACGAGGTTTTGGGCGATGGCTTCGCGCTGCTATGCGTGACTGACGACCCCGGGGCATTCGCCGACGCAGCCCATCATCATATCTGGCACCAGCTCGGCGTTTGCAAAGTCGCAGCGGCTGCGCACGATCAGCCGGCGCCTTGCCCCGGAACAATCGCAGTCGTCAGCGGTTTCCCCAAGCTGCCAGCGTACCGCAATGTGAACAATCTGGTTATTCTGGTGCGGCCCGATCGATACGTTGCCGCAACTTTCCCGCTGGCTGAAATAGACTTCTACGCGGCGGCGATTGACCGCCTTTGCAAGCAAACAATACTTGCCGAGCCCTTTGCAGAAACGGGATGATAGCCGGATTGCCGGCCTTTGCCGGATCTCGGTAAAGGTTGCATAAAACGCAAAATTCCCGTATGTCCGGAAAATAAATCATAAACTGATCGTGGTGAGAAGGATATCTGCATGAGCCGCTGGATGATCGGAAATATCGGCGTGGACCGCGTGGCAGAGCTCGAAGGGCCCTTGTTCCCGCCCGCTGCAGTGTTTCCCGACTTCGACCCGGAGATCCTGGCCCAGCATGGTGACGATCTCGTACCCGCACACTATGCCCCTGATCTGGGACTCGTGTTGGGGACCATACAAAGCTACGTGATCAGGACAGGCACGAAAACAATTCTCGTCGATACGTGCTGCGGTAACCACAAGGAACGCCCGGATGAGCCGCCGTTTCACCAGTTGAACACGCCCTATCTGGAGCGGCTGGCGGCGCTGGGCGTGCGCCCCGAAGATGTCGACTATGTGTTGTGCACCCATCTCCACGTCGATCACGTCGGCTGGAATACCATGCTGGATAATGGCCGCTGGGTCCCGACATTCCCGAACGCAACGTACGTCTTTTCGCAAGCCGATCTCGACTATTTGCTGGACCTGAAGAAGATGGGGCCGCCCCATGCGGGCTTTGCCGTGCAATACGACGACAGCATCGCCCCGATCATCGAAGCGCGCAGAAGCCGGATGATCGAAGCCGATCAGGCGCTGACGCCTGAACTGGACATTGCCTTTGAGCCCGGCCACACGCCAGGCCATATCATCTTGAAAGCGCGCTCGCAGGGCGAAGGTGCGCTGTTCATCGGCGACGTGATCCAGCACCCGTTCCAACTCTACCGCCCCGACTGGAACAGCAGTCATTGTGCCTTGCCGGAGATGGCGAGAACCGCGCGGCGCAATGTTCTGGAGCAATGCATCCGCGAGGATTTGCTGATGTTTCCCGCCCATTTTGCCTATCCATACGCGTTCAGGATCGATCGGCGTGAGGGCGGCTATGCATTGCGGAGCCAGGCAAAGCTCTGATCGCCCGAAACGGCGATGTGTGTCCGGAAAACGGGCGGCCTCTGCGTGAAATAAAGACGCAAGAGGGCGCAGCGGCGCATCGAGCGCCACCGGATCAACAGTCAATTCATGCTCTGATTCAAGGATTTACAACACATCCGTCAACGTGGGCCAAACGCCATTCGCCGGTGGTAGCGCGCGCAGCAGATCGTGACGCGGCCACCGGGACCGACTTGGCAGAAAAAGTGCCGGTTGAAACGGTCGCAAAAGATAAACACCAATTTTCTTGCAAAACCGGAAAAATGGTGTTCTATGCTCTTACGGATGAAACGTCTTGCCGTCTCATCAAAAACGCCCGGCCGGATCAGTCCGGGCGCGACAAACCACAATAAAAAAAGGGGAGAGTAGATGGAAAAGAGCATTTTGCTGCGTGGCGTTCTGCATGCCAGCGCCATTTCGCCAGTCGTTTTTGCCCTGATGTTGAGCGCAGCACCCGCTCATGCGCAACAGCAGGCGGCGAGCCAGTCGGACGCCTCTCCGGCGGCCACCGCCGGGGGACTCGAGACGATTATCGTAACGGCGCAAAAGCGCAGTGAGTCGGCGCAGCGGACCCCCGTTGCAATCACGACCGTGACCGCACAGGCTCTGGGGAATGCGGGCGTAACCGACCTGTCCCGGCTTTATGCCGCTGTTCCCGGCGTCAAGCTTGATTCGTCGTTGGGCGAGCCCGTGATCTATCTGCGCGGTGTCGGTCCGCAGAATGCCTTTCCCAACTACGGTGTGCCTGTTCCTTTTCTCATCGACGGCCATTCCGTGCAGACGGAACAGCTCGGCGCCGGTCTTTTTGATGTCAAGCAGCTTGAGGTCCTGCGCGGGCCCCAGGGCACGCTGTACGGCCGCGACGCGATCGGCGGGGTTGTGAACGTGACCACGAACAAGCCGATATCGCGCTACCAGGCGTCGGGAGAGCTTGAAGTCGGAGATTTTGGCGAGAACCGAGAGTTCATCGAGCTCAATGTTCCGCTCAGCAGCACCCTGGCAGTTCGCGGCGCATTCCAGAGAGAGCAGCGCAGAGGCTATCTCTCCAGCGGTTCGGGCGGCATCAACAACGATGCCGGGCGAATAGAGGTGCTGTACACGCCCACCAGCAATTTTGACGCGTTGGTCACGGGGTCGTTCACGCACCAGGGCGGTGATTCGACCAATTGGGTACCACGTGAATGCGGGGTTGCACTGCCCGCATCGCTTACCGAGTCTCCGAATTGCGGGACCACGCCGCATAAATACGGGTTGATCGATTCCAATCACCCATGGTTCGATCCGACGTCAGATGCAGGCACGTACTTGCACGAAAATGGCGTGTCGATCGCCGCAACGCTGAATTACAAATTCGATTTTGGTCCAACTCTGACATTTCTTGGTCAGTATGACCACTC
>Ga0116227_10017465_pt1 | contig 10013 bp, 6 predicted proteins | sample S1TSphgellanicum_FD_89693 | JGI IMG/M metagenome (GOLD analysis project Ga0116227, IMG submission 89693) | Host-associated microbial communities from peat moss isolated from Minnesota, USA - S1T2_Fb - Sphagnum magellanicum MG | ecosystem: Host-associated > Plants > Peat moss > Unclassified...
ATTCGATTGAAACTCGTCGCCCAATTGGTGCCACTCGTGACGTATTTCTACCAAGAGCTCGCACAAAACGATCGTGAAGTGGCAGTCCACTACGAGAAGTCGTGGTCGGGATCCCTCCGCGACGCCCTCCGCGACGCCCTCCGCGACGATCTCTATCGAGGTCACTCCACCGTTGGACCACAACGCGACGACATCACGCTCGTTCTCGACGGTCGTGATGCGCGCCGTCAAGCTTCTCAAGGCGAGCAACGATCCCTCGCCCTCGCGCTACGTCTCGCCGGCCACGAATTAGTGCGACAACAGCGAAACCTTGACCCACTTCTCCTGCTCGACGATGTCTTCAGTGAACTCGATCCCTTGAGGAGTGATCAACTCTTACGACTCCTTCCAAAGGGACAAACATTGGTCACGACTGCGTCACCTCTACCGAGTGGCATGAATCCGTCGGTTGCGATCGACCTCTCGACGCTGTCGTCATGAAGAAGGTCCCCGAAGAACCGCGACCCCTCGGCGAGATTCTCGACGTGGTTGCGGGCCGCCTACGCAAGGTCGACCTTCGACTCATCGACGAGATTCGTCGCATCTGGCCAAACGTGGTCGACCCACTCTTGGCGGAACGATGCCATCCCGAGTTCATCAAAAACGGCGTGCTGTTGATTCGAGTTCCGTCGGGTGCGTACGCGCAAAAAATCATCGAAGAACGAGAGTCAATATTGCGGGGTTTCTCTTCGCTGGGTGACGGGGCACCCACCACACTTCGCACCGTTCTCGACGACGCGTAGATCTCACGTGCGGGGGTTCAAAACGCGACCGTTGAGGTTTTGGCGTTACACCAAAGCGGGTAGGATAGAACAGCCGAAACGTTGAAATCGACCGCGCTGAACGTGCCAAAAACCATGCATCGAAAGGAATCCTTCGTGGCCCAGAAGTCCAAGGGATCGGCTGACTACGGAGCTAGTGAAATCACGGTTCTCGAAGGCCTCGAACCCGTCCGGGTACGCCCTGGTATGTACATTGGCTCCACGGGTCCAGCAGGTTTGCACCACTTGGTATGGGAAGTGGTTGACAACGCGGTTGACGAGGCCATGGCGGGGTTCGCGACACGTATCGACGTGACGATCCTCGCGAATGGAAGTTGTCGCGTCGCCGACGACGGACGCGGAATACCCGTCGACAATCATCCGAACTATCCAGGAAAGTCCGCGGCAGAGGTCGTACTCACGATGCTGCACGCGGGCGGCAAGTTTGGTGGTGGTGGTTACAAGGTTTCGGGCGGGCTGCACGGTGTCGGCGTCTCGGTCGTCAACGCGCTCTCGACGGAATTACTTCTCGAAATCGATCGAGACGGAAATCATCACGCGTTGACCTTTAAGAATGGCGGCAAACCGTCGGGAAAATTGAAAGTGACCGGGCCAGCACCACGAGGGAGAACCGGCACCACCGTGACCTTCACGCCCGATCCCACGATTTTTGAAGACGTTGACTTTCGTGCACAGACGATCCTCGAACGACTTCAGATAATGGCCTTCCTCAATCGTGGGTTGGAGATCCGATTCGAGGATCAACGAAAAGGACGTGAGTCCAAAGAGACGTATAAGTACAACGGCGGCATCGTCGACTACGTTCGCCACCTCAACAATTCGAAGGAATCACTCTTTCGTAAGGTTGGTTTCTACGACCAATCCGAGGAGAGTCAAGAGGTCGAAGTCGCCTTTCAGTGGAATACGGGGTACTACGAAAGTATTCATTCATTCGCGAACGGCATCTCGACGATCGAAGGTGGGATGCATGAAGAAGGATTCCGTAAGGCGATCACCAACGTCGTGAACCGCTACGCGCGTAAACGTAATCTCTTGAAGGAAAAGGACGACAATCTTCTTGGCGAAGACATACGTGAGGGGTTGACGGCGATCGTGTCGGTCCGTCTCGCTGAGCCGCAATTCGAAGGTCAGACCAAGGGGAAGCTCGGTAATGTCTCGATGCGTTCGTTGGTCGAGCGAGCAACGAACGAAAAACTGGCCGACTGGCTCGAAGAGAATCCGCGCGAGGGTAACCAGATCGTCGCCAAGGCCGTGCAGGCCTCACGTGCGCGAATGGCCGCTCGACAGGCGCGTGATCTCACCCGACGAAAGAGTGCACTCGATGGCGCAGGTCTGCCGGGAAAATTGGTGGATTGTTCGTCAAACAATCCGCGTGAGTGTGAACTTTTCATAGTGGAGGGTAATTCGGCGGGTGGTTCCGCGAAGGACGCGCGTAATCCGCGTAACCAAGCAATCCTGCCCATCCGGGGAAAGATCCTCAACGTCGAGAAGGCCCGTTCCGACAAAATTCTGCGTAACACCGAGATCCAGGCGCTCATCTCGGCCATCGGAGCAGGTGTCGAAGCGGACTTTGACGTCTCGAAGGTACGTTATGACAAAATCATCCTGCTGGCCGACGCCGACGTCGACGGAAGTCACATTCGTACGTTGCTACTCACGTTCTTCTTTCGACAGATGACAGAACTCGTGAACAACGGACACGTGTACGTCGCCCAACCCCCGCTCTATTCAACGCTCGTGGGCAAGGACAAGGTGTACTTGCGCGACGACATCGCGAAGATGAAGTTCATGGAAGAGAACCCGAACCATAAGAACGACTTCCAACGGTTAAAGGGTCTCGGTGAGATGGACTTCGACGAACTACGCGACACCACCATGGATTCGACGAAGCGAGCGCTGCTCCAAATCACCGTGGAGCAGGCGGCCCTCGCGGACGAGGTGTGTTCGATCCTCATGGGTGACGACGTCCCCCAACGTCGTCACTTCATCCAGACCAACGCGAAAGACGTGCGATTCCTAGACATCTAGGAAGAGGGAAACATGGCCAAGAAGACATCGAATGCGGGAGCGGACACGCCGGGTGACGACGGCGTCGTTGGTTACGTCGAACCAATCGAGATCAATCTCGAGATGGAACGTTCCTTCCTCGAGTACTCGATGTCGGTCATCGTTTCACGCGCGCTGCCCGATGTTCGCGACGGTTTGAAGCCAGTCCACCGACGCATTCTTTACTCGATGTTCGATCAGGGCTTGCGCCCCGACCGTCCGTTCGCGAAATGCGCCAAGGTGGTTGGCGAGGTGATGGGTACGTATCACCCGCACGGCGACTCAGCTATCTACGATGCGCTCGTTCGAATGGTCCAAGACTTTTCGATGCGTCATCCGCTTATCAGTGGGCACGGGAACTTCGGAGGTACTGGTCCGGACGAAGGTGCGGCGGCGATGCGCTACACCGAGTGCCGTCTCGCGCCCATCGCCCTCGAGATGCTCGACTCGATCGACGAAGACACGGTTGATTTCGAAGCGAACTACGACAACTCGACCCAGCAGCCCACCGTGCTGCCGTCACGGTATCCCAACCTCTTGGTCAACGGCTCCCAAGGCATTGCGGTGGGCATGGCCACGAAGATCCCCCCTCACAATCTGGGTGAGATTATCGACGCGACCCTGCACCTGCTCGCGAATCCCGAAGCGACCCCCGACGACCTGATGGCCTTCGTGAAGGGACCAGACTTTCCCACCGGTGCGCAGATCCTCGGACGTCAGGGCATCCTCGATGCGTATCGCACGGGTCGAGGTTCCATCAAGATGCGCGCGGTCGCGGAAGTCGAGGAGAACGGACGTGAGACGCGAATCGTCGTATCGGAATTCCCCTACGAGGTTTCGGTGGAATCGATCGAGGAGAAGATCTACGAACTGGTGAAGAGCGGCGAACTCGAAGGCATCGCCGCGATGCAGAACGATTCCGCGGGTCGACGTTCGCGACTGGTTATTCGATTGAAGCGTGACGCCAACGCCAACGTCGTACTCAACAAGCTGTACAAGAACACCTCACTCCAGACGACCTTCGCGGTCAACATGCTGGCCCTGGTCGACGGCGTCCCTCGCACCCTCAACCTCGCCCAGGCGCTGATTCACTACATCCTCCACCAGGTCGAAGTGGTGACTCGTCGGACACAATTTCGACTTCGAAAGGCCGAAGCGAGGGCGCACATCGTCGAAGGTCTCCTCAAGGCCATCGACATGCTGGATCAAGTGATCGCCACGATCCGAGGGTCCGAGGATAGAAGTGACGCGCGAACGTCGCTCATGGCCTCACCCTTTGAGTTCTCCGAGGAGCAGGCGAATCACATTTTGGACATGACGCTCGGTCGATTGACCAAGCTAGGACGTACCGAGCTCGAAGAGGAGATGGCGAAGCTTCGCGAGACGATCGAAGAGCTCAAGTCCATACTCGACAGTGACATCAAGTTGCGCAGTGTCATCGCCGATGAGCTCACGGCGATTCGTGACAAGTACGCCGACGGGCGAGTCTCGCGAATCATCAACGACCCGGGTGAAATGGGTGTCGAAGACCTGATCGACGACGAAGAGATCGTCATCACCATGACGAAGGCGGGCTACGTCAAGTCCGTCGCGGCCGATTCGTTTCGCGTGCAGGCGCGCGGCGGACGCGGCGTGCAGGGGGCCAAGTTGCGCGACGAGGACTTCGTCGAGCAAATAGTGCACACGAGTTCACACGCCTATCTCCTGTTGTTCTCCAATAAGGGACGAGTGTTCCGCCTCCGCGGTCACGAGATTCCCATCAAGGAGAGGACGGCCAAGGGAACCGCCATCGTCAATCTCTTGAGCCTTCAGCCCGGGGAGAGGATCCAAGCAATCGTGTCGACGTTGGACTTCCCACGCGACAAGTTCCTGGTCTTCGCGACCGCGGAAGGGAACGTCAAGAAGACGGCGTTCAGTGAATACGACAAATCACGACGCGAGGGTTGGATCGCCATCAAGCTCCGCGAAGGTGACGAAGTCGTGCGAGTGGTCCCGACGAGTGGCGAAGACGATCTCATGGTGGTCACCTATCGAGGAATGTCGATCCGCTTCAACGAGAACGAGGTCCGCGAGGTCGGGCGCGACTCGACCGGCGTGCGCGGCATCAAACTGAAGGACGACGACAAGGCGATCTCACTCGACGTCGTTCGCGAGGACGCGGATCTGTTCCTCGTCACCAACACGGGCTTTGGTAAGCGGGTGAAGATCGACCGCTTCAATCAGCAGGGGCGCGGGGGCCAGGGCGTTCGCGCCATCAAGTTGACCGCGGCGCGCGGCTACGTGGTCGCCGCGTTCATGGCGGGACTCGGTGACGAAGTGCTGCTCGCGTCGAGTGGCGGCGTCCTCATTCGCACGCCCGTGCGCGAGGTGTCGTCCCAGGGCCGTGACGCCACCGGGGTGAGGGTCATGAGTCTGGATGAAGGACACACGGTCGCCACCGCGGCGGTGGTGCCCGCAGACGTCGACTAGGCCGCGGCGCGACGCGCCCACGCGCGATTCAAGACCTCGAGCAGGTGATCGGAGCCCTGTGCTCCCACGACCATGAACTTCTCGTCGACGAGGAGAGACGGGACGCCCGTGATCCCGAGTTCAGCCGCCCGGTGTTCGTCCCCGCGAACGTCGTCAGAGAAGTCGTCACTCGACCAGAGTGACCGTGCGTCGTCCACGCCGCATTCCTCGGCGAGCGTGTTTAGGGTGTCGCGATCACTAATCAGCAGTCCGTCGCTGAAGTAGGCGCGAAAGAGGCGGTCGGCCATGACGGCGCCCTTGTCCTGGTGGGCGGCGAACGCGATGAGTCGGTGGGCGTCGAACGAGTTCGCGGGCCGGGCACGACCCATCGACCAGGTGAGACCGAACTCCCGCGCCTCGACTTCCATCTTTTCGTTCAGCGCTCGAGCACGCTCGACGGGCATGTTGTATTTGCGAGCCAGTAACTCCGAGAGTGTGACACCGTAGTCGCGGGGCGCCGAGGGGTCTAATTCGAAGGCGTGGCGGCGAACGACGACGTGCTCGCGGTGCTCGAAGTTACCGAGGGCCACGTCGAGTTGGCGACTTCCCAAGTAGCAGAAGGGGCACACGACGTCGCTCCAGACGTCAATGGCTAAGGATTCTTTCATCATTTCGCTCCCAGGAATTGTGGGTGCTGGGTCAGAATGCTTCGATGGTCGCGCGAGAACTGGGCATCGAGGACGCCGTTGGTGTGGTGAGGTCCACGGACACCCTGGGATTGGGCCTGGTGAGTTCGACCCCCGTGGGACTCTTGCGAGGTCTTTCGCAGCGACAGGATTGGCAGAATCTCACGGTGAGTGGCGGACTCGTACTCGGGGTATTCGAACTTTTCTTGCATCCCAATGTTCACTATCGATCGAGTTTCTATGGCGGAGGCGAACGTCACTACCAATCTAAGGGTGCCGACATCCAGTTCGTCCCGTCATTCTTCCGACATTACGGTCTCTTGATCCAACATCTCGCGCCGAGGGTGATGATGACGGTCGGGGCAATGCCCGACGCGCGAGGCAACGTCAGCCTCTCGCTCTACAACGGCGCGCACCGCGATGAGTTCCTCGCGGCGGGCCGCGACCCCCGGCGCGTCCTGATCGTCGAGTGTTCGCCCTACTTTCCTCGCACGAGGGCGCTCGATGGTTTCGAGCACCACCTCTCGCTCGACGACATCGACGTCGTGGTCTACAGCGACGAGCGTCCGACGGAGCTCGCGAGTGACGCGGTAGCGCCCGAGGACGTCGCCATCGCCGAGATCGCGACGTCCTTCGTGCGCGACGGTTCGACCCTACAAACCGGCATCGGCGCCGTGCCCAATCTCGTCGCCCAGGAACTGGCGCGCGGTGACGGGGGCGACTACGGCGTGCACTCCGAGATGTTCACCGACGGCCTCTTCCAATTGTGCGCCGCGGGCAAGGTCACGAACGAGTGCAAGCCCATCAATCGAGGTGTCTCGGTGACGACCTTCGCCCTGGGCTCGGCGCAGATGTACGACTATCTCGACGAGAACTCGAAGATTGGTTTCGCTCCCGTCTCGTACACCAACGATCCGTCGGTGATCGCGAGCAATCACCGAATGGTGTCGATCAATTCGGCCCTCGAGGTCGACTTGCACGGTCAGATCATCGCCGACTCGATCGGGGCGCGACAGTATTCGGGCGTGGGAGGGCACTTGGATTTCGTCGAGGGCACCAGCCTCTCGCTCGAACACACGTCACTCATCTGTCTCCAATCAACGGCCGTGGTCAATGGTGTGCGAAAGAGCCGTATCATTGGTGGTATGTCACGCGATTCCGTCGTCACCACGCCGCGACACCTCACCGGTGTCATCGTGACCGAACACGGGTTCGCCGACTTGCGAGGTTTGACCGTGAAGGAGAGGGTCGACGCGATGATCAACATCGCACACCCCGAGTTCCGAGACGAGTTGACGGACGCTGCTGAGCTACTGGGGCGTTAAGTGCTCATAGTTCGAGATTTGGGAATAGAAATAGGCGCACGCCGCATCCTCGAGCCCGTATCGTTCACCGTGGGCAACGGTGAGAAGGTCGGCCTCGTAGGTCGCAACGGCGCGGGCAAGTCCACGCTGCTCGCGGTGCTCCTCGGCTACACCCCCGAACACCTTCGGATCACCGGTTCGGTGCAACAACAGGGCACGGTCAGTCACCTACCCCAAGAGCCGGTCGCCGGGGGACTGGGGGTGGAGCCCATTGGCTTGTCCCACGTGCTTTCGGCGCGAGGACTCGATCGACTCGACGCCGACATGCAGCACGCACGCCACGAACTCGCGGCCAGTGCGACCGAGGAGACCATCGAACGTTTCACCGCGCTCGAGGAGGCCTTTCGAGAGCGAGGTGGCTACGAAGCCGAGTCCGAGGTCGCGCGATTGGCGGCGGGACTCGGTCTCAGCGAGGACCTCTTACTGGAGGACCTGGATTCGCTGTCGGGTGGTCAACGTCGCCGCGTCGACCTGATGCGCGTGCTCTACGAGCAGCCTGAGACGATGGTGCTCGACGAGCCGACCAACCACCTCGACAAGGCCGCGAAGAGGTGGTTGTTCGACGAACTCGAACGATTTCGTGGCACCGTACTCGTCATCAGCCACGACCTACCACTGCTCGACAAGTCGATTGACCGCGTACTCGCGTTGCGTGAGGGTCAACTGCGCGAGTACAAGGGTAACTACACGAAGTACCTGGAACAAGAAGAGACGCGTCGACTGGGCGAGGAGAAGCTGGCGTCACACCAAGACGAGCAGATTAATCGCATGAAGTCCCTGGCGGACTCGATGCGCGGACAAACTGAATCGCGAGCCCGCCTCGCCAAGGTGCTCGACCGTAAGGTGGAGAAGCTGGTCGACAGTCGAGTGGTGGTGACCAAGAAGGAGAAAAAGGTCACCTTCAAGTTGCCCGCGCCGCCGAGAAGTGGCGACGTACCAATGACGGTCGAGCACGTCGCCGTTCGTTACGGTGCGCAACACGTGTTGAACGACGTGAATTTCATCAGTCGCCGAGGTGACCGAATTTTGATCGTGGGAAAGAACGGCGCCGGGAAATCGTCGTTGCTGCGTTGTCTCGCCGGCACGCAAGCGGCCCAGACGGGTGACGTCAAGTTTGGTGCCAACGTCAAGGTCGGCTACTTCGCACAGGAGCACGAGCAGTTGGATTTCTCGCGCACGGTCCTCGACCACTTGGAGAACGCCACGGTCCAAACCGAAGTACAGCGCCGCTCGCTCCTTGGTGCGTTCGGATTAAAGGGCTCGGCGGCGCATCAAATGCCAGGGACGTTGTCGGGTGGCGAGCGGGCAAAGCTAGCCTTAGCGATCCTGGCGGCGTCTGACGCCAATCTTTTGTTGTTGGACGAGCCAACGAACAACCTCGATCCCGCGAGCGTCGAAGCGCTCGGCGTCATGATGCACCAGTGGAAGGGAACACTGGTCGCGGTGAGTCACGAACGAGAGTTCGTCGAGCAGTTGAAGCCCACCCATGCGGTCTTGCTACCCGAGGAGTACTTCGATCTCTGGCGCGACGAGTACATGGACCTGATCGAACGCCGCTAGCAGGAGTCGCGACCCTCGACCCATCCGGTTGAATGAAGGAGCGGTGTGTTCCTCGGGAGGTTCTGGCTTCGTCGTGTCTAGTCAAGTGGGTCGCGAGGTGGTGTTGGGTCGCGACGACGCTTCGCAACGCGCGTCACCCCTCGGGGGATCTTTCGACGCCGCTCCTGGTGTTCGAGTTCGAGACTCACGCGTCGCCAATTCTCGAGACGTTCCCGGCTGATTTCACCGGATCGGACACCGGCCTCGACCGCACATCCCAAGTCGCCGTCGTGACGACAGTCACTGAATCGACACTTCGCCGCGAGCGACGTCACGTCGGCGAAGGTCTCGTCCAGTCCGTCCTGTCCCACGAGCAGATCTGCCAGTCGGATCCCCGGGATGTCGAGTAGAACACCTCCACTCGACAAGCGGTAGAGGCGTCGCGTGCTCGTCGCGTGACGACCCTCGCCACTGCGCGATACGGTTCGCGTCAATTCGTCACTTCCCTCCAGCGCGTTGAGTAGCGAGGTCTTGCCCGCTCCCGAGGGCCCCAACATCACGGCGGTCACTCCTTCGTGGAGGGCCTCGCGCAGTCGCTCGATGCCTTCGCCACTGCGCGAACTCGTGGTCAGGATTTCCACACCAGGGACCACGAGTGTCGTTTCGAGTTCGATCGCTCGCGCGTTACTGGATCGGTCGGACTTGGTGAGCACGACGTACGGTTGCGCACCACTGTCGTAGGCCATCACGGCGAAACGTTCGAGCAGCCGGACATTGAGACCACGATCGATCGCGACGACGAGTAGCACCAGATCGAGGTTCGACGCGAGAACCTGGACGTCGCGTCCGTTCGGGTCGGGCCGGCGAAGCGCACTTCGTCGCGTCAGTACTCGCTCGATGTGGGTGTCACGTATCTCGACCCAATCACCCGCCACGAGCCGTTCGTTCAAGGAGGACGCGAAAGAACATAGCGACGTGGATTCGACGCCGTCACCCGTGCACGAAATGACTTCTGCGTTCGCACCGTGCACGATACTCACTCGACCGAGTTGAAGCCCCTCGCGAATGGAGAATCTCTCGTTGTCAGTGCGACCAAGTGATCGAAAGAC
>Ga0116227_10017466_pt1 | contig 10010 bp, 10 predicted proteins | sample S1TSphgellanicum_FD_89693 | JGI IMG/M metagenome (GOLD analysis project Ga0116227, IMG submission 89693) | Host-associated microbial communities from peat moss isolated from Minnesota, USA - S1T2_Fb - Sphagnum magellanicum MG | ecosystem: Host-associated > Plants > Peat moss > Unclassified...
GCCGCTATTGCAATCGGTTTCGCTGGTCTCGCGCAAGCCCAAACGACAAAACCGGTTGATCTGAACGGCCGTTGGGCCGCCACCATCCAGCAGGGTCAGATAACCATTCCTTTTCGTCTGGATATAGCGGTGAATGGTGACGCAGTTACCGGGAAGCTCTTCAACGGCTTTGAAGATTTCGAGAGTACTTCCAGCGCAAAGATTGAAAACGGCGTGCTTGAACTCAACTTCGAGCACTACCTGACCAGCATCAGGGCAAACATCAAAGATGGCCAATTAGAGGGCGACCTTCTGGTTCACCACAGAAGCGCCATCAATATTACGCCGGGTTCCGCTGAAGCGCAGGCAAAGGACAAAGAGACTCCATTCCATGCGGTTCGGTACGTGCCTTCCGTTGAAACGGCATCCGTTACAGACGTGCCGAAGATTGACGGTGTCTGGGAGCTTCCAAAAGAATCACCCAAAGGCGAGAAAGCCTGGCGCTTGATCATCAAGCAGAAGGGGCCTGAAATTTCAGCGTCCATTCTTCGGGTTGATGGTGACACCGGCGCGCTGACTGGTGGATGGAAGGACGGCAAATTTACCGCCAGCCACTTTGACGGCTCGCGTCCGGGGCTGGTCGAGATCACACCGCAGTCTGATGGAACGTTAAAAGTGGAACTGCGTGCCGAGCCGCGCAATGTGGACCTTGTCGCGTATCGTCCGGAAGTTGCTCGCGCCAAGGGCTTCCCTGAACCGGCCAACTATCTGACTCACACCACGGTGCGAGATCCAAACGAAGTCTTCACCTATAGCTTCCCAGATATTCATGGCAAGGTTGTTTCCAACGAAGATCCTCGCTTCAAAGGCAAAGTGGTTCTGGCGATTGTCACTGGCACCTGGTGCCCCAACTGCCACGATGAGGCACGCTATCTGGTGCAACTTTACAACAAGTATCACGATCAGGGCCTCGAAATTGTTGCCCTTGATTTTGAGGAAGCTGATCAGCAGCAATCGCTCACGCGCGTGAACGCTTTCATCAAACAATACAAGGTGCCGTACACCTATCTCATTGCCGGCACCCCGGATGAGATGTGGGATAAAGTGCCGCAGGCCGTCAATCTCAACACCTGGCCCGCCACTCTTTTCGTTGGGCGGGATGGTCGGGTGAAAGGCACGTACTCGGGCTTCGCCGGTTCAGCCAGCGGAATCTATAACGCGGAACTGAAGGACAACTTCGTTTCCATTATCGACCGTTTGTTGAAAGAAGCCCCTCCCGTGCAATCTGCAAGTGTCCGTTAAGCCAGCCACTTGGAGCCCGCAAGGACGAAACCGGGCGGGCTCCTTTTTTTCTCCATGTATAGACTTGCCACTCTACTTTTTTTCCTTGTCACCGGAAACATATTCGCGGAACTTCTTGTCGTCCATGCGGACGCTGAGTGCCGCCTGTCGGTAGACGGCAAATCGCACGGCACTCTGATGCCGGGCAAGAAGGTTCAACTGAAACTTATTGCGGGCGAGCACCATATTGAGGCGACACCTCTGGCGGGTGGAACTAAGTGGCTTCAGGCTGTCACCATTCAGGCCGCATCCTCCAGCACCCCGCATGTCCTGAATATTCTCGTCGGCCAACCGCATGATTATTGGATTGACCCCTCCACCGGTCTGATGTGGACAGCAACTGACAACGGGTCTGGCCTTAGCTGGGGCCAGGCGCAACGCTATTGTTCTGAACTCAGCCAGGATGGCTTCAAAGATTGGACATTGCCCGGCATTGAACAACTGCAGGACCTGTTCACCGGCGCAATAGACGCAGGCGGTTTTCATATCAAGGGCCCGTTTAAACTCTCAGGCTGGCAATGGAGTTCTTCCCCCGGCCAGCAGCCCGGCGAGGGCTGGGCGTTCGATTTCGGTGACGGTGGCCGCGCCTCTGTTGCGGCTGGCGACTCGGGCTTGAACCGTGCGCTCTGCGTTCGGCCCGCCAAGTAATTATCAGCAAATCAGTATAGGAAAATTCATGACTGCTCCTTCCCTAACTCGCATTCCCTTTGCCCGTACTCAGCAGCCGACCACGGAGATAGAGTTGCTGCGCTTCATCAGCAATATCGCGTGGAACGGCCAGGACGAGCAGGTATGTTTTCAATCGATTTCTGACGCGCTTGTGCGGCTTCCGGGTTTTCTCGGTTTCCGCTTTGAACCTGCCGACGATGTGGCGAACCTCCCCGGTTTTGAAACCGCGAAACCGCGTCTGGCGGTTCCGGGAGCTTTCGCCCATTCACCGGTCTCGGCGAATGGTTACGTCTGGGGGGAATTGAAGGTGTTCTTCGATCCAAACGTGGCTTTGCCGGTTGAAAGCCCGGTGCGGCTGGCAAGGTTTATGGGTCAGCAGATCGCCCTGTTATTGCATCGCATCGCGCTGAATTGGGAACGCAGAATTTTGCAGGCAAGACTGGAGCGCACCAGTCAGGTGATTCGCCGCCGGAAGCTGATCTACGGGGCTGCGAAGGTTTTGGCTCAGAGCCGCAACATTTCCGAGCGTCATGCTGTTTCCGAAATTGTTCACTATGCGCGGCGCAACCGGCGCAGCCTTCTCAATGTCGCAGAGTCACTGATTCTTGGTTACGATATAGGAACGTCAACGCGTCCTTTCTTTCGGCGACTGGCCGCGCACGAACCATCGACAGACAAGGTTTGTCAAAACGCTTAATCACAAGAGGCCGAAGGCTGAGCAGTGAAACTGAATTACTCCTGGGACAAGGCAACAAAAGACCTGCTCGCGGGCGCTACTGTGGCGGGAATCTCCTTGCCGCAGGCCATGGCTTATGCGCTGATTGCCGGCGTTGATCCACGCTTCGGCCTGTACTCGGCAATTGTCATTACTTTCGTCGCGTCGGTGTTTGGCTCATCGTCTCATCTCATCAACGGACCCACAAACGCAATCTCGCTGGTGGTCTTTAGCGCGCTTGCCTTTGTTGATCCAGGAGCCCGGGCCGATATCTTCCAGGCCTGTTTTTTGCTGGCGATCATGGTGGGCGCCATTCAAATAGTCATCGGCGTTTTCAAGCTAGGTGATCTAACGCGCTACATATCGGAATCGGTAGTCATCGGTTTCATGGCTGGCGCGGGATTTCTGGTCGCGTTGGGCCAGGTGGCAAATATTCTTGGCATCAAAGAGCGGGGCACGGGTCACCAACATGTGTTGCTCCGTTTCTGGCTGACTGTTACTCAAGGCGGAATACCATCGCCCTACGCGCTGGGCATTGGTTTGGGAACAATAGCGCTGGTGCTGCTCTTACGTCAAGTCACTCGCCGCCTTCGTCTTCCGCCTATCGAAATGCTGGTGGCGCTGATTGTTGCTTCTGTTGTGGCCGCGTTTTTTGGATGGTCTCACCTCAACCTTGACGGCAGTTCCATCCTCTCGGTTGTGGGTAACGTGCCCGCCAGTTTACCGAAACCCCATATTCCAGAAATCAAGTTTTGGTGGGTCAAGGAAATGTCCAGCAGTGCGCTTGCCATTGCGTTTCTCGGGTTGTTAGAGGCACTGGCAATTGCCAAATCCATTGCCAGTGATACGCGTCAGCAACTCAATTACAACCGCCAATGCGTGGCCGAAGGTGTGGCAAATCTGGTTGGCGGGTTTTTCCAATGTCTTCCTGGTTCGGGGTCCCTCACCCGATCCGCCATTAACTATCAGGCCGGCGCCGTCAGTCGCTTTTCCGGAGTGTTTGCCTCGGCTGTGGTGGCGGTAGTGGTCCTGGTGCTGGCACCGGCGGCGCGATTCATTCCCAAAGCTGCGCTGGCGGGATTGCTGATGGTAACGGCTGCCCGACTGATTGATTGGAAGCGGCTGGGTTACGCTCTTCGTGCCTCACGTTACGACGCCGGTTTGGTGCTTGTCACCTGCTTCACATCCATTTTCATCAGCGTTGAATTCTCAATTTTGATTGGTGTTGGGGTTTCTATTCTGTTGTTTGTTCCGCGTGCTTCTCGCCTTCGCGGCAGCGAACTGGTGGTTACCAGAGAACGCATTGTTCGCGAACGCATTCCCGAAGATTTGCCCGGCAAGGACCTGATCATTTTTGATCTGGAAGGCGAATTGTTCTTTGGAGCGGCGCCGGAACTGGACCGTCATTTTCAAGCGCTGGGTGAACGGATGAGGGCAGAGGATATTCCATTCCTGGTACTACGTCTAAAAAGAACCCGCAATACCGATATGGTGTTCCTGGAACGTCTTGAACACTTTTTGCACGAGATGAACCGTGCAGGAAGAACGGTCTTCTTATGCGGAGTACGAAAGGACCTGGCTAAGCAGTTGAACGCGGTCCGCTTCCACGACTGGTTCCCTCGTGAAGCGGTTTTTCTGGAGGAAGACGTTCTCTATTCATCCACCATTAAGGCAGTCCGCAAGGTTTATGAGCTGCTAAGAGAATCAAGGCCTGCGAGCGTGGCTGTTGCAGCAGGATCAAATGGAAGGGACTCTCGCTTCGCACTGGATGAAGAAATGACGAAGCAAGAGTCCCTCTACTATCTGGTGTAAGAAAAAACTTTCAACCAGCGGCGGCTTCTTGTTTGGCGGGCTGGGCGGTGGTGCGCAGATAAGGCTTCACCGTTGTAAACCCAGGGAATCTGGTCTTGGCCTCTTCGTCAGAAACAGCACCGGTGATGATGACATCGTCGCCCTGTTTCCAGTTCGCCGGAGTAGCTACTTTATGCTCCGATGTGAGCTGAAGTGAATCAATGACGCGGATGATTTCGTGGAAATTTCGTCCGGTTGTCATTGGGTAGGACAGAGTCAGCTTGATGCGTTTGTCCGGACCAACGACAAACACGGTACGAACGGGAGCATTAAGCGCCGGAGTTCTGCCTTCGCTGGTATCGCCGGCATCGCCTGGCAGCATGTCGTAGAGCTTGGCAACTTTAAGTTCCGGGTCACCCACAAGCGGGTAAGCGACGCTACCTTGTGCAATCGATTGTCTGCAACTAGAACAAGTCGTCTTGGCGGCCACTCGCGGTTAGTCGCCAAGGGCCGACCAGAACGAAGCCGCTGCCGCGGCGGACGCCCGCGGCGTGATCGTATTGGGAAGTGGTTGCTGATCAGGTAAGTTCGGTCACAGAGAAAGGAGATCTCTGTGACAACACTTATTCAGCGGATGCGGGAAGAACTCGTGCGCCGCAACTACGCAGAAACGACCATGCGGTCGTATCTGCAGACGATTGAAGACTTTCGAAGGTATGTGGGCAAGCGTTTGGACCAACTGGGCCCACACGACATCCGGCGGTACCAAGTCCATTCATTAGAGGAGCGGAAGCTTGGAGTAGGCACTGTGTCGAACCATATTGCCGCACTGCGCTTCTTCTATGTCAAAACGTTGAAGCGTCACGACATGAAGGAAGACCTTCCGTATCCGCACTGCGCGAAACACAACCGGCGTCTTCCGGAAATTCTGAGCACGGAGGAGATGTCGCGTCTGATCAATTCAGCGCAGAACTTGTTTCATTACACGATGCTGCTTACTATGTACTCAGCCGGATTGCGGCGAAGTGAACTCTGCCGGCTGAAGGTGAGCAATATCGACAGCGGGCGCATGATGATTCGCATCGAGCGCGGCAAAGGGGATGTGGACCGCGAAATTCCGCTGAGCCAGAAGCTGCTGACTACGTTGCGCGAATACTGGCGCTGGATGCGGCCCAAAACCTATCTGTTTCCGGGAACGCAGAATGGATGGCGGGCAGACAAACCGATTACAGCCAAAGTCATCTGGGAAGCCGTCCAGAAAGCAGCGCGCAAAGCGGGCATTGAAAAACATGTCACGCCGCATACCCTGCGGCACTGCTTCGCCACTCACCTGCTTGAATCCGGAGCAGACCTGCGGACGATTCAAGTGCTGATGGGCCATAAGGATATCGAAGCCACGACCCGTTATCTGCATGTTTCCACAAAGCGTCTGCAGGCTGCCGCCAGTCCTCTCGAACGGATTCCGGTGTCGGGGCCAGGGCGCTTACAACGTTCGCGCAAGCTGCACAAACCGGAATGAGTCGGCCCACCCTGGAGGTGGCCGACATACTTCGCACGCACGGTGATCGTTTCATAGAACAGAACCGCTCCTGGCTCAGCTATCAGCATCTGAAGGTGTTGCGCGCTATCCGGCGCTGCCGCACATCCGCGCTGGGCGGCCATCTCGATAACTGTTCTCATTGCGGTCACTCGGCCATCTCATTCAACTCGTGCCGTAATCGCCACTGCCCCAAATGTCAGGCGCAAGCCCGCCAGCGATGGCTTGCTGCTCGCGAACAGGAACTGCTTGGGCTGTCCTACTTTCACGTTGTGTTCACTCTTCCGCATGAGCTGAACCGGATCTGTCAGCGCAACCAGCGGGTGATGTACAACCTGTTATTCAAGGCAGTCTCAGAAACGATGCTGGAAGTGGCCGCCGATCCCAAGCATTTAGGCGCCGATATCGGCTTCTTAGCCATCCTGCACACCTGGGGACAGAATCTGCTCTTGCACCCGCATCTTCACTGCCTGGTTCCGACCGGCGGACTATCGCCTGATCACAGCCGCTGGGTTCATCCGCGCTATGACTTCTTCCTGCCGGTGGGCGTGCTGGCGAAGGTCTTTCAAGGCAAGTTTGTCGACGGACTCAAACGCGCGTATCGCCGCCGCAAGCTCAGCTTCGGCGGTGCCACTGCTTCGCTCAGCAAGCCAAAGGCATTCGCTGCCTTTCTTCGAACACTGCATCGCCAGCGCTGGGTGGCGTATGTGAAACACGCGATGGCCGGTCCAGTCTCTGTGCTCCGGTATCTAGGCCGGTACACGCATCGCGTTGCCATCAGCAACCATCGCCTGGTGTCATTCGATGGAGAACAAGTCACTTTCCGCTGGAAAGACTACGCGCGCGGAAGCAAACAACGTCTCATGACGCTCACGGCATCGGAGTTCCTGCGGCGCTACACGCAACATATTCTGCCGCATGGGTTCGTTCGCATTCGCCAGTTCGGCTTCTTGGCGAATCGCCACCGCTCAAAAAGTCTTTCCCTGATCAGCACATTGCTCATCGGCGGCTCCGCCCGAACACCCAGACCCACTCCTACGACCGCTACCTGGCAATGCCCCCGCTGCGGTCGTATGATGCGCATCGCTTGCAGACTCACCGCTCAGCAGCTTATATCCCGATGTCCTTATCCAGACACCTCTTGATGCGGTCAACCACACATGGCCCTCTTGCGTGCTTCATTGCGCGGTCGCACTCGTGTGTCTCGTTACCGGCAGCAGGTTCTATCGCGACAAAACGAGAGGCACTTTCGCCACCTTCTCTCACTAAACGACACAACTCCCCACCAACAACCGCCGCCTTCCCGCGTACATCGAAGCATCACTGCCACTCCCCGGCAGTACTAAATCACCTTTGAGGCTCCATACTCGTCCGCCCCGCCAGCGGCTTCCTTCAAGTCTCCTTATCGAAAGCCCCTCGGCATGGACATTCCGCTCATTTTTCAGCTTTTTCTGCCGAGGCGCTCCCGATCAAGGCTAACGACTAGCCGCGATCTATCGCTTTGAATGAATTCAGTCCTGGATGGCCAACCTATCCCGCTAAGTCTAATGTTCGGCTGGCAAGAAGCCACTTTCGAGTTCCCAAGTGTCGCTTATTCCAACAACTTCGTAATTCCGGCCCCGTATTTCGTATACCCCACGTATGTTCGACTATGAGCTGATGTCGGGGGCGATGAAAAGCGATACGCGAAGAATCGCGCTCGGATTGCGCCAGGGAGACGCCGCCGTTCTTGAGGCGCTGGTTGAGCAGTATCAATACCGGCTTGTTCGCTATCTCATTTACCTGCTGGGAAGCCGCGGCGCGGTTGAAGACCTGGTGCAGGAGATATGGCTGCGTGTTCTGGAACGTGGTTCTTCCTACGACGGGCAGTCCCGCTTTGAGCCCTGGCTCTTCAGGATTGCACGCAATATTGCTGTCGATGCAGTGCGTAAGCGGCGGATGTTCAGTTTTGACTCGAACGATGATGATAATGTTCGGCCGGCGGCTGCCTCCGATGAGCCCTCCCCATTCACGCTCGCGGCGCGGACAGAAGATGCTGATCGGCTTGCACGTTCGCTCGAAACCCTTGAACCCGCTTATCGCGAAGCCCTCGTCCTGCGCTTTCAAGAAGATTTGTCGCTACAAGAGATCTCAGCAATTGTGGGAGCGCCAGTCTCTACCGTCGCATCCAGAATTTATAAAGGGCTAGCAACGCTGCGGCCCCACTTCCAGGGAGAATCAGCATGAACATTGACCACCACGAAAATTTCCGGCACACCATCGACGAGAGTCTGGCGGGCGGCGTCTCGGCTGATAGAGAACAGTCTTTGCGCGAGCATCTCGACACTTGCGCTCGCTGCCAGGAGTATCTCATCGCCAGCAAGAGGGTCATTGCGGGCCTGCGCGGTTTTTCCTTCGAGGTAGATCCAACCCTCAATGCCAGGGTTCTCTCGTCACTCAGGCGACGCGCGCAGCCAGGCCGCCGGCGTTGGGCGTTGATCTCCGTTGCCGGCGTCGTACTCACAATAGGCGGCTCGTTCGTGGATCTCCGCTTCGGAGACCTGATCGCTTCTGTCTTCGACGTACCGCGCCTGCAGCTGCGGCAGGGGCTGCTTGCTTTTTGGATTGTTCCCTCGCTGGCTGTCTTGCTGCTGTTCCCGCTCTTGCCTTTGTTATCGAAAGCCGGCTCTCGCCGGGAAGAAAGGACTCAATGATGCTCCGTCGATTTTTTAGTACTGTTCCGAAAAAGGTTCAGCTTTGGGCCTGGGTCGTTGTAGGCTGCGCCTTGCTGATCGGGTTGGTTGTGGGCTACGAGGCCGCCGACCATGGCGCTGTCTTGCGGACGACGTCCGCTTTTGGCAGCGCTGGCTTGGCGTTCGGCATCCTGGCCGCTATCTGGCTTCTGTGTCTCGGGTTCGTGTTTGCGGACGCCCGGCGGCGTGCTATGCGGCCAGTTCTTTGGGTACTGGTTGCAGCCTTGTTTCCTCACCTGCTGGGATTCCTTCTTTACTTTGTTTTGCGCCAGCCAATCGCTTTGCCTTGCGCTCACTGCGGAAAGACCGTTGCGCTGCATCAGCCCTTCTGCTCATGGTGCGGGGCAGCGCTAGTCGGACCGCACGCAACGAACCCACCACTCACCGCAAACTCGTTGCAAGAAGCAAGCCAATGAAACCGGTATCCGCTGGCAAAAGCCTACGGCGGCGTCACTCTAAGTCAAGCAGCTTTGGTTGCGGGCGTCGCCTACGTGCTCAGTCCTGTTAGCTGCGCTGCGTTTTTTGTTTACCCAAAGCTGGTAGTTGCGAGCAACACCGTTCAAATGGCGCAGACAATTTCCGCCCATTTGGGTCTATTCGCCGCCGCGATCTAAGGAGACTTTCCAATGAAACACAAAACGATGTTGACCGTCGCATCTCTGCTCTCGCTCCTCTTCCTAACGCTTCACATTACGGACGACATTGTTCGTGGGATATCGAAGGCAGAGAGCTCAAACACTGCGCTGCTCGTCCTCGCGGTCTTCCTTTACGGGACACTCGTGCTCCCTGAACGGCGATCGGGGCACGTCATCACCCTGCTCATTGGATTGATCGCAGCAGCCATGCCCATCATGCACATGAGGGGGGCACATTACGGCGAGATCGCCAGATCCCCCGGCGGCTTTTTCTTCGTCTGGACACTCTGGGCGCTCGGCGGGTTAGGGGGCTTCACCCTGATCCTCTCGGCGCGCGGGCTGTGGGATCTGCGACGGAGGCGGCCCTAGTAGTCCAGGGCAACGGACGGTGGAGATTCTTGCCCATTGGGTCTTGCAACAGTAACTAACTGCGTAGCGTTTAGTAATCCATCCGGCTGTATAGTCGGCAATGGTGAGATTAGCCCAAAACGGCGATATTGGGCGTCGTCGGGTGCTCCTCGGGATCGTCCGGCACTCGGACGAAGGGTTGGCGAGCCAAATAAGTACCCGAAGTCGGCATGTCTAGATCTAAACACCGCCATCACAGACGA
>Ga0116227_10017467_pt1 | contig 10008 bp, 8 predicted proteins | sample S1TSphgellanicum_FD_89693 | JGI IMG/M metagenome (GOLD analysis project Ga0116227, IMG submission 89693) | Host-associated microbial communities from peat moss isolated from Minnesota, USA - S1T2_Fb - Sphagnum magellanicum MG | ecosystem: Host-associated > Plants > Peat moss > Unclassified...
TGGCGCAGATGACGCGGCGCCTGCCTCAGGCCGAGGCTGTCACCGTGCCGCATATCGGCCACGCCCCCACGCTGGACGAGCCCGAGGCCGCCGAGGCCATCGAGCGCCTGCTGGCCAGAGTCGCGACGTCCGTTGGCTGATGGGGTGGCCTGAATAGATGAGCGGTCTGAAAGTTCTGCATCTCCATTCCAGCTTCGATCCGGGCGGGAAGGAGTTGCGCTGCGTCCAACTGATGAACGCCTTCGGGGCCAATGTGCATCACGCGGTGGTCTCTGGCGTGGCCGGGGCGATGGGCGCGGCCCAGCGGCTGCAGCCGGGGCTCGATGTCGATCTGGCGGTGGATTATCCCTCGCTTCAGGGCAAGCCGACGCCCGGCAGGCTGATGGCGCTGGCCAAGGCGATGGCGCCTTACGATCTGGTGCTGACCTATAATTTCGGCGCGATGGATGCGGTGATGGCGCATACGCTGTTCGGCGATGTGCTGCGCCTGCCGCCGCTGGTCCATCACGAGGATGGCTTCAACCAGGATGAGGTCGAGAAGCGCAAGCCGGGCCGCAACTGGTATCGCCGCATCGCGCTGGGCCGGACCAAGGCGCTGGTGGTGCCCTCGCAGCGGCTGGAAGCGATTGCCGTCACCGAATGGCACCAGCCGCATGGCAAATTGCGCCGTATCGTCAATGGCATCGACACCGCTGCCTATGGCCGCAAGCCCAAGGCCGATGCTCTGCCGCGCCTGATCAAGCGCCCCGGCGAGAAGTGGCTGGGTACGCTGGCTGGCTTGCGCGCGGTGAAGAATCTGCCGCGTCTGGTGCGGGCCTTTGCTACTCTGCCCGACAATTGGCATCTGGTGATTCTGGGCGAGGGGCCCGAGCGCGACGCGATCCGCGCCGAAGCCATGGCGGCCAAGGTGGGGCATCGCTTCCATCTGCCCGGCCATGCCGCCGACCCGGCCAGGGTGGTGGGGCTGTTCGACCTCTTCGCTCTCTCCTCCGACAGCGAGCAGTTCCCGATCAGCGTGGTCGAGGCCATGGCGGCGGGGCTGGCGGTGGCCGCCACCGATGTGGGCGATGTACGGGCGATGGTTTCGCTGGAAAACCAGCCCTTTATTGTACCCGCCAGCGATGAGGCTCTGGCCGATGCCCTTGCGCAACTGGCCGGGGATGAGGCGCTGCGCAAGCGCGTCGGCGCCGCCAATCGCGCGCGGGCGCGGGCCGAATACGATCAGGCGACCATGGTGGAGGCCTATCGCGCCACCTATGGCTCGGCGCTGGGAGGCATGGCGTTTCCCTGAGTGTTCAGCACCTCTTCAGGCGTGACAGGCTTGAAGGAAGGGCGAAGGAGCTTGCCGGCGCCGGGGGAACCACGCCCAACTCCGGCCTGTGCCGGGGGAAAGCACGCCCAACCCCGGCCTGTGCCGGGGGAAACCACGCATAGACATTGAAAAGCGCGGCCCATCCGCTAAACAGCCCCGCTGATGCCCGGCTTTACTGCCTCGCCGGGCGGACCGTACCACGTCAAAGAAAGCGAATTGTCTTGGCCCTGCGTCCCACCACTCCCCCGTCGAGAGCCGATCAGCTGGCCGCGCGTGACGCTGCCCAGACAGATGCCTTCATGCGCGAGGTGGATGAGGCGCTGCGCGAGGATCAGATGAAGTCCGCCTTCAAGCGCTGGGGCCTGCCTGCCGGGATCGCGGTGGTGGCGGCTCTGGGCGCGCTGGGCGGCGGTCTGTGGTGGCAGCACCACAAGCAGGCCGAGGCCGAAGAGCGCGGCATCGCCATCACCCGCGCCATCGATCAGATCGAGGGCGGACGCATCGATCTGGCCACCGCCAGCCTCGACACTGTGGCCAAGGGCGATGCGGCGGGCAGCGCGGCGCTGGCCAAGTTGATTCAGGCGGGCATCGCCATGCAGCAGAGCAAGGTCGGCGATGCCGTGAAGCTCTATGACGCGGTTGCCGCCGATGCCGCCGCCCCGCAGCCCCTGCGCGATCTGGCGACGGTGCGCGGCGTGGCCGCATCATTCGACACGCTGGGCCCGGATAAGGCGCTGGAGCGTCTGAAGCCGCTGGCGGTTCCGGGCAATGCATGGTTCGGTCCGGCCGGTGAGCTGGCGGCACTGGCTTACCTCAAGCTGGGCAAGAACGATCAGGCCGGCACGCTGCTGCGCGAGATCGCCAAGGACAAGGATGTGCCCGACACGCTCAAGGCGCGTGCGCGCCAGCTGGCGGGCCTGTTGGGCTTCGATTCCATCGACGATATCGCCCGCGCGCCCGAGGAAGCGCCCGCCGCTGCCGGACCCGCACCTGCCGCCGGGCCCGCCCCGGCTGAGGCCGCGCCTGCCGGCGCCACGGTCACCCAGGCCCCCGCGCCGCGCGCCGAGGCGCCTGTCGCCCGCGTCCCCGCCGCGAGGGTTCCTGTTGCTCCGATCAAGCCCGCGCCCGCCCCCAAGGCGAGCCTGGCCCCCGGTCTTGCTGCCCCCATTACTGCTGCTCCCGCGCCTGCCGCACCTGCTCCGGCCCAGCCGTGATATCGGATTTGAAAGAGGACTTCCCGCGCATGACGCCTACCGTTTCCCGTCGTAATACGGTTTCCTTGATGCGCGGTGCCCTTGGTCTGGCGCTGGCTGTGTCGCTCGCGGCATGCGGCCATGCGGGCAAGCAGGATGTGAAGTCGGACTCGGCCACCGATGCCGCCAAGCCTGCCAAGAAGAAGCGCGGCAAGCACGCCACGCCGACCAACGGCAACCGCATTCCCATCCTCAGCCGCATCGAATCGGCCAATCGCGTCGATTCCGACATCGCCAATATGGCGGTCGTCGTGCCCACCGCCGAGGAAAATGCCGATTGGGCCCAGCCGGGCGGCTCGGCCAACAAGGCTTCGGGCAATCTGGCGCTGGCCAAGGCGCCGCAGCGCGTCTGGAGTGCCGAGGTTGCGGGCAGCAACCCGCGCCAGCGTCTGGCCGCCGCGCCGGTCGTGGCGGGCGGCATGCTGTTCATGCTCGACACCAACGGCATTCTGCACGCCTTTGACGCCAAGACCGGCGCGGGCAAGTGGACCGCCAGCTTCGAGGTCTCGGGCATGCTGGGCCAGGCCGTGTTTGGCGGCGGCGCCAGCGTTGACGGCGGGCGCGTCTATGTGACCACCGGCCTTGGTGAAGTGGCGGCACTGGAAGCGGCCACCGGCAAGCAGATCTGGAAGGTCAAGCCCGCAGGGCCTCTGCGCGGCAGCCCGACGGTGGCCTTCGGCACCGTCTTCATCATGACCCAGAACAATGAGATTCACGGGCTCAACGCCGACGATGGCACCGAGCTGTGGCAGGAAGCCGCCTCGCTGGGCCAGACCGGCGTGTTCGGCGTGGGCGCTCCGGCGGCGGGTCAGGGTTCTGTGGTGGCGGGCTTCTCCACCGGCGAGCTGGTGGCGTACCGCTATGAGAACGGGCGCCAGCTGTGGTCCGATGCCCTGTCGCGCACCTCGCTGTCGACCAGCGTGGGCGTGCTGACCGACATCGACGCCGCGCCGATCATCGACCGTGGCCGCGTGTTTGCGCTGGGTCAGGGCGGGCGCATGGCCTCCTACGATCTGCTTACCGGGCAGCGCGTGTGGGAGCTGAATGTCGCGGGCATTTCCACCCCGGCGATCTCGGGCGACTGGATCTTTACGCTGACCGACGATGACCGCCTGCTGTGCATCGCACGCAGCAACGGCAAGGTGCGCTGGATTGCCCAGCTCGACCGCTATCATAACGCCGCCAAGAAGGCGGGCGAGATCTTCTGGACCGGCCCGGTGCTGGCGGGCGATCAGCTGTGGGTCGCCAATTCGGAGGGCTCGCTCTTCACCGTTTCGGTGATGGATGGTCTGGCCAAGCGTTACATGAAGTTCAAGACGCCGATCTCGCTGGCCCCCGTGGTCGCCGGATCGACGCTCTATGTGATCGAGGACAGCGGCAAGATCACGGCGCTGAAGTAAGCTTATCTCGCTTTTAACCGTGTGCCTCTAGGACGGCGGGATGAGCGAGACAGCACAGCATGAAACCCTGAAGCGCCCGGCCAGCGATGTGTCGGGCGCTGTCGGTTGGGTGGGGATCGCCGGGCTGGCGATCTGGGTGCTGATCTGCCGCCATTGGGCGCAGGTCGCCGATACGTTCAGCATTCCCGGGCCGCGTCTGCCTTTGTCGGGCCCTTATGCCGCTTTGGTGGGCGTGCTGGCTTGCGGCCTGCCGATGGTGGTGTGGTCGCTGGCGGTGGACAAGGTGCATCGCCGGGCCTCGACCGGATTGGATTGGACCGCGCCGCGTCCCTGGCGCGAGGGTGTGTCGACAGCGGCGGTCAAGCTGCTGGGCCTGTGGGCGACATGGGCGATGATCGGCGCCTTCTATGTGCTGGAACGCTATTACTGGCAGGGTAGCTATCTCTTCGCGATCCAGCTGATGGGCGTGGCGGTGGTGCCGCTGGTGCTGCTCTCCATCCCCTATGTGCTGTGGCTGGAGCGGGTGCTGGTCGAGCGCCGCGACGGCGCCTGGCATTTCGGTGCGATGTTGCTGGGGCGCGAGGGCTGGGACGGGCCGCATGTCTTGCGCTATCTGCGCAGCTGGGCGGTGAAGGGGTTTTTCACGGCCTTCATGTTTTCGATCCTGCCGGGCGGGTTTGACGATCTGGTCAACTGGCAGGCGTGGAGCGGGCCGGTGGCGCTGGCCAATGGGCTGACCGTGGGATTGTTCGTGATCGATGCGCAGATCGGTACGGTGGGCTATCTCCTGACGATGCGGCCGCTCGATGCGCAGATCCGCAGTGCCAACCCCTTCCTCGAAGGCTGGCTGGCGGCGTTGATCTGCTATCCGCCCTTTACGCTGATGGGGGATGGCAGCGTGCTCGATTATCATCCCGCCACCGCCGACTGGAGCCACTGGCTGGCCGATTATCCCGTGCTGCTATGGGTGTGGGGGGCGTGGCTGGTGCTGCTGGTGGCGATCTATGCCTGGGCGACGATGGCCTTTGGCTTGCGCTTTTCCAACCTGACCTATCGCGGGGTGCTGACGCATGGCCCTTACCGGCTGACGCGCCATCCGGCCTATGTGTCGAAGAATCTGTTCTGGTGGTCCTCGACGCTGCCCTTCTTTGCCACCAGCCATCAGTGGTCGGACGCTGTGCGGAACACGGTGATTCTGGCCGGGGTGAGCGGCGTCTATTGGTGGCGCGGCGTGACCGAGGCGCGCCATCTGGCCGCCGAAGACCCCAAATATCGCGCCTATGCGCAATGGGCGCTGCACCACGCGCCGATCACCCGCGCGCTGCGCGGGTTTCAGCGCTGGCTGTTCGACTGATTATTCGGCGGAGGACGCTGCGGCTTGGGGCAGCAGGGGCGCATCCGGCCCCGGCGTGCCATCGGGGTTGCGGCAGACCAGCGGCTTGGCGTCATAGAGCGACAGCAGCTTTTCCACCGCCACCTTCAGCCCCTCGGCGCGGGTGCGCGTGGAGAGCAGCCAGTCGTTCGAATTGACGCTCTGCGACAGCGTGCCCGACTTGCTGGACGTGCCGCTGAAGGGCGCGGTGCTGGAATTGTCCTGCTTGGTCGCGCCCACCAGATGCACGCAGCCGCTGGTCTTGCAATAGAAGCGCAGCGCCGCCGTGCCATCGTCATGCGGCACGATGGTCAGCGTGGGCTGCAGATCGGCAGGGGCCACGCTGTAAGTCAGCGTGCTGCCGCTTTGATGCGTGTCAGTGCCCAGGAAAGCGGGCTGCTGGCTGGTGATGCTGCTGGTTTCGGTCCAGCGCCAGCCGGTGGCGTCCAGAGACGCGATCTCGATGCTCCAGTCCAGCGCGCGGGGGTTCTGAGGGTCGTTGTTACCCTCGGTCACCTTGTCCAGCGTGGTCTTGATGATGGTCTGCTGCTGGGTGATCTGATCGGCATTGCCCTGCGCGCTCTGCGTGTTGCGGGTCTCGCAGGCGCGGATTGCTTCCTTGTCGGCGGCGGCGCGGGCCGCGGCCTTTTGCTTGGCGACCTCCTCGGGCGAGGGCCCGAAGAGGTGGCACGAGGACGGCCCGCAGGCCACCAGCATAAAGGAGGCGAGGACAATACCCTTGCGCATGGGGATCAGAAGCTCTTCACATCATAGATACGCGACAGATCACCGTTCCACTCGCCATGATACAGGTCGAGCAGGCGCTGGGCAGGCACCTTGCCGGTCGAGACCACCTCGTCGAGCGGGGCCAGGAAGCCGGTCTCATCGTCACCGATGGCGTTCTTCTGGGCGCGGGCGCGCAGACCGCTGCGGGCGATATCCAGCACCTCGCGCGCGATGTCCTTCAGCTTGCCGCCGCCGGGCAGGGGGGCATCCAGCGCCAGCTTGGGCACGCTGGATCGCAGCGCCTCGCGCCCTTCCATATCCCAGCCCTTGACTAGATCCCACGCCGCATCCAGCGCCGACTGATCGTAAAGCAGACCAACCCACAGAGCGGGCAGGGCGCAGATCCGGTCGGTCGGGCCGCCATCGGCGCCGCGCATTTCAAGGAAGCTCTTCAGGCGAACCTCGGGGAAGGCGGTGGAGAGGTGATCGACCCAGTCGCTCTCACGCGGCAGTTCGCCGGGCAGGACCGACAGCTTGCCAGCAAGGAAATCGCGGAAGGAAAGCCCCGCCGCATCGATATACTTCCCGTCGCGGTAGACAAAATACATCGGCACATCGAGCATATAGTCGACATAGCGCTCGTAACCGAAGCCATCCTCGAAGACGAAGGGCAGCATGCCGGTGCGCGCCGGATCGGTATCCGACCAGATATGGCTGCGGTAGGAGAGATAGCCGTTGGGCTTGCCCTCAAGGAAGGGCGAATTGGCGAAAAGCGCGGTGGCCAGCGGCTGCAGCGCCAGCGACACGCGGAATTTCTGCACCATGTCGGCTTCGCTGGAATAGTCCAGATTGGTCTGGATGGTGCAGGTGCGCAGCATCATGTCCAGCCCCATCGAGCCCACGCGCGGCATATGGCGCAGCATGATCTCGTAACGGCCCTTGGGCATGATCGGCAGCTCTTCGCGGGTCTTGTCGGGCCACAGGCCCAGACCGAGGAAGCCGGTGCCGGTGGCCTCGCCAATGGCCTTGACCTGACGAACATGGCGCGCGCTTTCGGCGCAGGTCTCATGCAGGTTCACCAAGGGCGCGCCCGACAGCTCCAGCTGACCGGCAGGCTCAAGGCTGACATTGCCATCCTTGCCCTTCAGAGCAATGATGTTGCCGCCTTCCAGAATCGGCTCCCAGCCGAACTGGCCCAGCGAGACCAGCATGTCGCGGATGCCATCGGGCTCGTCATAGGAGGGCGCGCGGTGGTCGGCGGTGCGATAGACGAATTTCTCGTGCTCGGTGCCGATGCGCCAGCGGTCCTTGGGCTTTTCGCCCTTGGCCATCGGCGCGATCAACTGCTCGCGCGTGGTGATGATCGGATCGACGCGATCCGAAACTTCCTTGGTGCTCATGCCTAATTCGTCCACCACTGATTGCGCGCGAGTGTTAGGGCACAGCCCCAACCCAAGCCAGCGCTAAATGACGAGGGAGACCCCCGCGGCCAGCGCGTTTGAGCATTTGCGGGAGAAAATCAAGAATTTTGTACCGACCAGTCTCCAATTACCCCCATCCATAGAGCGGTGGCGGCGATTGTGGCTGTTTCGCCACGCAAAATACGTGGGCCCAGGGTGATGGGATGAGCCTGCGACAGGGCGCGGATTGCGGCGCGTTCGCCTTCGTCGAAGCCGCCTTCGGGGCCGGTGAGCAGGGCGGCGGGGCCTTTGTGGGCGATGAAGGTGGCGGCGGCGGGAGCGCCCCCGGTTTCGTCCGCGAAGAACAGGGCGCGCGTGGGCTCCCAGCCCTTGAGCAAGGCATCCAGCTTCACCGGCTCGGCCAGCACGGGCAAAGCGGTGCGCGCGCATTGCTCGGCAGCTTCGGTGAGCAGGGCGCGGGCGCGGTCCATGTTCAGCTTGTCGGCCACGCAGCGGCGGGTCAGCACCGGCTGGATGCGCGCCACGCCCAGCTCGCAGGCCTTTTCCAGCACCAGATCGAAGCGATCCTTCTTGAGCAGCGCGGCGCAGAGCGTGAAATCGGGCACATCCTCACGCGGGCGCAGCAGGATCTCGCAGGTGACGGCCAGATCGCGCTTGCCGACATGGGTGGCGCGCGCGGCCCATTCGCCGCTGGCGTCGTCACACAGGATCACCGCATCGCCCACGCCGATCCGCATCACCCGGCCCAGATAATGCGCCTGGGCCCCCTCGATCACCACCTGCGCGCCCATGACCAGCGGCCCGGCCACAAAAAGACGCGGCGCGCTGCGCGGAGGCCAGGCGGGGGTGGCGGGCAGATGGTCAGTCATGCGCCCTCCCTAGCGTTACGCCACGCCCAAGACCAGAGCGGGTCTTGTGAGCCGATCAAGGCAACGATATGCCCCGCCTATGACCCAGCCCATCCCCCAAACCGTGCCCGACAGCGAACATCGCGGGCTGATGGCGATCCTGCCCCCGGTCGCGCGTGATTACGCCGCTCTGGCCCGGCTGGACCGGCCCATCGGCTGGTGGTTGCTGTTCTGGCCCTGCGCCTGGGGGGTGCTGCTGGGCGGCGGCATGCCATCGCTGATGACCGGGCGCTGGGGCCTGCTGGCGTGGTTGCTGCTGGGATCGGTGGCGATGCGCGGCGCGGGCTGCGTCTACAACGATATCGTCGATGTCGACATCGACCAGCAGGTCGCCCGTACCCGCGCCCGCCCGATCGCCAGCGGTCGCGTGTCGAAAAAGGCGGCATGGATCTGGTTGGTCGCGCTGTGCCTGATCGGCCTGATCGTGCTGTTGCAACTCCACTGGCAGGCGCAATTGGTGGCGCTGGGCTCGCTGGCGCTGGTCGCGGCCTATCCCTTTATGAAGCGCATCACAGGCTGGCCCCAAGCATGGCTGGGGCTGGTCTTCACATGGGGCGCCCCCGTCGGCTGGGTGGAGGTGATGGGCTTCGAGCGCCTCGACGTCCTCGGCCTGCTCTACCTCGGCTGCTGGGGCTGGTGCGTGGGCTATGACACGATCTACGCCTGCCAGGACCGCGAGGATGACGTGCTGGTCGGCATCGGCTCCTCCGCCCTGTCGCTGGGCGGGCGGATTCGAGAGGGCGTGCTGGGCTTCTACGCGGTGGCGTTTGTGAGCTGGGGTCTGGCCTTCTGGCGCCTGCGCCCGGACGTTCTGGTGCTGGCGGCTCTGGCCCCGGTGGCGGCGCATCTGCTGTGGCAGGCTCTATCGCTGAACCCTGAGGATGGCGGGGGAGCCTTGGCTCGGTTTCGTTCGAACCGGTTTGCGGGGTTGCTGATGGCTTTGGGGTGTTGGGTTGTGGGGAATGCCTGAAGAAGGGGATTGAAGGGAAGAAAGATGCGAGGGGGTTACCCCCTCGCGCTCCCAGAACGTCTTCCGGTGATAGATCCGTGGCGCTGAAATGTGGCGCCCCGGCTCTCCACCTGCGCCACTTAAAGCGCCGCAGGCATCAAATTCCTGCCTGCGGCGCTGCGACGTAGCTCTATGGCCGAACCCAACGCGCAACGCAGACAAAACCCGGGAGCGCGAGGGTGTAACACCCTCGCATTTCTCTTTTCTTCTGACCCTTAAACCTCAGCCAACAAAGCCTCAGCCGCCTCAAGATCCACGCTGACCAGCCGCGACACACCCTTTTCCACCATCGTCACCCCGAACAGGCGATGCATGCGGCTCATCGTCACGGCGTTGTGGGTGACGATCAGATAGCGCGTGTCGGTTTCCCCGGCCATCGCCTCCAGCAGGTCGCAGAAACGCTCGATGTTGGCGTCGTCCAGCGGCGCGTCCACCTCGTCCAGCACGCAGATCGGCGAGGGGTTGGTGAGGAACAGCGCGAAGATCAGCGCCACGGCGGTCAAAGCTTGCTCACCGCCGGACAGCAAGGTCAAAGACTGCAACCGCTTACCCGGCGGCTGGGCGAAGATTTCCAGCCCGGCCTCCAGCGGATCGTCCGAATCGACCA
>Ga0116227_10017468_pt1 | contig 10008 bp, 7 predicted proteins | sample S1TSphgellanicum_FD_89693 | JGI IMG/M metagenome (GOLD analysis project Ga0116227, IMG submission 89693) | Host-associated microbial communities from peat moss isolated from Minnesota, USA - S1T2_Fb - Sphagnum magellanicum MG | ecosystem: Host-associated > Plants > Peat moss > Unclassified...
AGATCCCGTACGGCGCCACCATCACGGTGAACGATGCCGACGTGGTTGCCGCCGGCCAGTCGGTGGCGAACTGGGATCCACACACCCACCCGGTGGTGACGGAAGTGGCCGGTATGATCAAGTTCTCCGACTTCGTCGACGGCATCACCGTCACGTCGCAGGTGGACGACGTCACCGGTTTGACGAGCACGGTGGTGCTCGATCCGAAGCAGCGCGGCTCGGGCGGCAAGGATCTGCGTCCGGTGGTGCGATTGACCAATGCCAAGGGCAAGGAAGTCACTTTCGCCAATACCGACATACCGGCGGTGTACGCGCTGCCGGCGGGCGCAATCGTCAGCCTTGAGGATGGTTCGAAGGTGTCGGTGGGCGACATCATCGCCCGCATCCCCCAGGAGTCCTCGAAGACCCGCGACATCACCGGCGGTCTGCCGCGCGTCGCTGACTTGTTCGAAGCGCGCAAGCCGAAGGACTCGGCGATTCTCGCCGAGCGCAGCGGTACGGTGAGCTTCGGCAAGGAAACCAAGGGCAAGCGCCGCCTCATCATCACCAACGAGGGCAGTGACAAGTACGAGGAGCTGATTCCGAAGTGGCGCCATCTCAACGTGTTCGAAGGCGAGCAGGTGGAGAAGGGCGAGGTCATCGCCGATGGTGAGCCGAACCCGCACGACATATTGCGCTTGCAGGGCGTCGAGGCCTTGGCCAACTACCTGGTACGTGAAATTCAGGACGTGTACCGGCTGCAGGGCGTGAAGATCAACGACAAGCACATCGAAGTCATCGTGCGGCAGATGTTACGTAAAATCGAGGTATTGGATACCGGCGATTCGGCGCTGCTGCGGGGTGAACAGATGGATCGCGGCCGGCTGCTCGACGTCATCGCCAAGCAGAAGTCCGAGGGCAAGCATCAGTCGACCTGGGAGCCGATGCTGTTGGGCATCACCAAGGCGTCGCTGGCCACGGAATCCTTCATTTCCGCGGCGTCGTTCCAGGAGACCACCCGGGTGCTCACCGAGGCTGCGGTACGCGGTCTCAAGGATGACCTGCGCGGCCTGAAGGAGAACGTGATCGTCGGAAGACTGATTCCCGCCGGGACCGGCTTCGCGTATCATGCCAGGCGCCGACGCGCATTTGACGACAGCCGTCGCCGCAGCTTCATGGACGTGGGCGGTGGCATGGGCGACTCAGATGACGCGGTGCCGGCGGGGGATACTGAAGCAGCCGAATAAAACAATAAGAAGTATCCAAAGATATGGCCTCGAATCCGCAAGGGTTCGAGGCCTTTTTTGTAGGGTCTAAACCGTCGGGCAGGGACTCGAATGAAGCTGCACTACACGAAACCGTCGCCCTATGCGCGCAAGGTCATCGCCACTGCGATGGAATTGCAATTGATCTCGAAGATCGAACTCCTCGAGGTCACGACGCCAACGATGCCCACCAATGCCAATCCTGCACTGGCGCGCGAGAATCCGCTGGTCAAGGTTCCCGTCCTGGAAATGGACGACGGCGAGCGACTGTTCGATTCGGTCGTCATCGCGGAGTATCTCGATTCCATCGCGGGCGGCAGCCTTTTTCCGAAAGCTGACGCGCTCCGATGGCGAGCATTGAAGCTGCACGCGCTCGCCGACGGCGCGATGGATGCCGGAGTGTTGGTGCGTCTGGAGAGCGTGCGCCCGGAGGCGTACCGCTGGCCTGCCTGGATCGAGGCGCAGCGCGGCAAAGTAACCGGAGCTTTGGGTCACATCGAAGATAACCCGTCGCTCCTCGACGGAGAATTCCACATAGGGCATATCGCGCTGGTCTGCGCTCTGGAGTGGCTCGATTTCAGGCAGATAGTCCCGGCCTGGTCGTCAGGCAGACCGCGCTTGACGCAATGGCATCGATCGGTCGCCGACCGGCCCTCCTTGGCATCGACTCGGCCTATGTAAGGGCGGAGCGCAGACCTCGCGTTCAGCTGAAATTGCTGCAGACGCACGATAACAGACCGTCACCGGGTCGCTGCGGATCATAGAACCACAACTTCGATAGAGGCGTTGGCTGACAGACGTGAGCGAACTGCACGTGGACAGTGGGACTCACTTAGCAGCAGGAGTCCTGGATGAAAATCGATCAACCCGAAGGCCTCGACGAGGATGACATCGTCGCCGAACCGACCGTGTCGGAAGCCGGCCAGCCCGCCACCGGCACCGTAGACGACGATGACGATCCAGACGACGAGCGCGAATATGAGAACGAGGCGCCGGTGCGTGAACGGAGCGACGCGACGGAGGCCCCCGAAGAATTCGAGGTTGACGACGAGGACGAGGCCTAGGTAGGAGGAAAATGGAAAGGCGTGACTCCAGTCACGCTTTCGTGGCGGCATGCCTTTATTCTGGGCGCCATGATATTTCTCTCAGCCTTCTCGCGACTCATAGCTGCACCCGAAGCCAAGCCCAATGATTTATTGGCAAAAGCCCATGCAGCGATCGGCCACCTTGGCCTCACCATCATCGCCTTGGTGTTCGTGCTTCTTACCTTTTGGAAGGGTCAGTAGCGTAATAGTCGTTCAATGCTCGAGACTACGCAGGAAGTAAGTGTATTCGCGCGCCGCCATCTGCGCATGTTCAACGGGCGTGGCGGAAGACGCGTGGCCGCCTTCGATCACCTCGAAATATAGGTAGGGCACGCCCATGGCGGCCAGTTTCGCGGCAAACTTGCGCGCATGCTGCGGTCCTACCCGATCATCCTTCGTGGTCGTCCATATGAGCGGCTCGGGGTAGCGGGTGCCGGTGTGCAAATTGTTATAGGGCGAAATGGCAGCCAGAAACGCCCTTTCCCGAGGGTTCGCCACACTGCCGTACTCGCCGACCCAGGAGCTGCCCGCAGCAATCTGCTCGAAGCGCAACATATCCAACAGCGGTACCTGAATGTCCACGGCACCCCACATTTCCGGATGCTGCGTGAATTCCACGCCCATCAAGAGACCGCCATTGGATCCGCCCATGATGCCCAGGTGCTTGGGACTGGTGAAACCCTTGGCGACCAGATCCTTGCCGACCGCGGCAAAGTCGGCGTACATGCGTTGGCGATGCGTCTTCAGCCCAGCTTCGTGCCACGCCGGACCGAACTCGCCGCCGCCACGAATGTTGGCCAGTACGAAAGCGCCGCCCCGCTCCAGCCATAACTTTCCCATATCGGCGGAGTAGAAGGGCGTGTTCGCCACCAGAAATCCGCCGTAAGCGTTCAGTATCGTGGGTGTGCTGCCGTCCATCGGCATACCGATTGGGTGAACGACAAAATAAGGAACGCGGGTTCCGTCTTGAGAGGTCGCCGCATATTGTTCGACGACATCGCGCGACGCATCGAATTGGGGCGGCAGCGCCTTGGCCGTAACCGCAGAGCCCGATGCGAGATCCAGCAACTCCATCTGTGAAGGCGTCAAGAATCCCGTCACGCTGACGAAGGCGTGGTCGCTGCGCAGATCCGCATCCACGATGTTGATGGCCACCTTGTCCGGCAGCTGCAGCGGCCGACGCGTCCAACGATGACCGGCCTCGGGCTTGTAGCTGAATGCCCGGCCATTGACATTATCGAGGATGGTCACCAGCAGGTAGCCATGCGTGGCGATTGCCGAGTCGACCGCTTCGCGTGGGCCGGGGGAGTAGATCAAAGTAGCATGCAAATGCGCCGGGTCCGCGGCTGCTGCAGCCAGGTCGAACGCGACCAAGGATCCTTGCGGTAGTGGCGTGGCTTTGCCGAGACGCCAGTCCTCGTGAATGCTATCGACAAGGCGACCGTCCACCATGCCGATCAGATCCGCGTTTGACGGTGCGTCGAGCTGCAAGACTCGATCCGCTATGATCAGATGCAATTCGGTCTGAAAAAAACTCACGCGCCGCGAGATGATCATGGCGTGGTGACCGGCGCCGTCGTCGAAGCGATCGGGCGACACCAAGACATCATTGGGAGTACCGCGGAAAACTTCGGCGGCGGCTTCCAGCGGTTGACCGCGCTTGAGGCGTTTCACCACGAATGGATAGCCGGAGCGCGTCAATTCTCCGGCGGCCCACTCGCGCGATACCAGCAAAGTATCCGGGCTCTCCCACGCCAGGGACTGCTTACCGCGCGGCAAATTGAATCCCCCGGCGACGAAAGCGGCGCTGCTCAAGTCGAATTCGCGCAGCGTGATCGCGTCCTCGCCGCCGTCCGATAACGCCAGCATGCAGCGCTTCTCGGCCGGTTCCTCGCAGATCGCGCCCTTCCAGAACCAATTGGCGTTTTCGGCCTTGGAAAGCGCATCGAGGTCCAGCACCGTCACCCAGGCCGGCGCCGCCGACTGATAGTCCTGCAAAGACACGCGCCGCCAGATGCCGTGTGCATGTTGTTCGTCCTGCCAGAAGTTGTAGACGTCGCCGTCTATGATTTGCGGGGTGGGGATGCGATCCTTGGTTTCGGCTATCGCCTTTGCCTCGCTGAACAGCGTCTGGAAGCGAGGATCGCTTTCCAGAACGGCGGTGGTCTTCGCGTTCTCCGCTTCCACCCATTCCATGGCGCGTGCGCCGTGCACGTCCTCGAGCCAAAGGAACGGGTCCGTTGCATCCTGTGTGCCCGCTGCGAACAGGTATGCAGCACAGAGGAGGTAAACGGCCACGCTCGAGCAACCGGTGGACAGGGCGACGATGGCGGGGCGTGATACGTGCATTCTTGCTTACGAGCGGGAGGCAGGTGAATTGTGTGTATTATTGTGGCGTGCATGCATCCCTGCAAATCATCCGCAAAGCCTCGTTCACGCCCAGGCCGTGGAAGAATGGCGGCGGCATCACTCATGAGGTCATCCGCGTTCCGTCCGATGGCGATGCCTTCGCATGGCGCGTCAGCGTGGCGCAGATCGAGTCTTCCGGCCCTTTCTCCGATTTCGCCGACTACAACCGCAAGATGGTGCTGCTCAAGGGGGCCGGTGCCCTGCTCAAATTCTCCGATGGCCGCCAGCGCGCGCTGCGTCGCGTCGGCGACCTGGCGGAGTTCGATGGCGCCCTCGCCACGCACTGCAAGCTGCTCGACGGTCCCTGCGTCGACCTGAATTTGATGGTGGCGAAGTCCCAAGAGGTCTCGGTCAGCGTGGAACGGCTGCCAGCGGCGCATGGCAGCCTGCTGGCGAGCGCCTCCCTGACCCAATCGACGCTGATTTTCGCCGTCGATGAAACGCTGGCATTGCAGATCGGCTCCGGCGAGACCTTGCACTTGGAACCCTGGGATCTGGCGATAATGTCGAACGGAACGGGACAGGTCACGCGGCTGCAGGAGCCAAGCTCTGCTGCCGCCGGTGCGGTATTTCTTGCAACCATAAGTCATTAGCGTTTGGGGTCTATCGTGGCGGCCAGCTTGAATCAACCTTCCAGCAGCGACTCTCCGGAGGCGTTGCGCCAAACGATTCGAAATCAGGGTACTTGGACGGAAGAGCGCGCGGCGAGCGCATTGCTGCACGCCCTCGAACTCACGGGAGGTGCACGTCACCGTGCGGTGACGCTGGCCATGGCGCTGGTCGAAGGCGCCCGGGCGCGGCGCGATGAACGGCCTTTCTTGGATGCCTTCCTGCAGGAGTTCGGGCTCTCCAATCAAGAGGGCATCGCGCTCATGTGCATCGCCGAAGCGCTGTTGCGAATACCGGATGATGCAACGGCGGATCGGTTGATTGCCGAGAAGTTGGCGACCGGCGACTGGTCGTCGCACGCGGGCCGTTCTGAGTCGCTGTTCGTCAATGCATCAACCTGGGGTTTGATGCTTACCGGAGGCATTCTCGAACTGGATCCGTCCATTCAAGCGGACGCCGGCGGATGGCTGCGCACGCTGACTCGCAAGGCCGGCGAGCCGCTCGTGCGGCTCGCGGTGCGGCGCGCCATGAAGATCATCGGCGGCGAGTTCGTGGTCGGGCGCAGCATCGAGGAGGCGCTGACGCGCAGCGCACGCGAGCCGGAGTTGGCCCTGTGTTCCTTCGACATGCTAGGCGAGGGCGCACGCACGGGTCAGGACGCGCAGCGCTACCTGAAGTCATATCAACATGCCATCGATGTCATCGGTTCGCGAGCGGCGGGCCGCCCCACCCACGAAGTGTCGAGCATTTCCATCAAGCTCTCGGCGCTGGAACCGCGCTACAACCTGCTGCAGCGCGATCGCGTCATGCAGCGGCTGGTGCCGCCGCTCAAGGCACTGGCCGCACAGGCCGCGGCACTCGGGATTCAGCTCACCATCGATGCAGAGGAAGCGGATCGTCTGGACCTTTCCCTGGATCTGATCGACGCGTTGGCGCGCGACTCCGCCACGCGTGATTGGCCGGGCTTAGGGATGGCCGTTCAGGCGTACGGCAAGCGCGCACTCGGAGTCATCGATTGGGCGGCGGCGCTGGCGCGGGAATGCGGCCGGCGCGTGACGGTGCGGCTGGTCAAGGGCGCCTACTGGGACTCGGAGATCAAGCGCGGCCAGGAACGCGGCCTCACCGGCTATCCCGTGTTCACGCGCAAGCTCACGACCGATGTGTCGTATCTGGCCTGCGCGGGGCGCCTGTTCAAGCATGTCGACGTCATCTACCCGCAGTTTGCCACCCACAATGCGCACAGTATCGCTGCGATTCTGCAGTTGGCGCCTGCGGGCGCGAACTATGAGTTTCAGCGTTTGCACGGCATGGGACGTCTGCTGTATGCCGAGGCTGCCCGCCAAGTCGCCGATTTCCCCAGGGTTCGCGTTTATGCGCCCGTGGGAGAGCACAAGGATTTGCTGGCCTATCTCGTGCGCCGGCTCTTGGAGAACGGCGCCAATACCTCGTTCGTGAACCGCTTCATGGATGAAGAGGTGCCGGTCGCCGAGATCGTGCGCGACCCGATCACGGAACTCGAGCGCGCCGAATCGTTCGCGCACGCCCGATTGCCGATCCCGGCGGCGCTGTATCCGGATCGGCGCAATTCCCACGGCATCGACTTGGGCGACCCGCGCGAAGTGCAGTCGCTGCGCGAGCAACTGGCAGCGAGCGCCGCATCCCAACACGGCGCACTCGGCGCCGGCGTAGCGGCGAACGGCGCAGCGGCGAACGGCGCCCATCCCATCACCAACCCGGCCGACCGGCGAATCGTGGTCGGCATGTCGCGCGATGCGACGCCCGTGGAAATCGGCACTGCCTTCGATGCAGCGGCGGCGGCACAGGCGGCGTGGGATCATGCAGGTGGAGAGGCGCGCGCGGCGTGCTTGGAAAAGGCTTCCGATTTGCTCGAAGCGCGGCGCGCGGATCTGCAAGCTCTTCTGGTGCGGGAAGCCGGTAAAACGATCACGGACGCGATCTCGGAAGTGCGCGAGGCGGTGGACTTCTGCCGCTATTATGCGCTGCGCGCACGTGAGCAATTCGCGGCGCCGCGCCGTCTGGAGGGGCCCACGGGGGAGCTGAACGAATTGTCGCTGCACGGACGCGGCGTGTTTGCATGCATCAGCCCGTGGAATTTTCCGCTGGCAATTTTTGCCGGACAGGTGAGCGCTGCGCTTGCCGCCGGCAATGCCGTCGTCGCGAAACCCGCGGAGCCGACCCCCTTGATCGCGCAAGCGTTCGTGAGCATCCTGCACGAGTCGGGAGTTCCACCGAAAGCTCTGCACCTGGTTCCCTCGCCGGGGCGCGCGTTCGGCGACGTGGCATTCGCGCACGAGGCGCTCGCGGGCGTGGCGATGACGGGGTCCACCGCCACGGCGCTCATCATCAATCGCGCGCTGGCCGCGCGCGGGGGTGCCATCGTGCCGTTGATCGCGGAGACCGGCGGCATGAACGCCATGATCGTCGATTCGACCGCATTGCCCGAGCAGGTCGTCGATGATGCGGTGACCTCGGCTTTCATGAGCGCCGGACAGCGATGCTCGGCATTGCGCCTGCTGTTCTTGCAGGAGGAAATTGCCGACCAGGTCATCGAGATGATTGCCGGCGCGATGGACGAACTCATCATCGGCAACCCTGCGGATTTCGCCACAGATGTGGGTCCCGTGATCTCGGAGGCGGCGGTGCAGCAGTTGGCACGTCACGCCGAGCGCATGCGCCAGGAGGCACGCATCATCAAGGTGTGCGATCTCGGTACCGATCTGGCGCACGGCAGCTTCTTCGCACCGCATCTGATCGAACTGAAGAATGCCGCGCAACTCACGCGCGAGGAGTTTGGGCCGATGCTGCACGTGGTGCGCTACCGGTCCACGCAGATCTCGCAGGTATTGCAGTCGATCCGTGCGAGCGGTTTCGGCTTGACGCTCGGCGTGCAGACCCGCCTGGAATCCTTTTGGAAGGAAATATTCGAGGCCACGGCGGTCGGAAACACCTATGTCAACCGCAACATGATCGGCGCCGTGGTCGGCGTGCAGCCATTCGGTGGAACCGGTTTGTCCGGTACCGGACCGAAGGCCGGCGGTCCGCACTACGTCGCGCGTTTTGCCAACGAGCGAACATTGACCGTGAACACGACGGCAACCGGCGGCAATGCGGCGTTGCTGAATCTTGGCTAGGCGGCGGCCAGTCAGGCGGCGACCCGTTAGGTCGTGACCAGCTCGCCGATCAGCGCGTTGATCTCCTCGCTCTCGAACGGCTTGATGATGGCGCGCACGTTGCGGCCCCAGTTCTCGAGGCCGAAGTCGAGCGCATAGCCGGAAGCAATGATGATGGGCAGTGTGGGTCGCTCATGGAGCAGGGCGCGAACCAAATCCACCCCGGACATCACGGGCAGGCTGACGTCGGTGATGACCATGTCGTAATCAGCGGCGCGAAACGCTTGCAGGGCTGCCTCGGCGCTTTCCAGCGCCACGATTTTGCGGCCCTCCTCGGCGAGCAGTTCGGCGGTAACCTCGCGAACCAAGGCATTATCCTCGACGTATAGAATGCGCAGGGCAGCACCCTCTTTTTTGCTTCAGTGCAGCTTGTGCAGGAACCACAGGCCCGGTTTGCCTTTTTGATTCAAGCCCACATGAACCAGTGAGTTCTTGTTTTCGAAAAGTCTTGCGAGCGGCAGCCCCTCCTGCCGGAAGTTGTGCGCCAGGGTTTCCATGGGAGACATGACATGCCCCGTTGCCGTGCTCGAGTTGGAGGCCGCCGCGCGGGAGGGCCACGCGCCGGACAGCCACCCGCCAGCTGCCGCGGCGCTGGCTTCGAGGCCCGACACATTCTTAGCATTCATCAGCTCGCGGTGCACCCAAGCGGGGTACGTTTCCGCGGAGTCTTCGACAGCGAGGAACTGCAAAGGCGGACGGAGGTCCAACGGTCTGCTGGCGAGCTGGGTGACCGTCATCTGCCGATCGGCCTTCGATGCATGGTTCAATGCGGCGGCTAACTTGTCCAAGGGCTGGCCCGCGATGGCATCACGCAGGACGAAAAGCTGCCAGAGGCTCATGATGGCGATCAAGACGATCCTTTCTCTTCGCACCGTACCCATGACTTGATTGAACAACCTGTCCCTTGCACCCGCATTCGGCGGGTTGACCGAAATGGGGTAGGACTATGCTTAGCAGCCGCTTATCGGTCATTTCCTACAGCGCAATCAGATTCATGGCCGTTTCGCCCGGCGGAAGCGTCAAGCCACTATCATCACGTGTCGCATCGTCTACACACCTGGGCATTGGTGCTCGCCGGCGGCGACGGGAGCGGGCTGCAGGGATTGACGCGCAACGTGCACGGCGTGTTGGTACCAAAGCAGTATTGTTCCATGCAGGGCGGTCCAAGCCTAATGCAGGAAGCATTGCAGCGCGCCGCCACCGTGGCCTCGATGCAGCGAGTCTGCACGGTGGTCGCTGCGCAGCATCGGCATTGGTGGACATCGATGCTGGGGTATCTGCGTCAATCCAATGTCATCGTTCAGCCGCATAATCGCGGTACGGCACATGGGATTTTGCTGTCGCTGCTGCGCATTGCGGACATGGACCCTGACGCCATCATCGTGATGTTGCCGGCGGATCACCACCTGCGCAACGAGGAAATCCTGTCCGGATCGCTGCGCGAGGCCGCCGACATTGCCAGCATGAGGC
>Ga0116227_10017470_pt1 | contig 10008 bp, 11 predicted proteins | sample S1TSphgellanicum_FD_89693 | JGI IMG/M metagenome (GOLD analysis project Ga0116227, IMG submission 89693) | Host-associated microbial communities from peat moss isolated from Minnesota, USA - S1T2_Fb - Sphagnum magellanicum MG | ecosystem: Host-associated > Plants > Peat moss > Unclassified...
CACGTTAAACGGGGCCTTGCCCGGACGGAAGCCCGGAACCTTGGCCCGCGAAGCGACGCGCTTGAGGCGCTCGTCAACTGCCTTGGTCACGCGCTCAGCGGGAACGCGAACACGCATTTGGCGGCGCAGGCCGCCCGGGGCTTCAACATGAACTTCCATTGCAATAACCTGAATTTATTGATGAACTTAGAAAGGGGGCTCGCTGGTGCGAACGGAGGGAATCGAACCCCCACGCTGTTAAGCGGCAGAACCTAAATCTGCTGCGTCTACCAATTCCGCCACGCTCGCGCGAGTTGGGCCAAGTATACCAGCCACAGAGGCCTGTTTAGCCCTTCATTCATGCAATTCCGATATGCTTTCCTGCTGAAATGTCTCGATAAATTGACTCGCTTTATGTAGGAGCGCCTCTTAGGCGCGATAGCTTCATCGGTCATCGCGCCTAAGAGGCGCTCCTACGTTCCTCTCTCACCAATGGGCTATCGCACACGCTCTCGCCATGAATAACTTTAAAAATATCCATTAAGACATTATTTTCAATAAATTATTAATCCGAATGATTGCCCTGCAACGCCTACCCCGCCGCACAATTGTCGTGCTGCTACTCGCAGCACTGACTGCAACGGCATTGCTGGCCCTGAGTTGCGGCAGCCTCGACATCCCGCTGTCGAGAACCTGGGCCATCCTGTGGCAGGCGCTCGGCGGCACACCCACAGTCACGCCAGATACCGCGGAGAGCATCGCGATTCTGCAATTGCGCTTGCCGCGCCTGGTGCTGGGCCTGCTGATTGGCGGGGCCCTGGCTCAGGCCGGGGCCACCATGCAGGCGGTGTTTCGCAATCCCCTGGCTGATCCGGGCTTGATTGGCGTGTCCAGCGGCGCGGCGCTCGCGGCAATCACCATCATCGTACTCGGTCATCATTTTGCGTGGACGCTGCTGCCGCTGCGCTGGCTGCTTCCCTTGGTCAGCTTTATCGGCGGTGCACTCGTCACCGCGATGGTTGTTCGTCTCGCCTCGGTGGATGGCGTAGCGCGCCCCAGCACCCTGCTGCTCGCGGGTCTCGCCATCAACGCCGTTGCGGGCGCAGGCATAGGCTTCCTCACGCAGATTGCAGATGCGAGCGCGCTGCGCTCACTCAGCTTCTGGATGTTCGGCTCGCTGGGCAAAGCAGGATGGAGTGAAATCCTGGCGGGCGCGCCCCTGCTGCTGGCCGTGCTGTTGTGGCTGCCGCGTGAAGCGCGTGCACTGAATGCATTGCTGCTCGGTGAAGCCGAAGCCCAGCACCTTGGCGTGGACGTCGAACAACTCAAGCGTCGCGTGCTGTTCCTGATGGTACTGGCTGTCGGCGTCAGCGTGGCACTCGCAGGCGTGATTGGTTTTGTCGGCCTCATCGTGCCGCATCTGATCCGCCTCGCCTTCGGGCCGGATCATCGCATCATGCTGCCAGCCTCGGCGATGCTGGGCGCCGTGCTGCTCTCCCTCGCAGACACCGGCGCGCGCACTGTACTCGCGCCGGCGGAGTTACCGGTTGGAATTCTCACCGCACTGATTGGCGGCCCGTTCTTCCTGGCGCTGCTGATCCGTTATCGCCGCAGCTCGGAGGTTCTATGAGTTTGCGCGCCGACAATGTCAGCTACCGCATCGGTTCGCGCAGTCTGCTGGATCAAGTCTCGCTCGCCATCGAACCAGGCCGCGTGCATGCCGTGCTGGGCCCCAATGGCGCAGGCAAATCGACGCTGCTGAAATTACTGAGCGGCGAACAGCGCAGCACCTCAGGCCAGGTGTTGCTTGAAGACCGCCTGATCGCGGATTGGCCTGCACTGGAACGCGCGCGCCGTCGCGCGGTGTTGCCACAGTCCGAAAGCCTGAGTTTCGATTTCACCGTGCGACAGGTTGTCAGCCTGGGACGCATGCCCTGCATTCTTCAGACCCCTGCGCGCGAGAATGAAATCATCGCTGCAGCGCTGGAAGCAACCGGCGTGGCACATCTCGATGGAAGAATTTATCCCACACTGTCCGGTGGCGAGCGCATGCGCGTGCAGTTCTCTCGCGTGCTGGCGCAGATCTGGGAGGCATCCGCGCATCCACGGTATCTGCTGCTGGACGAACCCACCGCCAGCCTTGACCTCGCGCACCAGCACAGTTGCCTGCGTATCGCCCGGCAGTTCGCAGGTGATGGCACCGGCGTACTCCTGGTCCTGCACGATCCCAACCTCGCCCTCAGCTATGCCGATGAAGTCACCCTGCTATGCTGCGGCCAAATTGTTGCGCAGGGCGCACCTGAACAGGTACTCACCCAGCAAAACCTCGAGCGTGTCTATGGCGTGAAGATTGAAATCCTCAATTCCGCCAATACGCAAAAACCCTTTATCGCCGTACATTCATGAATCACGCATCAGCCAAAAACGCTTCAGGATCTTTGCTGCAGGGAACGCTGCTATTGGCGGCGGTGAGCCTGTCCGCCTGCAGCTATTTGATGCCGCAACCACCGCCACCCAAGCCAGCCAGGATTCAGCGGCCCGCAGCGCCCTCTGACACCCAGCAAAAGGAACGCGCACGCCAGGCCTTGCAGAAAGCAACGTCTTCGAGCAATGAGTATTCGGCCTGCGTGATGTTTTCCACTTCAACGCACCGCGGCAACAATATTCCCGCCAGTGATGTAGCCATTGCGGCCAGCGCAAACTGCGCGCCCAAGCTTGATGACTACGAGCAGGGAATGACGGCGTATTACGAGAACAATCCGGTCAAGCCAGCGAACCCGACGGCATCGAGCCCCAAGGAACGTGCGCATGAACGCCGTGTTGAGCTGGAACAGACCACGCGTGATGCGGCGGTTCGCAGTCTCGAAAAAACCAACTGATCCATTGCGGACTGCAGAAAAAAGGAAACCGCCTTCCGGCGGTTCTTTTTTCCTGCTTGAAAGTGGTCGGGGCGAAAGGATTCGAACCTTCGACCCCCTGCGCCCAAGGCAGGTGCGCTACCAAGCTGCGCTACACCCCGACACGTTCAAACAACAGCGACATTGTACTCTGAAGTGGTGGGTCGTGATGGATTCGAACCATCGACCAACTAGTTAAAAGCCAGCTGCTCTACCGGCTGAGCTAACGACCCGTCTTCAAAGACTTTGCAGCCCCCAACCTGCCCTGAAGCAAGCTGAAGGGCGCGCATCATACCCGAAACATCCAAGGATTTAAAACACTATTTGTAATGAGTCTGGTCTGGGACACCGGCGTCGGCAAAGCCTTGCTTGCGAATCCGGCAGGAATCGCAAACACCGCAAGCACGCCCAGCGGCATCGGCCTGATAGCAGGACACGGTCTGGGTGTAATCAACACCCAGACGCAGGCCTTCCTGGATGATGTCCGCCTTGCTCATGAGGATCAGCGGCGTATGAATCTTGAAGTCCGCGCCCTCCACGCCTGCCTTGGTCGCAACCTGCGCCAGGCGCTCGAAGGCTTCGACAAATTCGGGACGGCAATCCGGGTAGCCGGAATAGTCCACTGCGTTGATGCCGATGAACAGATCACGCGCACCGATCACCTCGGCCCATCCGAGCGAGAGCGACAGGAATGTGGTGTTGCGTGCGGGCACGTAGGTGACGGGAATACCGGTGGTGGGGGCTTCAGGCACCGCGATCGACTTGTCCGTCAATGCAGAGCCACCCAAGGCATCGAGATTGACGCTGATGACCTGGTGCGCCTTGGCGCCCAGCGCAGCAACAACGCGCGCCGCAGCGTTGAGTTCGGCCACATGACGCTGGCCGTAAGACACCGACAAGGCATGGCATTCATAACCCTGCGCATGCGCCATCGCCAGAACGGTGGCGGAATCCAGACCACCCGAGAGCAACACCACCGCTTTTTTCACTTCTGCCATCTCAAACTCTTAAAAGCTCATTTACCCGCAACATTGCCCCAGAGCACTTTGTGCAGCTGCAACTGGAAGCGGACATTCAAACGATCAGCGACAATCCAGTCGGCCAGCTCGCGTGGATCCAGCTGATCCTGGCTGGGGGAAAACAGGATCGGGCTGCGTCCCGTGATCTGATGCTCGGCAATGATCTGCTTGGCCCAGTCGTAGTCCTCGCGACCACACAGCACGAATTTGATCTCATCCTGTGCCGTCAGCAGCGGCAGGTTTTCCCAGCGATTGCGCGACACCTCGCCAGAGCCCGGTGTCTTGATATCCACCACCCGCGCGACGCGTGGATCGACCTTGGAGACATCAATCGAACCGCTGGTTTCCAGGGAAACTTCATAGCCCTCATCGCACAAACGACGCAGCAGCTCAATGCAATTTTTCTGCGCCAGTGGCTCGCCACCGGTCACGCAGATATGCCGCGCGCCCATGGCGCGTACCTGCTCGAGAATCTGATCGAAGCTGTGCCATTCACCGCCGTAGAAGGCATAGGCGCTATCGCAATAGCCACAGCGCAAGGGACAGCCGGTGAGGCGGATAAAGACCGTCGGCCAGCCGACACGGGAGGATTCGCCCTGCAGGGACAGGAAGATCTCCGTGATCTTGAGACGCTGGGAGGGGTCTGGAATGGAACTGGACATAGAACGTTATTTTACGCGTGCTCGGTCGCTAGTGCGCATTCGGCGACTAGTAGCAAGTTCATCTCAGCACGAACGCCTCCGCTCCTGCGCATCCTGCGCCCGCGGAGGTACAGGCCATCCATGGCCATAAAAACATAAAGCCCGGCGCACCAGGGGTGCGCCGGGCCAGATGCCTGAAACTTTAGACCTAGTTACCCGATTTCCACTGATCCAGCTTTTGCTTGGCCAGATTGGCAGCGTTGGCATTCGGATAGGTCTTGATGACCTTCTGCAGCGTCGCGGTGGCCTGGTCGCTCTGCTTGAGCTCGTACTGCGACAGACCCACCTTGAGCATCGCGTCCGGGGCCTTGGGGCTGGTGCCGAACTTGTCGAGAACCGTCTGGAAGCTGTTCAGTGCCGACTTGTAGTCGCGCTTGACGTAGAAAGCCTCACCCATCCAGTACGTTGCGTTGTCGGAGTAGCGGCCCTGCGGCCATTTATCCAACATCGAACGGAAACCGCGGATGGCATCGTCGTACTTGCCGTTCTTGAGCAGGTCGAAGGTAGCCAGGTAAGCGCCCTCTTCTTCCGGTGTGCCGCCACCGCCGTTGGAAATCACGACTGGACCACCTGCAACAGCTGGAGCCGGCACTGCGCCCACCGGAGCGGCAGGAACCGCTGGAGCCGCCGCCGGCGGATACGCCGCGGCAGGGGCCGGTACAACCGCACCCTGCTGCTGCGCAATCTGGGCCGTGGCCGCACTGGCGCTTTCAATACGCTGCAGACGGCTATCCAGGTTGGCGTACTGGTCCTTGCTGCGCTTGGTCTGGCTGTCGTAATCAAAGCGCAGACGTTCCACTTCGCCACGCAGTGCACGCAGGTCATCACGCAGCTTGACGTTGTCCTGGTCGAGGCCAGCATAGTTGATGCCATCAAGACGACGGCTCATCTCGGCCATGCGCGTCTCAACCGTCTGCAAGCGGCGTTCCTGGGGGCTGAGGACGTCGCCCCCGCCATCGACTCGTCCCTGGGAAGCGCAACCCGCCAGGGTGCTGAGACCCAAAAGTACGATGGCGTATCCGTGAACAGAACGAGTCATGGCGTTACTCCTTACTGGCGAACGATCACAGCGCGGCGGTTCTGCGCCCATGCTGCTTCATCATGGCCCTGTGCAGCCGGGCGCTCTTCGCCGTAGCTGATCACACTCAGCTGAGCAGCCGCAACACCCTTGGTGCGCAGCGCCGACACAACAGCGTTGGCACGACGTTCGCCGAGGCCGACGTTGTATTCACGGCTACCGCGTTCGTCGGTGTTGCCTTCGATGCGGACCTTGGTCGTCGGATTAGCCTGGAGGTACCTGGCGAACTTGTCGACGACAGTCTGACCGGCGCTGTCGATGTCGCTGCTGTCGAGCGAGAAATAGATCACGTTGGCTTTGGCGGCGGCATCAAACAGACCGACATCCTGGCCGCTGCTGTTCATGTCGCCAATCTGAACCGGCGCGCCATCCGTGTTGCTGCCAATGCCAGCAGTGCTGCTGTTATCAACGGGCGTCGGGATCGCGTTGTCTTGGGCGTTGTGCGCACCCTTGGAAGCGCAGCCAGCCATGGCCAGAACAGTCACGAGTGCAATAAGCGATTTCTTCAACATAACTTGTAACTCCTATCATCAAATCTGAATACAACTGAAAAACTATTGGGTTTTGGGAGACCAGACGGGTTCATGGACTTCGCCGGACTGACTCATGCGAAGCCTTGTGCGGCCATCGAGGCTTGAGGTCGCAAGACCAACACCGCGCCGATCTTGTGTGGCATAGATCACGACCATTCCATTGGGCGCAAAACTGGGGCTCTCATCCAGCGGTCCATCGCTGATGATCTTCATGGCACCACTGGCCAAATCGAGCAGGGCGATACGATAACGTGCGTCATCGTAATTCACCAGCACCAGCGATTTGCCGTCAGGCGAGTAGCTTGCCTTGAGATTCTGCTTACCGACAAAGGTAATGCGCTTGGCATCACCCCCGGCAACCGGGATCTGGTAAATCTGCGGCTGACCGCCGCGATCTGATGTGAACACCAGATACTGGCCATCGGGTGACCATGCCGCTTCCGTGTCGATTCCGTACTGATCGGTCATGCGGCGGCGCGCGCCGGTGGCCACATCAATGATGTAAATGTCCGGGTTGGTTTCAAACGACAGCGTCACCGCCAGCGAACGGCCATCTGGTGACCACGCCGGAGAACCATTAATGCCTTTTTCAGAGATCAGCTTGCGAACCTGCCCCGTCGACAGTGACTGGATATAGATCGCCTGGCGCCCACGCTCATAACCCACATAGGCCAGCTGCTTGCGATCCGGCGCCCAGCTGGGCGACATCAGGGGCTCACGCGAGACTGCGATCGTACGCGGCGAATCACCATCGTAATCAGCCACCACCAGTTCAAAACGACGCTGGGCACCCAGACCATTGACCGCGACATATGCGATCTTGGTGGTGAACGCGCCCGGAATGCCGGTGAGCTTCTGGTAGATCAGATCCGAAATCTGGTGAGCGACATAGCGTAGCTGGTTCGGCATCACTGCCGGCATGTCATAGGCCATCAGTGGCGCGCCACCGCGAACGGCATCAAGCAGATAGAAACGCACCTGCACCTTGCCGGTGGCCGGATCATGCTTGGCCTGCGCCAGCACCAGGTTGTCCATGTTCACTGCGCGCCAGGCAGAATAATTGACGGCTGAGGGATCCGAGGGCTGCTCCGGCATGCTGGAGCGCGACAGGGTGCGGAACTGGCCGGTCCGGCTCAAGTCCGCATCAATCACTTTCGCCATGTCGACTTCATTGGCGGCCAGGCCTGCAAACGGCACGATCGCGATCGGTGAGGCAGCAGTATCAGCGCCGGTAATGACGACATCCAGATCAGCATGAGCCGTCGATGAAACCATCAACAGGACTAGCAAGCCAAAAAAATTATTCCGCATGTCAACAGCCCTCAATTGATTACTGGCTGCGGCACAAGACTGCAGCCATGTTTCTGTTTTAATTTATACAACAAAATCAACTTGAAGCATCCGTCACAGATGATGCCTGCTTAGTCCATGTCCCCCGCCTGAAGTTCCATTCTAGGGATAGAACGTGAAATTCAAGTTGCGTTCAAAGTCGCTGGGATTCTCCGGAAGCGGCAGCGGATCGGATTTCCAGACTGCCTTGACCACGGCATCGTCCAAGCCACTCACACCACAAGGGCGGTTGATCTTGACGTCCTGGACCGAGCCATCAGGCAGGATCTTGACCGACAGGCCGCAACTGGTTCCTTTCGGCGGAGTGGATGCGGTTTTGACATTCGGCCTGACCTTGGCTGCGATCATTCCAACCCAGGTTTGCTGTCGTCCAGCCTTGGCCGCTGCATCACGCGCAGCCTGCTCGGCGCCGAGGGCGGCAGCCATGTCACGCTGGCGCTGCGCTGCGGCTGCGGCTTCACGCGCACGGTTAGCATCATCAATGCGCTTCTGCTCAGCCTTCTGCTCCAGATCAAACTGACGCTTGATCTCGGCTTCATCCTTCTTGCGCTGATCTTCCGCACGCTTCTCCGCGAGTTCTTCTTCCTTCTTCTTTTTGTCTTCTTCCTTCTTGCGGCAAGCGTCGTAACGATCGCTGATCAGGCCTTCCATGATCTTGCGCTGTTCAGGCGGACGCGTCGCGGCATCCATCTTCATCTGCGTGAGATTGTCGCAATCCAGCTTGAGCAGGACATCCGCCTTGAACTTGGCGGCCTCCTTCACCGGGTCCGGCTTGGGCGGCTCAGGCGGTTTCGGCGGCTCGGGCGGCTTTGGCTTGGGGGGCTCGGGCTTTGGCTTTGGCGGCGTGGGTTCAGCCTTCGGCGGCGGCGGAGGCGCTGGCGTCGGAGTAGGATCGATCAGCACCGCCTCGATTGAAGGCGGTGGCTGTATGTTCTTCTGGAACAGAACGCTGACGAACAGCAGCGCGAACAACAGCGCATGTAGGCCGAACGCCAGCAGGAGATATCGAGGCTTGAGCTCCATGCTTTTAGTGCGGCGCGTCCTGCGGTTTAGTCACGAATCCGATCTTCTTGATGCCGACCTGCTGCAGCAAGGTCATGGCGTGGGCGACCTCGCCATAGGAAACCTTGGTATCGCCCTGCACCAGCACCATCGTGTCAGGCTTGGATTGCAGTGTTTCGGTCATGCGGGCCATGAGCGCTTTCTCATCGACTTCCTGGCTCGGATCATCACCCTTGTTGAGGTAATAACGGCCCTGCGCGTCAACGCTGAGAATCAACGGCTCCTGCGGCGTTGGCATCGGCTGCGAATCCGTCTTCGGCAGCTCGACATCCACGCCCTGCGTCATCAGCGGCGCCGTGATCATGAAGATGATCAGCAGCACCAGCATCACGTCGATATACGGAACGACGTTGATGTCCGAGGAAAGTTTACGGCGGGCCATCAGACTTTACCGGACTGATGCCGCAGGCCACGATCAATGATACCGGTCATTTCTTCGGCAAAAGCCTGGAAGCGCGTTTCCATGCGCTCAAGGCCGCGGGTGAAGAAGTTGTAGGCGATAACCGCCGGGATGGCAGCGAACAGGCCCATCGCCGTTGCAATCAATGCTTCCGAGATACCGGGAGCTACCATCGCCAGGCTCGCGCTCTTGACGGCGCCGATGGCGATGAAGGCATTCATGATGCCCCACACCGTACCGAACAGGCCGACGTAAGGGCTGGTCGAGCCAATCGTGGCGAGGAGTGCCAGGCCGCCTTCGAGACGCTCGACTTCACGCAGGTGGCTGACGCGCATCTGGCGCTGCACGGCCGCGAGGGCATCATCGGCTGCGCCTGACGACTGCTGCTGTCGAACGTATTCCTCATAGCCTGCGGTGAAAATTGCGGGCAGGCCATGGGCTTCCTTGTTCTTGACCACGCTCTGATGGAGGTCGGCCAGATTGCCGCCTGACCAGAAACGGTCTTCAAAACGCAGCGCTTCATCACGCGCTGCGTTCAACATTTTGCGCTTGGCAAAAATGACCGCCCAGGACGTAACGGAGGCAGCAACCAGAAGCAACAACACAACTTGCGCCAGAACACTGGCCTGCGAGATGAGATGCGCCAGCGACATATTTGCAGTCATTACCTAGAACCTCTTGTTCTGTTCTTCTGAATTCGTCTTCATGGCACCTCCGCCCGCTTCTCCCAAAACGGAGGGCATGTCCAAAGCTTTCAACATTTTAGCGTTAGTTTGTAGTGCGGGTCACAAATTCCCGCACCAAAATCATAATAAAACCGTAATACCCCATGAATCCCGCTCAAAACATACCCTCCGGGAGCGCACGAGGGCGAAAATTCACGACATCAACGCAGCCGACCCGGGCCGTGGCACGGGCCAGGACCCTTTCAGGGGCATCGGCACGGCACAAAGTCTGACTGAAAATCAGGCTGGCCCGTTTGCGGCTCG
>Ga0116227_10017471_pt1 | contig 10008 bp, 8 predicted proteins | sample S1TSphgellanicum_FD_89693 | JGI IMG/M metagenome (GOLD analysis project Ga0116227, IMG submission 89693) | Host-associated microbial communities from peat moss isolated from Minnesota, USA - S1T2_Fb - Sphagnum magellanicum MG | ecosystem: Host-associated > Plants > Peat moss > Unclassified...
CATGACATTTTACATCTCTGAGTGCTACGGTTTGAATATACGGATGAGCCTGGGTCATTTACATTTTTTTTAATCAGTTTTAACCAGTGCCTATCCTCAAATCATTACCTTTGGGCGAGCAGCTGATTGCGAAATCAAATATAGTGTAAACAATGAATAAATCTGCCAAAAAAGACCTTTACGAAGCGTCTGATTACTATTTGCTGGATGAATTGTTATCTGAAGAGCATAAACTTATCCGTTCAACTGCGCGTGATTGGGTAAAAAAGGAATTGAGTCCGATTATAGAGGATTATGCACAACGTGCAGTGTTTCCGAAGCAATTGATTCAGGGATTGGGTGAAATTGGCGCTTTTGGACCCACCATTCCTGTTGAATATGGTGGCTCAGGTTTAGACGATATCGCTTACGGGATATTGATGCAGGAGATTGAACGTGGCGACTCTGGTATACGGTCTACAGCTTCTGTGCAAGGCTCTTTGGTGATGTATCCCATTTACGCCTACGGAACAGAAGCCCAGCGCAAAAAATACTTACCCAAGCTGGCAACCGGCGAGCTTATGGGCTGTTTTGGTTTAACAGAACCAGATTATGGTTCTAACCCTGGTGGAATGATCACCAATATTAAAAATCAGGGGGATCACTATTTGCTAAACGGCGCAAAAATGTGGATTTCCAATGCCCCTTTCGCTGACCTTGCCATTGTTTGGGCCAAAGATGAATCGGGGAAAATCAGAGGAATGATCGTTGAACGTGGAATGGAGGGTTTCACCACACCTGAAACACATCAAAAATGGAGTTTAAGAGCTTCATCCACGGGTGAACTGGTATTTGACAACGTCAGAATACCCAAGGAGAATCTCTTCGAGATCACCGGTTTAAAAGGTCCGTTGGGGTGTTTAAACCAAGCACGTTACGGGATAGCCTGGGGTGCTTTAGGTGCAGCGATGGATTGTTATGATACTGCACTCCGCTATTCCAAACAACGCATTCAATTTGGGAAACCCATAGGTAGCTTTCAATTACAACAAAAGAAACTAGCCGAAATGGTGACAGAGATTACAAAAGCACAGCTGCTAGTTTGGAGGCTGGGCATACTCAAATCGGAAAACCGGGCTACTGCGGAGCAGATTTCTATGGCCAAAAGGAACAATGTAGAGATTGCTTTAGCCATTGCCCGCAACGCGCGGCAAATGTTGGGCGGTATGGGAATTACGGGCAACTATTCAATTATGCGCCACATGATGAACTTAGAATCTGTAGTTACCTATGAAGGTACACATGATATACATTTACTGATAACCGGAATGGACGTAACCGGATTAAATGCGTTTAAATAGAAAAGATGAAGAATTTTAAAAAGTACCACTACATCCCCGCTCCTCCTGAGGAGGTATACCTGGCTATGACTAAGGCTCAAAGCATTAAACTCTGGACCGGCGCTGAGGTTGAATTTACAGAAGAACCCGGAACAGAGTTTTCTTTTTGGGACGGCGATATTGTAGGGAAAAACCTGGAATTTGAATATGCCAAAAAGATCGTGCAGCAATGGTATTTTGGTGAAGAAGGCGAGCCATCTATCGTAACCATTAAATTTCATGCCGATAAAAAAGGTACATCATTGGAATTTGCGCAAACGAATATCCCTGAAGAGGATTTTGAAGATTTTACAGCGGGATTAAATGAATACTTCCTGGGTGGCTTGTTAGACTTTTTTGAAGAGTAAGTTCCAGATCTATCATTCCATTAAAAAAACAATATTGGTTTTCATCCTAGTTCCAAGCAATATGGAACGCATGTCCACAAACCAATATTGTTTTTTTTAAATGGAGTGCATCTGGTGTGATACCTGATGCATTACTCGCTCAGCAAAACATTTACATTTTCACGCAAATTGTAATGCGAAGCCATTACTTCGCCATAAGCACCAGTGCTGCGTAAAGCGATTAAATCACCCCTTAGCGTTTCTGGTAACTCCACCTCTTTACCAAAGCAATCCGTACTTTCACAAATTGGCCCCACAACATCGTATTTGGTATTGTTTTCTTGCTCAGCCCTGCTGAGGTTTTCAATTTTATGAAAAGCTTGGTATAATGCCGGACGCATCAGTTCTGTCATACCCGCATCGAGGATGATGAAGTTTTTCTTCTTCCCGTTCTTCACGTACAATACTTTACTGACCAACGAAGAGCACTGCCCTACCAATGCACGTCCCAGTTCAAAATGAACCTCTTGGTTGGTCCGCACCTGCAGAAAATCATTGAATATTTTGAAATAGGCTTCAAAATCAGGAATCTGATGATCGGGATTGTGGTAATCGATACCCAAACCACCGCCCACATTCAAAACTTTGATGATAAAGCCACGCTCTTCAAACCAGGCAGCAAATTCATTGACACGCACACAAAGGTTTTTATACACATCAAGATTGGTAATCTGGGATCCAATATGGAAATGAATACCAATAAACTCCAAGTTAGCCGACTTTTTCAAAGTTTCTGCACAGGAAGGTAAATCCCAGGAATTGATACCGAACTTATTTTCGTCTAGTCCAGTTGTGATGTTGTGATGGGTATGTGCATCAACATTTGGATTGATGCGAATGGCCACTTTTGCCTGCTTGCCCTTTTTTGCTGCCAGTTCATCAATAACTTCAAGCTCCTGGATAGACTCTACATTGAAGCAGAAAATATCCTGATCCAGGGCATCGTTAATTTCTTTATCAGACTTACCTACACCCGCAAAAACAATCTGCTGATGATTAAACCCCACTTCTACTGCGCGGCTTACCTCGCCGCCACTTACACAATCGGCACCAAATCCGGTCTCTTTAATTTTTCGCAAAATTGCCGGGTTAAAATTTGCTTTCATCGCATAATGCACATGAAAATGATATACCTTCGCGGCTTTGGCGCAAGAACTTAAAGTTTTTTGCAGCAAATCGAGATCGTAATAATAGAAAGGAGTTTCTACATTTGCGAATCGCGCTATATCTTTATTTGAAAACATAATGTTCAGATTTCTTGTTATATTTTTTGTACTTATACTCGGTTTAATTCATTTAGGAAACTACATTGATCTCAAAAACCAAAAGATCAATAAAAAGGAGTACGACAGAAGAGTCAGAATCTTTATCGCACTCGTTTTTATCATTATTGGGATATTGGTATGGATCAAACACAAATAAGCCCGATTCTTTTATTCAAACAACCTGTTGTGCAGGCTCTTTAATGCTTCCGTTTTATCGTCGGTATTGATCAGTAAAGAGATGTTATAGCTGCTTCCGCCATAGGAAATCATACGCACTGGAATGTGTTTGATTGCATCCAATACACGCGCTGCATAACCATGTTTTTCTGCACTGAAATCACCTACTACACAAACAATACTCTGATCTCTGTCGATTTCTACCGAGCCGAAGGCATGTAGCTCTTTGACGATTTCATCCAGGTTATCCAAATAGTCAATTGTTAAGGAAACGGCGACTTCAGAAGTTGTGATCATATCGATTGGTGTTTTATACCTTTCAAAGATTTCAAATACCCGCCTCAGAAAACCATAAGCCAACAGCATTCGGCTAGAATGAATTTTAATGGCGGTGATGCCATCTTTGGCAGCAATAGATTTAATCTTTCCTTTTTCACTGCTTACAGAAATTAAAGTTCCAGCAGCCTGAGGTTCCATGGTATTTAACAATCGAACCGGGATCTTATATTTCTGAGCTGGAAAAACTGACTGCGGATGCAGAATTTTAGCACCAAAATAAGCAAGCTCTGCAGCTTCGTCGAAGGACAAATGAGAGATTGGCTTGGTACCTTTTACAATTCGTGGATCGTTGTTGTGCATGCCATCGATATCAGTCCAGATCTGAACTTCTTCAGCCAAAATGGCTGCACCAATCAATGATGCGGTATAATCGCTACCGCCACGACGCAGGTTGTCTACTTCTCCAAAACTGTTTCTGCAGATGAATCCCTGGGTAATAAATAGGTTATTGCCTTTGTTTTGCGCTAAAAGTGGCTGTAAATTCTTGGTAGCAAATGGAACATCTGGCTCATTGTCCTCGTCAATTTTCATAAAATCAAGTGCCGGCAACAATACAGAAGGGATACCGATAGACTTTAAATAAATATGATATAAAGTTGTAGACAACAGTTCTCCTTGGGCCAATACGACTTTCTCTTCAACCAGGGTAAAGATATCGTTCGCCAGCGTATTCAAAAAACCGAAATGATAATCGACCACCTCCTGTCCCTGAGCGCGAAAATCTCCTTGCGCTAAAAGCTCAACAACAAATTCATTATATTTTTGGTGTAATGCGTTAATTAACCTTAACGCCACCAGTTTATCTTCCTTTAAAAGTTTGGCTGAAATCTCTACTAAACTATTGGTAGTACCAGAAACTGCTGATAATACGACAATTTGTTCTTCTGCCGGATTGATGATGTCCAGCAATTTTTTCATCCGCTCAGGGCTTCCTACAGAAGTACCTCCAAACTTTAATACTTTCATAATTCTTATATTGTTTTTAGTGGTCTGATAACCGTTACCTCAAATGCAACAGTTATTAATGGTATTTATTAATTTTAAGGTTAAAAGCTCAAAAAAGCTATATTTATTTGCTGCAAGTATTTATATTTAGCTAAAATGGTTATATACTTGCATTTTGGCGTGAATTTAAATAAATAGCGCATAATAAATGCAAAATTGACAAAATAAAATTTGGACAAACATCATTCTGCTATAGGAAATCAAAACTTAGTGTCCGCTTGTTTGTTCTGAAAGAGATAAAATACAAAACCGATATCATACTATATGCAATTAGAACCAGCTACCTTAAGCACTATAAACAAGTGGCTTAAAGGCAATTACGACACAAAGACTAAAGCAGAAATCCAAAATTTATTAGACGGGGCATCTTATACTGAACTGACGGATTCATTTTATAGGAATTTAGAATTTGGAACTGGTGGACTGCGCGGAATAATGGGACCAGGCTCGAACCGGATCAACAAGTACACGATTGGGACAGCAACACAAGGACTGGCGAATTACCTGAACAAGAAATATCCGGATGAGCAGATTAAAGTGGCAATCGCACATGATAGCAGGAACAACTCGGACTATTTCGCGAAAATAACAGCGGATGTGTTCTCTGCAAATGGCATCCAGGTTTATTTTTTTAAAGAACTGAGACCTACACCAGAGCTTTCCTTTGCGATCCGTCAATTGGGCTGCAAAAGTGGTGTGATGCTGACAGCTTCCCACAATCCAAAAGAATACAATGGCTATAAGGCCTATGGTGCGGATGGTGGACAGTTTACTTCACCTGATGATAGCCTCGTTATGGACGAAGTGGCCAAAATCACAAGTATCGACGAAGTTAAATTCGAACGTAACGAAGAATTGATAAGCCTGATTGGAGAAGAAATTGACCAGCTTTATCTGGATAAAATCACGGCCCTATCGGTTTCTCCAGAAGCCATTGTCCGTCAGACTAATTTAAAAATTGTGTATTCTCCAATTCATGGAACAGGAATTACCCTGGTTCCAAAAGCTTTGGCGCAGTTTGGCTTCAGCAATTTAACACTGGTAGAAGAACAAAGCAAACCTGATGGCAATTTCCCTACTGTAGTTTATCCAAACCCAGAGGAAAAAGAAGCTTTAACACTGGCCCTGAAAAAAGCACAGGAAATTGATGCAGACCTGGTTTTAGCCACCGACCCGGACGCTGACCGTGTAGGTATCGCCGTTAAAAATAACGACGGAGAATTTGTATTACTGAATGGCAATCAGACCGGAAGCTTACTGATCCATTATTTGCTAACAGCCTGGAAAGAAAAAGGTAAATTAACCGGTAACGAGTATATTGTAAAAACCATTGTAACTTCTAATCTGATTGAAGCCATTGCGAATGAGAAAAAAGTAAAATTCTACAATACCTTAACCGGATTTAAGTGGATTGGCCAGTTGATGACCGAATTGGAAGGTAAACAAACCTTTATTGGCGGCGGGGAAGAGAGTTATGGTTATTTGATTGGCGATTTGGTAAGGGATAAAGATGCGATTGTATCTTGTGCTTTCATTGCGGAAATGACCGCATTTTATAAAGATAAAGGTAGTAGCCTTTACAATGCTTTGTTAGACATGTACGTGACTTATGGTCTGTATAAAGAAGAGCTGGTTTCCATTACCAAAAAGGGGAAAACAGGTGCAGAAGAGATCAAGGCTATGATGGAAAAATTCAGGAACAACCCACCGTTAACGCTTGGGGGATCTAAAATCGCGATCTTGAAAGACTATGAACTTGGTGTAGAAACTGACTTAAAAACAGGCGTAAAAAAAACGCTTGAACTGCCAAAATCAGATGTACTTCAATTCATTACGGAAGATGGTAGTATTGTGTCTGCACGCCCTTCGGGAACGGAGCCTAAGATTAAGTTTTATTGCAGCGTCAATGCAGCTTTGTCAAAAAAATCGGATTTTAAATCAATGGATACGAAATTAGGCAATAAAATTAAAGCAGTAATGAATGAACTGGAAGCTTAAGCTTCCAGTTTATGGAATTATAATTTCTTCAAAATACTGATCAGCGATGCGCGCAACTGCTGCTGCACTTAAAGGTTTAGACAAATAAGTCGCAATATCTTTAAACCTGGCAGCGGTTGCCCGATCGTCTGGGTTCAGGGAAGTAGTTACCATCACAACTACAATTCTTGCCCTTTTTTTTTCATCTAATTTTTTATATTCCTCCATGAAATCCCAGCCATTCATGCCGGGCATGTTGATGTCCAGAAAAATAACCCCTGCCGTTAAACCCTCATCCTCATTTGCATATTTTCCCGAGCAGTTAAGATAATCTAGCGCCTCCTTGGCTGAAGTAATTGCTTTAATATCGGCCTGAATACTGGAATTTTCTACGATCTTACGATGGATAAAGTTAGTAGCAGTATCGTCATCGATTAATAATATCCGATCAAGATCTTTATATTTCTTCATTTTTACATCATTTAAACTGCATTTTCAATTCCATCAATACTCAAAGTGAAGCAAAACTTACTTCCAATACCAACGATAGATTCAACCCAAATCCTGCCACCATGCAACTCTACGATTTTCCGACAATGTGTTAAGCCGACACCATCTCCTGGGTACATTTCAGCCCTGTGTAAACGCTGAAACATCACAAATATCTTTTCGTTAAAACGTTCTTCAATGCCAATCCCATTGTCGGAAAATTCAAATCTCCAAAAACGGCCAACCTTAAAAGCTTTAATTTCTATTTGTGGTTTCTGCCCTTCCCTCGAAAATTTCAATGCATTACTGATCAAGTGCCCGAACAGCAGCTTTATTCCAGATTCAAAACCATTTATTAAAGGCAAGCTGCCATATTGAATGGTAGCTCCTTTCGAATTAATGCTTCCAGATAACCGGGGAAGCAGATCAGCTAAAAGCACATTACAATCTATGCTGACTTTAGTTTGGTCGACGCTAAGTCTGGCATGATCCAACAAGCCCTTGATGAGATTTCTCATTTTTTCAGTGGCCTTATCGATATTTGTCATGTATAAATGCGCATCATCATCAAAGGATTCCAGGTATTCCATCCTAAACAATTCAACAAAATTCCGGATATTGATCAAAGGTTCCTGTAAATCATGAGCAGCCATATACACAAATTGGTCAAGCTCTTTCTTTTTTTGAGCCAGTTTCCGGATGTATTCATCTTTATCCAGTTTAGACAAATATTTTTCAGTTTCATCCCGGATGAATAAAGAAAATCCGATGACATCATTTGCCGCATCGTACTCCGCTGCCATACAGCTATAAGACCAAAATGCTTCTGCTTCTTTTCTAAGTAACCAACCTTCATTGTGAGCGGTCCCCTGTGTCATGGCCCGATGCATAAAAACCTCAGGGATTTCATTGACCAGATCATGATGCTGGTAAAAAACACTAAAATGCTTCCCATTAATTTCTGCGGGAGTATAGTTAAGCAGTCGAGCTGTGCTTGAACTTGGCTCATGAATGTAACCTGCACAATCTAGAAAAACAACAGTCTGTCCTGGTATTACCTCAAGCATGCTAATTAGACTATCCGCTTTCAATTGATTCTGATTTTTGATTACCGAAATCAATTCCAAAAGTCAGGCCAGCTAGTTTTACCGCGTAAAAAGTCTAAATTGAGTCATACAGGAAACAACAGGCCAACTTTCGCCTAATTTTTTCCCCAAGATGGGGAATTACTGCGCAATAATTTCTAACATCAAATGCTACCTAATCTGTCCCTTACCTTTAACCACCCATTTCTCAGTCACCAATTTTTCCAGCGCAAATGGCCCTCTTGCATGTAATTTTTGAGTAGATATGCCAATTTCGGCCCCTAAGCCAAAAACCTGCCCGTCGGTAAACCGTGTTGATGCATTGAGGTAAACAACCGCTGCATCTACTGCATTTAAAAATTGTTCTGCAATGGTTTCGTTTTCTGTTAGGATAGCTTCAGAATGTTTGGAGGAGAAGTTGGAGATGTGCGCCAAAGCCTCTTCCGGACCCCCTACCAATTTAACAGAACATTTATAGTCCAGGAATTCCCTGCCAAAATCATCTGCTGTTGCAGCTTGAAGATTGGGATAGTTCAGCGCTCTTAAAAGCGAAAAAGCCTCTTGGTCAGCAAATATTTCCACATCGTGTTTTTCCAGAAGCGGAGCAAGAACGGCTAAAAAACCCTGAGCAATAGTTCTGTCGATCAGTAAAGTATCCAAAGCATTACAAACTGACGGTCTTGACACTTTGGCGTTGACCACAATTGCCGCTGCTGCCTCGAGTTTAGCTGTACGCTCTACATAGGTATGGCATACCCCCGCTCCCGTTTCAATGACCGGCACCAATGCATTCTTACGCACAAAATTGATGAGCTGATTGGAGCCGCGTGGAATGATGACATCGATGTATTTTTCCGCCTGTAAAATCTCCAGAATATACTTTCTATCGGCTGGTAACTGTTGAACCACATTTTTATCTAACCCCTGTTCGGTCAACACACGTTGAATAAGGGATACAATGATGGTATTGGTATGGAAGGCATCCTGACCACCGCGCAACAGGCATACATTACCGGATCTGATACAAAGCGCAGCGACATCGATGGTCACATTAGGTCTGGACTCATAAATTACACCAACAATACCAATCGGTACGGTTTTCTTCTGCACAAACAATCCATTATCCAGAATCCGGCTGGAGAGGATTTGATGAGTTGGGTCGGGTAAATCAGCTACATCGATCAAGCTATCGGCGAGGCTTAGAATACGTAACTCATCCAGCAGCAACCGATCTTTCTTGGGATCAGTGTCCGGCAATTTGATCAGATCTTTAAGGTTTTCCCGGATGATCTCAGTTGAATTGCTTTTAATTGCCTCAGCCATTGCGGTAATCAGTTTTTTTTTACCCTCGTCACTTAATGAGGCAATGGACAGTTTTGCATTTTTTGCATTGATTAAGTGTTGTACAATTGATTCCATGGCTATAATATTACAATATCGCTGGCGTTGGCTATCTCCAGGTTGTGTTGTTTCAAGTTTTCAGTAATACTTTGCGCCGAAGCCTTTGCCCTGGCTACAGCTACGATATGTTGTTGGTCATCCACAATTTCAAAGATCTCGCCGCCAGCGAACTTTTCCATCACCTGGACTACACCTACGGCTAAAAGACTCCTACGCTTTCGGATGGCTTCGCATGCGCCGGCATCGACCATTAGCCTGCCGGTGACCAAACTACCGCTGGCCAGCCATTTATTCCGAGCTGATATCGAACAATTCTTTGGCATACAAACGGTGCCTGTCTTTTCTTCAATGGCATGCAATATGCCGTCTTCAGTTCTAGCTCCGAAGATAACGACTTTGATTCCCATTGCAGCAGCCAAGTTAGCAAAGGTTAATTTTGAAATCATTCCACCGAGCCCCAGTGCTGAAGTGTTTTTACTGGCTAATGAAAATACCTCATTGCTCA
>Ga0116227_10017472_pt1 | contig 10007 bp, 8 predicted proteins | sample S1TSphgellanicum_FD_89693 | JGI IMG/M metagenome (GOLD analysis project Ga0116227, IMG submission 89693) | Host-associated microbial communities from peat moss isolated from Minnesota, USA - S1T2_Fb - Sphagnum magellanicum MG | ecosystem: Host-associated > Plants > Peat moss > Unclassified...
TAAGGAGAAAAAGAACAAATGGGAACATTCTAGACTACTTGAAATTTTCTATTTGAATTGAACATGTTTTTTTTTTTTCTTTTAGGGTTGTAATTGTTTTTTAACCCTAAAAAACATTGAACCCTAAAAATTTGATGGATTTTTTTTTTGGTTAGGAGAAAAAGAACAAATGGGTATTAGATATACCAACCCCATTGTTAGTATTGTGTTCCCAAGTCCCCAAAAATCCCCAAAAATTTTTTTAAAAAACAACCCTTCTGCACCTCATGTGCATGCCACAGCTTTTTCCTGAAGAATCCAATCATTGGGGTGAATACAACACACCCAGGGGCAGCATCTTTTTTTCTTTTTTTCTTTTTGTTTTTCCTTAACCAAGTTTAAACACAAAAAGGTCATTTGCTTGTTATGGTTTTTTATTTTTTTTTTTTTTTTTTTTTTTTTTTTTTTAATTTGCCTAAGTGGTTATCATTCCAAGGAAGATTTAGCCAAACCTGATTATAACCAGATATGAAATTTAAAAAATCTTTAACCAATCTTCTATTTTGATGGCAATACACCAAAAGCCAAATCTAAAAATCTAAAAAAAAAATCTTTGCTTTTGGCAATTGAAACCCTCCAAATTTCAAAAACACTTCATTTTGGAATTTTTAATTTCGCTTTTTGGTGATATTTCGCCAATAAAAAAAGACAAATGGTGACAAGTTTTAGATGGTTATTTAACCTACATAAGAAGACCTCTAGTTCCCATTAGACATATAAAGTATTGCAAGAGTTTTCAATTCCTTTCATGTTTGTCATGAAAGGGTTTAATTCAAATCCCATTGTGGATTGATGGGATGGTTCCAAATCCAAATTTTTGCACAATGATGATATTTTTACCAATTGCCTACTATGGTCTAATATGCTTTTTCTTGAAATATTCAAAATCTAAATTAAAGCCAAAAAAAAATGTGCCATGAATTCAATGGGCCATAATGTCATCACAAACTTCCCATTTGACAATCAGGCAGATGAAAATTTTTCATTTTATTTATATATGCTTCATACATGTTTTAAATGCATGACATTTGTGTGCAAAAAATATATGAATCTATAAAAAAAATGAACTTCACACAATTTCCTTTACCAAAATCATTGCATGAAATTTTTTATGAAATCTTGAAAATATTGTTCTGAACTTCAATGGCTTCCTTATCTCCTCTTCGATTTAGTTTTCATACTCTTTCTATTTCTTAAATCATAATTTCATCAATGTATAATATAAGGTTCACTAACATATTCTTAGATTTTTTTAACATAAACAAGATCTTGTTATTTTCCCCCAACATTCCCATGACATGAGATTATCAATTGCAAGGGCTTTCAAGTTATAAATAAAAAAATTAAAATCTTGTCCATGTCCCTCCTCCATCATTTATTTTGGTTTTAAGGTGAACGCATGTTGAATGGAAAAAATTACACATTATATGAACCCTCTACTTAAAACCTTCAAGTGATAATTTAATATAAGAAAAAAATTTGACTTTAATAAAATTCATTAAAAATTTAAGTATTAATCAAATTATTGAAAGACAATTTGGCTTTAGTTAAACTTGCATGTGCCTTGTGCACTTAGTCTTTTAAGTTTCACAACAATAGTACATTTATAAGATTCAATTGAATACACATTGAAGTTTATTCACAATTTCAAAATAGTCAAAATTGTTCATTACACAAAGAGAGTTTATTTTATGCCTTTTCTTGTAGAGTTGTGCATTTCATTTGGCAACACATGATTTAATGTTACTTGCAAAACATAATGTGATAATGAGTCAACTATTAATAATAAGAATGCCAAAATGTGTAAATGATATTGAATCACCCTATTCCTCTTATGAAAAACTTCCAACTCTTTCACTTGCACACATGAAATAAGGATAAGGTTTTGATATATTATGGGTGATGCCCATTCCATCTAGGAATCCAATGAGCCCATATGACAAGTCATTGTTCTAGTGGGTGGTAATGGGTCCTTTCCAAGACTTGTTCCAAAATGTAATTGGTTTGATTCCCCCTTCAATTTGCATCATTATATGGATGGTTGAGGTCTTCACGATATGGATTTTGATTTTGCTACTTAAAATGGTGTAATCATATTTTCAATTGAAAGCTTGAAATATTAGTACACTCAATACACCATGAGATTCAACAATTATCACAAAAAGCTACTAATGGTGGTTGATTTCAATGATGTTAACTAATGATTAATACTACTAACTTTTTGGTGACAATGTTTTTTGGTTATTGATGTTCAAGGATGTTATTTGGCAATTCACAATATGGTGACTAGTGGTCTTTATACCTCCATTACGCATGGATTTCCACTATTGTCACATGCATTAGGAACATGCAATTTTTTTGAATTTAACATTTTGTTGTTGTTGTTGTTGTTGTGATTTTTGAATGGTAGATTGCAACATAAATTTGATTTTTTGTATGGGTAATAGCTAATGGACATTATTGATGTATTAAAGGATCAACAAGATCTATAATTTGTATCAAATTATGTGTAACAATAGTAGATTTGATTGCCTGTTATGGTGTGTCTTGAATAAAAATGATGGATTGTTTTCTATGATTTGCATATGTTGTCAAACATTAATTTGGTTGAAAGTATGTTTCATTGTTGTTACAATGTGTGTGCATTCATCTTGCCCATCTAAATATGGAGTAATCTAAATTGTGAGTTTTTTTTAGCACTCACAATTTTTAAAATATGGAATTTGAAATTTTTAGAAATTCAAAATATTTTTCAAAATGTTAAAATTTCAAAAATCTTTTACCACATGTGAATGCGGTGTAATGTGCATGACATACAAAACAAAGTTGTATTTTATGATACAAGAAATGAAAACTTAAAGTAATTAGCATATTTTGGTATGGTTCAAAATTATGATAAAATTTCAAAATGAAACACAAAAAATTTAACAAAACTTACACATTTTGAAATGTTCATATTTATTCAACAATGATTAACACAAAACATGTGATCTATTGGGGTGACTATATGTATTTTTAATAACAAGTTGCAAAAGATTTCATTCAAAAATTCTTTCATATGAAAAAAGGGGAAAAAAGTAAAAAAGACCCACGGTCCTTTTGTAAAGTAATCCCATTGGTTCCTTTGTGTGTATCCACACATTATAAACCAATTGAACACAATAATTGATTTAAATTTAGTTCTTAAAGCCTTTTTTTTTAATTTGTCACAATAGGGAAGGGGCCCTGTGTTATTAAACAATGTTCACAAATTTCAACCTTTTAATGAACTTGAAGCCAATCCCAATGATTGCCATGTGTCTCACTTTTGTGCCACCTCCCCCATGTGGCTTGTCGTGAGAATCCTTCCTTGTGAATCCCTAGCATTGGTCACACAATGACACACACAAGGACAAAAACATAATACGAACAAGGTTTTTGTCAACCTTGACATTATATAAAATTATTTTTATTTTTTCCATTCAATTTACTTTTATCAAATATTGTGTAGCCTCATTTATTAGTTTTGGTTTGGCAACAATTATTATTCTAGCAAACCACTTTAAGTTCAATTTTGTCAAGTATATTGAACATTGACGATCGTCCATAAGAGGAATAAGACAAATTTGACTAAAAGTTAGATAGTAAAGTAGATTTTTAAAAGATCTTGCCTAGTTTTAGTGGCCAATAGGAATTCAATGTTAAAATATGGTGAAATGTGACCTTTTTTCCCCAAAATATGATGACTTTTGTAATTTTTTCCCCAAAAAAACCTTTGTGCAATTCACATTGAGTTTTTTCTTATCATCATGATGAAAAAATAGTAAAAAAAAAATTATTTATTTATTATCCTATTTCTCATCATAAAATTTAATCAATCATGAAAAATATGTGTCATTAGAATAAATTCAAGAGCTTCTCGATGTGATCATCCATGGAAATGTAACTCCTAAAATTATAATAAAAAGTTTTGATCCCTCATATCCATGTATAATTAAAACCCAATTGTTCAATGGATCTTTTTAAAAACCCCATGCAACATGACATATGATTTCTAAAACCAAATCCATTGCATATTTAATTAAATGTCATTCAAAATCATGAAATTTCTTTTGCAACCTAAAGTATAAACAAAAAAATCAAAAGTTTGGAAAAAATATTATATGCATGAAATGAAAAGAATTTATCTAAAGGGCCATGTACTTGGGTTACCTCGGTTTTAATACATTTGCTTCAAATCGAAGTTATAAATTTCATGGTCAATTGAAATTTATCAGTATGATCATTAGGTATAAAGTAAACATTCATTTAATTATTTAATTCATGATGTACTACAAAATGGTCATTTGAAATATGGAAATGATAGTTTAATTAGTTCAAATTAAACTTGTGTCACTAGCAATGCCATGTTTAATATTTTCACCCATTATCCCTCTCATATGGGAATTTTATTTATTGTTCTCTTTGACCTCTACCAAAGCACCTCATTCTTGTAAGACTTTCCTAACCTTTTTACTATAAGATTACAACAAAAGTGACCCACTTTTCCTTTACTTTGGACAAAGTTCCATTAAATATTAACTCTTGAAGTAAGTAGCAAGAACATGTGTTGAATGAGTTTGGGTGGGATTTTTGCTTGACTTCAACATTTGTTTATCCCTTCCTACCTCTTCTTTTCACTACCTACTTTTTTTCAACTTCCTTGCCTTTGCACCACATTCACCATACACCTCACTAAATCCAAATGTTTTAAATCAAGGTCTAAAATTACACATCATTTCCTAGGTTATTTACTTTTTAGTTTCTTTCTTCTTCTTCGTTTTTAGTTTCACACACCAACTTTATTAATTTCCTTTGCCCCCCTTCATTATGTATAATATGTTCAACCAATGAACAACAAGTAAAGATAACCTACACACACATAAACAAACATACTATCAAACACAATTCTTATCATATCTAGCCTTTCTCTTCGCAAATGTATCATTGTAGAGATCACCTCATGTGTGATTTCTACCCACTTTCCCTTTACCAACTTCACCTTGATTGCTAGTAAATCTACCCAAAGTGGGCTGCAACATATCCTTCACAATCTTGCCACACCCATCATAATCACTTGCCAATATCATCCTCCTTTAAGCATCTTTATATCTTCCACACGGGTGTCATTTTGGGGGCTTGATGGGAGCTATTTGCCTACACAATTCCTTTATTCTCCTTCATCTTGTCCTTTGTTCTTCCTCTTTCTAGTGTTTTTTATGATTTGGGCTACTTGCCTCCTCTAAACTACTCTCTCACCATGTGGCTACCCTCACATTCTCTTTCACAATTTTTCATAGTTGGAATGATTTTTTCTCTCTTTCATCTTCTTTTGAGTTTTTTCCCAACTATCTTCCTTTCCTTATCCTCCCTCTCATTTTTTTCCTTCTTTGCAATGTTCATGCTTTCTTTCTCTATCTTCCTTTCCTCTTTATAAATTTATGTTTTCTTCCTTCCTTTTGGCACTTACCTTTCACAAATTCTAGTCACAATTTTTTTTTCTCTATTTTTTGGCATTCTCTCTCATTTTCTACTTTGCCTACCCTCAACAACTTATATTTTTCTCTTAATTTTCTATCTAAAATCTTTCACAAACCTTCTCCTCTTCCTTTTCTAATTGTTCTCCTATTTTCCCCACAACCCATTTTTTTTGTTCAAGAATGTGGAAAAACACAAAAGCTTTTTGAAACTTGCTTCAGGCGAAGAGGTGCAACACTTTATTCACATGCAAAATATCGTCAAGTGTACCTTACCCTTGGAAGGCCTAAACCCTTTACTATCAAGGGGGTACAATTTTTTTTAAACTATCATTATAATTTTTTACAATTAAACCATCATTATGATTATTGGTGTCATTCCCAAATGGTACATGTCAAAGTATATTTTCCCGTCTTCTTAAATGGAATTTCATCCTTTTTCTAGATGGAAAGCATGGGCCTTAAGCTTGAAATCATACTTTTTTCCTTTTTCATCATGATTAAATCCATAAAACCAAAGCCAATGGTATGAATGCCTAACATGTACATCCTTTAAATACGTTGGCTTGACCTACCTTTTAGGTCTTTTGTCACCTTAATTAAGGTTAAGGTAAGGTTTGGATGTAAACAGGCTAATAGGAACCATTGGCACCCCTTTAGGTGACTAATTTTAGGAGAATATTCTTGGGATATTCTAGTAAAAAGTCTTCAAAAAATCTCTTAAAATATTTGTTATAAAAATTGTACAATTTTGTTAAGGTTTGTGTTAAAATTTTGCCAAAAATATGTTCAAGGTTTTCCAAGTTCATTTACACGTCCTTTAATTGCTTAAAAGCAATGGTTACAAGTGCCTTTACACTATTTTCAAAGGTCCAAATGTTAATAAAATTTCATATTTTGGTCAACATGGTCTTAATTACATTATTAGTGGATTTAGTCTACCCTTAAAGGTTATATGTGGTTAAAGTAATATGCCAAAGAAAAAATGCTTAAGGTAATGGTGTTGTTAATAAAATGTATTCTTTGGTCTGTAACCAAGTTGAAATGGCACCCAAACTAGTCAAAATTCATTTGTGCATAAACTTGGTGGTAGTTGCTACTATGTTGGTTATAAAAGCCATGGCCCCCACCCATTTGGTAGCATAATTAGTTGTCACCAAATATATTAGTTGTTTGCATATCACCCCATGGGGTTGATGGGACCAACTCCCATTTTGTAAATGGGTTTGATGGTAATGTGGTGACCAACTTTGCCATGCCAATATTTGTTAAATTTCTTATTTTTTCACACTCATCAAAAGATTTGCAAAACATCATGGTATTTTTGTGAAAAATGGGCCACCAATACATGCATCCAAAATTTTCCTAAAAATAATATTTGCAAAAAAATGACCACCACCCACTCCTTTGTGCAACTCAATGAGGACAATAATAGCTCTTATGTATTTAATCTATGACATGATATCAAGTCCTACTCAAAATAATTTAGATGATTATCCATTATGATAAATCATAAGGCCCTCAAAACAATACACTTTCAATAATCCAAAAGGTAGTTTTTAAGGAAAGGTACCTTATGAGAAGGTAATATGTATGCATAGCAAAAAAAATGCCTAGAACATCTATTCAAAACACCTTGGGGTTTGAAAAAATGGGGCAATTGAGAAAGCGCATCTACCACCAAATGTGTTTTTTAGGGTTTATATATGACAATAAAGTCATATTCCAAAAATAAAAGTAACCACCATGTAATCTTGCCCAAAAATTATGGTTTGTTGACAAAGTAGGTCAATGCCATGTGGTCCACATGGAATACAAATTTATTACCTAAAAGGTAATGTTAGAATCTTTGGAACACATATACCATGGCCAATGCCTCCCATTTGTCGTTGTATAATTCCACTCCATTGTGCTTAGCAAACAAGATGCATATGCAATGTGCTAATTGCACTTAGCATTAATTTTTTAGGCCAACATTGCATTTAAATTGCCAAGTTGGAGGCATCCATGTGCACATGGAATTCCTTGTCCCAATGTAACACAATCAAGATATTTGCCTTTGCATATTTCCACTTGATGGTTTTCCATGCATCTTGGCATTCATAAAGTCCATATGAAAGCCTTTGATTTTTGCATTGGCTTTGTGATTGGTGTTATGATGAGTGCAAAAATTTCACAAAACAACAATAGAATTGGGTTAAGTCATTAAAAACTTGGATGTCATGGGGAATAGTGGGGACAAACATTTTGACAATAACTTCTATTTTTTTGAGTTCCATAATTTCCCCTCCTTGGAAACTATGAACCCTAAAATCATTCTTGATAAGACGAAAAATGTACATTTGAGGTTGAGACTAATCTTTAACTCATGACACTTTTCAAAACAATGTTGCAACTTGAGCAATTGAATGGCCAAGTCATTAAATTCAATGAAATCATCTTAGAAAAGTTTCATAAAGTCATCCAAGTAGTCCTTGAATGCCTTTTTAACTACTTGTTGATAAGTTGGTGCTTGGAATTCTTGAACCCAAACAACAGAACCACCTAACCAAAAGCCTACCAATATGTGATAACTTGGCCATGTTGTAACAATCCTCAAAAGCTATTTGAATTTGATGGTAGCTAAAAAACCCATCCAAAAGTAAATAAACTTCATGGTTTGTTCCATTATCCAACACTTTGTCCACAAACAATAATGGGTATGGGTCCTTTTTAATTGTGGCATTCATTTGAACCAAAATTGACACAAATCCACAACTTGGCATTGTTTTTGGGGGTCACACAATCAATGATAACCATGTGGCTTGTTCCATGAGCTCAATGAATCTAACTATCAACAATTTGCCAAGATATAGTTTAACTATAGTTACATAATTAGGGTTCATATGGTAGTGCACTTGATGTGTAAGGGTATTTTAGTCTCAAGTTCAACATTGTGTTCTACAATGTGAGGTGGTTTAACTTAAAACTCCTTGTAATTCTTGGTAAACACATTCATAAACTTTCACAAAAATGTTTATATTACTAGAACTATTTCCCCTTTAGGTCAAGATTAAATTTTAAGTACTTTTGATTATTCTACCATGCCCATGTTGATTTTTCTAACATGTACTTGTTGGGGTAACATCCGCTTAACAATGTTTAGGCTTCTTCCTTCTTCATGGTGGGCGTTTCATTAATTTCCACTATGCATGGTTGTTGTTTGAATTGGATATGTGGTTCAATTCCCATTTAGTCAAACAAAGTAATCACCTTAATAAGAACTAGTTGGTCCCTTCTAGGACCTCGAGTGGAGGTAGGCCTAATGCCCAATTTTATGAAGGGTATTCATATTTTTCCCCTTTCAATTGTAGGGTCATTTTTTGATTTTTTTCTACCAAGTAAATTGGATGTGCAATGCATGGTCATAGTCAAGAAGGAACAAAACAAAATTTTGTGTCAAAACCCTTTTAAATTGATGTTCAATAAATCTAATAAACAATGCAAAGTGGGTGAAGGGCATCTCATTTCATATTTTTATAAAAAATCAAAATTTTATAAGGTGTGTAATGATTTTGAAAATAACATATGTTTTAATATTGTGGTTGGTTTTGGAAATTGAAACACCAAAATCTAATTAACATTCATTGGATTTTGGATTGCTTATTATTGATTTTATTAATTAGATGTGGGCACATCTCATATTAATTCTTTAAAAATCTAAACTTTGAAACAATCATGAGCAAATAAAATTTCAAATGAATTTTTAAAATATTTATATACATGAAGGAAGGTTGTTTATTTGTTTTGTTCCAATGGTTCATGAAACATATTAGTCTGGGCTGCTAACAGTGCGTTGTTGTACTTCCTTTGTCGCTTATTTTGGCACTTTAATCAGAATTGCTATTGTTACTGATAATGATGACGCACCAACGTTCTATCCATCATGTAGTCATGGAATCAAACATCACATAAATCAACTATGAGCATTACATTGCAGATCTGTAGAATCATGTACAGAATCAAAGGGTTTCTTTTTTTATATGTTACTTCAACCTAATTTTTATTTATGAAAGTTTTTATCATCTATCTAATGAACACAATAGTAGTAGCTCAAATTTGTTGCAGTCCTCTTATAAGCCTTTGGACAGGATGCTTGTATAGCAAACAAATTTGTTCTAGAATGCCAAAATCTCATCCTTTGTCAAAGAACTATTACTCCTTTTGATCGCTACACTGTGACAAAAAATGCAAATAAATCCCACCACCTACTATACTTATGGCAGCAAGAAAAAATGAACCCAAACCTTCCCTTATTGTAATTATGGTAGCAAGGACATGCTACTTGTACAGCGAGCAAGCAAGCTCCAGAATGTCAAAATCTCATCCTTTGTCAAAGAACTATTGCTCCTCTTCATCACTACACCATGAAAGAAAACACAAATAAATCCCACCACCTACTGTATTTATGGCAACAAGATAAAACAAACCCAA
>Ga0116227_10017473_pt1 | contig 10005 bp, 9 predicted proteins | sample S1TSphgellanicum_FD_89693 | JGI IMG/M metagenome (GOLD analysis project Ga0116227, IMG submission 89693) | Host-associated microbial communities from peat moss isolated from Minnesota, USA - S1T2_Fb - Sphagnum magellanicum MG | ecosystem: Host-associated > Plants > Peat moss > Unclassified...
AGCACCTTGTCATAACATTCTTTACCCGCGAATGTTTACCAAATTACACTGGTTGATCTATAAAATTCTTTAAAATTCTTGCTTCTTTGGGCTTCCATAACATTCTCGCACCAAGAATGTCATGAACTATTGTCTCGCATTTGCCTGATGTTGCCACCCCAAATTGGTGTGGACTAAAATGTTTTGCAAATGTATCCTTGAATCGAATAGCCAATGTGTTATCCAAACTACCTTGGTATTCCACATTGAATCCATGTGGTAACTTTTTTAGTTTTTTTTACTCACAACCTTTTGAAATATATGAACTTTATAAAATTTGCTTAATTATGAAAATGCATTTTCATTGCAAGAAGATTCATGAGAACTTGGAGTTGTTATGTGACCTATAATTAAATTTGGTTATGCCATGTTAATGTTTATGTTGGAGGTGGTTCATACCTTCATCAAGTGTGCTTAATCTCAATATGTTTTTATTGTGGATTTTGTGGATGTGGTGAATCTTGTTAAGGTTGAATTCTTCTACCTCTATATTGATCCAATTTCTAGCTTTAATGATTTTATGTTTGATGATTTCACAAACTTGTTGCCACATTTTTATGATGCATTCTTGATGTTTTGCTTTTCTCTTGGTGTTCAAATTATAATGAGCTTCAAAAATTTATTGGTTTTAAGATTCTAGGACAAATTTATTCTATCCACACTCATAGCACAACATATGGGTTTTGGATCAAGGTTGATAAAATGCTTTTAAAAGGCTTGTAAGACCATCTCAAGGATTAAGGTCACCTTTCTTCTAGATATATAGTTTTCATTTTTCAAGCACACTATGTCCCATGATGCGAATGGAATGATGGCTAAACATTTTGGTTTGAATATGGTTTCTAGATTGTGGAAGAAGAGAAATTTTTTTGCCATCTCGAATGAAAAGCTTGATGAGTACATGAAATTGGCAATGATGAGATAACATTCAAAAATCTTTTATTCATGAACAACAAGTTATGGAATTGACTAATTATTCACCTAAACTTGTGTGATAAGATGTTTAGTCAAAAAAATTCACCTTGTTCAATTTCTTGTATGATGATGCAATTGCATTGTAGAACGAAGTTATACTAAAATATCAAATAGATGTGTAATTGTGACTTGTGTTTCTATCATATGTTGTAAAATTTTGTATGTGAAATTTGACATTTCGAGTGTTGGATTGTATGCAAAAAATTGATGGTTTGGGTGTTGGAGTGAAATTTGAATGTTTGAAAGTTGGGTGAGGCTTGTGATTGTTGGGTCCATGACTCCCTTGTAGTAGACAAGACCCTTTGTGGTTGGGGTTCAATTCCATCAAGGGAAAATGGTAATTGGTTGCTGTGATTAAGCAATGTGCTGATTTTTGTGAGACCTTGATTTTTACATGGAAAAAATTGTTTCATTGCCATAGCTAAGAAATCTAAAGTTGAACCATATCACCAATCATTCTAATTGCTAAATTAAATAGTCATCGAATGTAGGATATTCGTGGAAAAAAACGAGAAAACCAAACTAGCTTCATTGAAAAAAAAAATCAGTTGCCAAAATGCTAAAAAAAAGGAGAAGAATGCAACCTGACATTTCTCCTTTCTAAATTAGATTTTCACAAAATATGCTCCTGTAATCCAATTGAGGGGAGCCTTCCTGCAGCTGGACTGGACTCTTTGCAATAATTGAGGTTGTGACAGGGTCAGTCAACTACTAAAAACTGCACAATGCTTATGATTGGTGTCTTGTTCTTCTTCTTAGTATTCATGACGTAAGCATGCGGAAGCTTTGGCATTGACTTGTTCCTTGGCCCAAGAATTCAATACTGGGGTCTTGTCAGAGTTTTGTAGCAGTGCTTTACATTTTTTTAATAACCTCCTGGCTCTTGGAAAATCTAGAAATCAAAGAACTTCCAGTTTTAATTCTGCTGCGACATCTAGTTTGTGCCCAGGCCAAAAATGGTGACAAACGGCTTTGGAAATCAAAGTTTCTGCAGCCAATTAGAAGGCTCAGCATGCACTGATGAGGGGTCCAGTTGTTTTCTTTTGGGGGGCCCGGGGGGGAAAGAGGAAAGGGATTTTTTATTTTTTCCTGGTTCCCAATGTGGTTCCATATTTGGTTCCCCTCAAGCTCCCCAATGCGTTCCCAATAGCACCTCAGATTTATCCCATATGACTTGCCCAAAAGTTTAACTCTCACGAATATAAAGTGAAAAGGTGGGCTGTAGGGAAATACATTAGTTTTTATTTCTACTTTGCAATCAGGGTCCAAAGAGGTGCTTCCATGGGGGAGTGCTCAATGTCCCAAAGAAAATCATGATGGGCCAATGAATATGGCTCTTTCCCCCCCAAAAATAAAATTAGGAAGGCACTCATGAACTAATTAATATGAATCACATAGTCTCACTAGGTGAAACTTTTGAGATGTTTGCAAGCATGTTGAAAGAGAGGACCACCAACTAGAAACACGTATGTGTAGGCTAATGTCCATGGACATTATTGGAAGGAGGGCCCATGCGATGCAATAGCTGAGCACTGGCCCAACTCTGGTAATTCCCTTTTTTGTAGGGTGTTACTCCAGGTAACGTGTAGGGTAAATCCCTTGGGTGGCGGCATCCTCAAAATAAGGCAATACTCAAATCTCACACCACATTCTGGGAATGTCCCTCACTCATGGGCTTTACTAAAGCACGAGGCAAAATTTATCATGAACCAAACCTACATAAATCTGGAGGCATTTGAATGGGAGGGTTCTTATCCCTACTTCTTACACCTACAAGTAGGCATAATTTCCTTCCCACCCTTGAGGAGTAGGCATAATATGCATCCCAATCTCAAGAAGGGAAATCCATAAATATAAGGTGCCCTTGATATCCACCAAGAATTTTCTCTGATTGCTTTATGGGAAGGCAAAACTCTTGGGATGTTTGCATCAAAGGTTCAACAATAAGAACATGAATGAAAAATGAATGGGAAAACATGGTCATTTTAGTTTGGTGGCTTGTTGTTGCTCTCACCCTACAAGTATACTTAGCTACTATCATTATTGGAAACATCAATGGTAAAACATTATGGAATTCTTTAAGTTTCAATTTGTGTGACCTATTACATTCCAGAATGTCTAACAGTTTAGAGAGGCGCCAATTCTACTACAGATTCCTCAGTTAGGTACTCCATCACACACATGTCCTATGTGACAGTCCATCACAAAAATAATGCTCTCGATCAAAGTAGTTACAACCCAAAGAATCTGCTGTCAAGGCAATATTAGATATATGAGAGATCGGCATCTCCTAACATCTATGAATTAAAACTTTGATGAACAAATCAAAGTTTACTCAAAATTTGAACCCATAAACCACTAACAAAATAAAAAATATTAACAACAACAATAATAAGTATTAACCTGTTCAATAAAGTAATCTACTATTGAGATAGTGTTCGTTTCTTTGATGTCCATGTCATAAATCATAACCCTCCCACACTGTGGGGCCTGTTCCTCCACTTTCGTTACTGCTGAGAAACCTTCAACAAGGCAGTAGTGTGCATGACTTTGTATGTTCACAATTTTCAGACCAACAGGGCCAAAGTTATTGAACTTAGAGTGATGTTCATGTTTTGGAAATTATTTTTAAAAAAATAAAAAGTTGAGTTTGTGAGCCCACTCGCTCTGCTTTTGTTACCGTCTGAAATCCCTCGACAAGGAGGTACCTAGCAGTGTGTATGTTTGATTGTTGTTTGGCAATTATTTCTGGACCAACAGAGCCCAGGCCTTTCCACTTTTGTTACTGCTGCAAAGCCCTCAACAAAGCAAAAGTGCACAATAATTTTTGGATCAACAGAGCAAAAGTTATTGAATTTATAGCGATTTTCCAATTAATGAAAAAATAATTTGTTTTTTATTTTTAAAAGTTGGGTTTTTTCATTAAAAAAAAGTGCACAAGTAATGTGCTAGAACTCTGATTGTAAATAGTCATTACGCATTGATTGTTAGTTCAGACAAGATAATTAAAATAATAATTCAGGCTACCAAATCCAGCAACCCCATTGACTTGAAAAAAAACTCTAAAGCATACACAAAAACCTGAACATTGAAAATCATGGTCTCTTTCCAGCATTTCCATTGGTCCTTTGAAATAGCCAACCAAGAGCAAGCAAGATGGTCAATTGCAGAGCAAAATGAGTAATGGCGTTGTTGCGCCAGTAGGCCTCCATGGTCTGGAGTTGGAGCTCCAGTTGGTGTAATGAAGCTTGGAGGTGAAGCCCCTTGCATAGGTCCTGGGACTTTCGATTGGACTTTGTCGAGGACTTTTGATCGGACTCTGTGTGGCAGCGGCAGCACACATCAACGAACTTGTCTCAACGTCCAAGGTTCAAACGCGAAATATATTTGCAACTAGAATTTCAAATCGAAATAGTGATACTGAGATTCTTCTGAACGCTTGGGTACAAAGAAGGAGCAAAGTTCTAATGAACAGAAAGGTGGATGACATGCCCTTCTAGGCGGACCCTCAAGTGAGAGGATTCACCAAGTCATGGCTCAAGTCTAGACCACCTTGTGGTGGCTTGGGTTGTGAGTAAGTGTTGGGTTGGGTTCAACTCCCAATTTGACAACAATCGTGAGCTGCATAGGTGTTAATGAGCAAGGGTTTTTTGTAAGGAAGCCAAGGAGATGTCTACAACGCACTAAGACCCGAGCTAGGCAAGTCTACAATTACGTTGGAAGACGGGAGATGGTAATCCTAGGTGACAAGGCTTTAGACCACTTGAGAAGTCTATAACGGGTAAAAGTCGAGGCAAGCCCTAGGTTACAAGACAAGTCTAAATTTTGAAGCTCACTAGCACATAGATTGCCATGTGCAAGTAATGTAGGTGTTTAGCGAAGTGCATGAATGGAGGCAAAGGCGCAGGGGATGCCAAGGCGGATCCAAGTGCGATAATGGAAAAATTGTTGGGGACTACTACATAGTGAGTCAATGGAAATTGTAGTTTGGCCATGGCTATTCATAAAGGGGAAACACAACAATATGCAAAACATGTGCAATGAATGGTGTGCATAGAGACGAAAAAACGGCTTAAAGCTTAAGGTTGGGATTTACATGTGACCAACCAAGGAAAAGGTTGCAAATGGGACACACTGGAAGAGGAACTGTAAGACCATTATCTGCAAGATCATTTTTTCTATAGTTATAAATAACTTTTCCATCATCTCATCAACCATTGGCCATCCAAGCTAGACATGATGGTGGTTCCATCAAGTTAATGCCATTGTCGCAACCCTAGCCATGGGCTTGTGACCAAGGCAAGGGCTTGCAAGGTTGCAAGCCAAGAAGGAAGCCTAGGGATCACATCTCATGCTCTCGGGAGTGCAAAAAAATGTGAAGGAATGAACCATCACACTCCTAAGAGTGCAAAAGAGTGTGAGGGAACAAACCCTCACACTTCTAAATGAACTTCAATGTTGAGAGTTGGAGTCCCAATGGACTCCCGAATCTTTAAGGAATGATTGCAGGGGTCAAAACCCATTGGTTTGAAGAGTTTTTTTTATATCATTGAAAAGCTATTGAAACATAGATGTCTAAAATGGGCTTGCATCACCCATTTGGACATTTGAAACATAAGTTATGGTCAAAAGAAAGGTCGAGAATCAAATTGGCAGTTTGACTCCCACCCAATTTCCTTACATGCAGGTGGTGTGCGACCTACTGTTGAAAAGCTCTTGACGAGGGCTACAACTTTGTTTTAGATCTCATCTAAATTGGAGGTTTGCACACAAAGTTATGGGGCCCCAAAGTCACGGGAGTCCCAACTTTGGAACTTTCAAGATTCTCATTTGGGAGTTTTGGGATAAAATGCCATTTGAATGTGGGCCTCATGGAGAGGCACAAAATATACTATAAGGGGGAAGGTGGTGGCTTCCCCCAAGTCCGGGCTTTGGTGAATCTTGTGAGTCCAAATTTGCCTGTGGCTCGTCTTAGCATCAAAAGTGCTCAAACTATGCACTAACCAACTTGATACTTAGATTGTGCAGGTTCGAGTGAGTGATTGAAATGCTTGTCAATCTTCCTAGTCCCATCCCGAAGCTCTAGCACACCCTTCTACCCTCAAAGTGCTGAGAGCTAGGGAACGTGCCCCAACTTCCTACTCTTCCACTGTTTTCAGTTTGGACTCATATTTGAATCCATTTAAGAGCTTGAGATTAGGTCAGCCATGTAAATAGATTATAATTGTTGCAATTTTTATAATTCTTCCAATCCTACATATTTTTCTTATCAAAGTTGTTGAAAAAATCTCCATTCTAATGGCAAAAACTTCATAAATAATGTGACCGTTGTCCTCACTAGTTTCAAGTGTCCACCGAACAATTTTGAAAATCAACTAATAATGATTCTCATCCATGAGAAACTTGTACTAGTTTCGAAATACGGCCTTCAAGTTTATTGTTTTTTTAAGGCTTATTTGATCTTCTTTGTCCATAGAAGGCATGGGACCCGGCCTTGGGCCTTTTTTCAATGGGGTTTCGTGTTTAAAACAACATTTCGTGTTTTGGCTATGGAGTCGTGTTTTCACACTATGGTATGGTGCAACATTAGAAGCACTACTAAGCATATCATGATAATTGCCTACCTAGCAAACAACATCCCTCCGGTTTTGGTATTATCCTTTTTCCTCCACCTTCAACTTGGGCATGGGTTTCGACTTGAGACCTTTTTAGAGCTTTCCATTTGGGTCTTCCTTGTCCCTAATGTATGTGTACATCCTTTAAATCTTGGGGCACGAAGTATAGTTGTCATTCTGGCACCCCTTTGATTATTTGGTTTGTGACCCTTTTGATGTGGTTGCATGGGATCTTTTCTTGTTATTATTGTAATGGTGTCTTTTCCTCCCCCCTTATGATGGTGTAATTCGTCATAGGAAGACTTAAGCATGCCTCTGATGATTTTTAACAAGTGATTGAGAAGAGCTTCAAGCTAAGCATGTCTTATAGGCATAGTCCCTAGTAGTGGTTCTTTCTCCAACTTGAGCCGCCTTAACAAACACCCTCTTTCAAAGCACCCCTCCAATTTTGGTCTTGCCCCTTCCATGTTATCTTGGATGGAGTCTCGCCTTAGGTTGTGCCAAAAATTTGTTTGTCCTGCTAGGGCTCTTGCCCTCCTTGCCCCAGCCCCAACTTCTTATGAGACCATAAGTGCCCTACAAATGTTTCACCCTTCAAGTTTGTTCTCTCCATGCTAGGACTCTTTAAATGATTTCCAACTTAACTCGAATTGGAGTTTTCCTTAAATTCTTTTAGGTAAGCCTCATTCAATTACCACATCTTCTAGCTAATGGTCCTTAATGCATAGTTTTTTAACACTTGCGAAACCTCTTTGACCCCGGATATTTAACCAACGGCTTCCCACAATGTTTCCATGTGTGTTCTCATGACACTATGAGTCATATCCCAAGGTCCACTGCTTGAATTCTTAGCAATGATAAGCTTTTGGCTTTGGCCAAGCCTTTTAGAAGCATTTGACCGATTGTGATGGGAGAGGCCCCATATCAATTAGTGAACAAAGTTTTATGCATGTAGTTTTGCAATGTTTTTAATATTTGCCTCATCAATTTGGCATAATAGTTAAAGGGGGGGGAGGTTGGTTCATGGTGTTCAAGCTATTTTACATCCATCCTGATTGGGTGGTTCTACAAATGGATGTTACAATTGCCTTCAACACCATTTCCATGAAAGTTATCTTCCAAGAACTTTGTGTAGCTAAAAGGCAATTGTTTTTTTTTAATTTTTTTATTTAGTCTTTTTATGCCTAGTAGGTTCCCCTTTTCTTTAACCACCATTCCCACTTGGGAGATTTGTCACTCATCCATTCTGGAAGGCATGCACTAAAGCAATCCACTTGCTAGGCTCTTTTTACACTAACCCATTTTCGTGTATTGCAATGTTTTGCGAGGGTTTTTCCTTTCCCTTGCAAATGACACTCACATCATTAACCCAACCTTTATCATTCATCTTGCCTTTAACCATTTCATTTCACAGTTGGTTTTTATGGGGTTCTTGGTCTAGCCCCACAAATGTTTAGCTTGGTTGCCTTCTAGTATGCCTCCTAGTTTATCTTCTCTCGCTAATTTTTGTTGCCCATCAAATGACATGAGGGTTTTGGGTGTCCAATGTGGGTCCGCTCCTTTTTTTTCTTCCTATAGGATTTTTTAGCTGAAAACGTTCGCCATGCAAAGGCACTTCCAAGGTTAGGGGATGTGCAAGTTGTTTTCTAAATTTTTTTTCGGTGTTTTGCTTAGAATCTTTCCTACCTATTTCATTGTTTCCTTCCTTCATTGCTTTTTAGCACTAATTCACCTCCTTCGACTCAATTCTCTTATAGGTTTTTGGGTAACTTTTGGGCCCAAGTTCTTTGGATTGCCCAAAGGCCCCTTTGATGTGCCAACAAGTCACTTTCTTTGTCTCTTTTGAAAGAATCATCTTCATTTCCATAGATGTCATTATAATGGTGGTTTATTTAGGGAGTTGGGCGGTTATTGCACCTATCATTAATGTTACGTTCCCAATAGATAATTGTCTATTCTTATTAGAGGCGATAGGCGCTAATGATTATAGTACATTCCCCTTTTAGGCCCATTTAAAGTCAATGCATGGAGTTCTTCCCCCCAAAAGTAGAGGTGATGCGCTCCTAAGTCCTTGGTTAGTCCCAAGTTGGGACTCACTTGCTCAAGTTGCGGAATTAGGAAAGACTCGGGGCACGCTCCCAGCTTCCAACATTAAAGAGGGGGTAAGAGGGGCGTGCTGAAAGCTTCGGGATTTGACTAGGAAGAGGGACAAATTACTTAGTTACTCGATCCTACATCCAAAACCAACCAACAAATTGGTTAATATTCATTCGGAACACTCTTGGTGTTGGGACAAGCCACGAGCAACCTTGGACTCACTTGACTCACCACGGCCTGGACTCGGGGGAAGCCACCACCTTCCCCCCATATAATATTCTCTGCATTTCACCGCCGCACTTGCATCCGAATGGCATTTTTTCCCGGGACTCCCAAAGTGGGGTCCCAAAACTATCCCGGTTTGGACTCCTCGGGTTTTGGGCGTTCATAACTTCTCGCTCTGACCTCTGATTGGGACAAGGTCCAAAGAAAAGTTGTAGTATCCTCGAGAGTTTTCCAACAGTGTGTTACACTCCACCTGTACACATCGAGATTGGGTCGATTCCCGACTTTTAGTGGTCGGGAATCAAACTGCCAGTTTTACTCCTGGCCCTTCTTTTGACCATAGCTCGTGCTGCATATGTCCAAATGGTTCATGTGAGGCCATTTTGGACATTTACACTTCAAGACCTTTTCAACAGTATAAAGAACACTTCAATGCAAGGTGTTTTGACCCCTGCAATCGTGTTCTAAGCTTTCAGGAGTCCCGGAAGGACTCCCAAGTCCCATTTTTGGGAGTGTGAATAGCGACTTCACACTTCCCTCAAAGTGGGGTTGCGATAGGAGGCATGCATGCAGTTTGCTAGGAGGGAATTCATTTTAATAGAAATTTTGTCCTTTGCAACCAAGGAAACAATAATTAAATGTCCTAAATGATTATATCAATGACCATAGTCATATATTACAACGTCATTATTTACATGGAATAAGTATGAATAATAAATTATTCATTTATATGACTGATGGATGAAAATTTACAAAATAGAGATTTTTCATCCATTTTACATCGACCATGTTTCACCTGTTATGGTTTTCAAGTGTGTGCTAAAAAATAAAACATCGACATGGATTATCCAATTGTCATTTTTTCAAGTAATGAAATACACATATCTTGATGCACCCCGAATTTCCTTAATGGACTCAAATGTGAATCCAAACTGAAGACAACTGAAAAGCAAGGAGTCAAGGCATGCTCCTTGGCTCGCAGCATTTTGAGGGGTAAAGAGGTGTGCAGGAGCTCCAGGATGGGACTAGGAAGAGTTACAAGCATCAATTACTC
>Ga0116227_10017474_pt1 | contig 10004 bp, 11 predicted proteins | sample S1TSphgellanicum_FD_89693 | JGI IMG/M metagenome (GOLD analysis project Ga0116227, IMG submission 89693) | Host-associated microbial communities from peat moss isolated from Minnesota, USA - S1T2_Fb - Sphagnum magellanicum MG | ecosystem: Host-associated > Plants > Peat moss > Unclassified...
AGTAGGATTGGGCATCTCCAAAATGGCTACTACTTTGGCCCAATGAGCCATAATACCATTTGGCAAAATTTTATGTCCAAGGTAGATTACTGAGGTGACAACAAACTCACACTTTTTAGGATGCATCTTTATATTGACTTTGTGGAACCTTTTAAATAACTCCTCAAAATGAGCCAAATGCTGCAAGAGTCCCTTGCTATGCACTAAGATGTCATCTATGTAGCACTTTAAGAAATATGCCCCTTCAAGAACCTGGTCCACGACTTACTAAAAGAATACATGTGCATTTTTCAATCCAAAAGGCATCACAAACCATTCCCATAGCTTGTTGCTTCCATGGAATGTCGTTTTCTTGCGATCCTTCGCAACGAACACAATTTGATTGAAACCTTGCCTTAGATCCATAATTGTGAAGATGTTTGAATTTCTAATGCTATCAAACAATTCTTTAAGGATGGGCATGGGGTACCTATCCTAAGGTGTAACTAGGTTCAAAGACCTATAATCCCCGCACATCCTTTTCTCAGATAGTTGAATCTTTCTTTACTGGCATTATTGTAGCGGCTGCAAAATCAGAACTTGATGGCTGAATGAGACCAGCCTCATGGAGCTCTTTGCATCTTTCATCTACTAGTTCCCATTCATGCTTGGTCAACCTATGCCTCTTTCAATAGATGGGTGTCTCATCTATAAGGTCTATAAAAAACTTCATGGTCTTACACCTACCTAAGTCTTTCATTGAGAATGCGAACACATTCTCATATTTAATTAGCAAGTTTGTGACCTAGTCTCTTTCCTTCTTGGGGAGCTGGTTCCCCATAACGAAAAGGTAGTTGGAAACACATGGAATGGAGTTGGAAAGTGTGTTTAAAGAACCTGGTGTATTGGGTTCTCCACCATCCAACTACATAGATTCGTAAAAGGTTGTAATTGTTTCTCCAGAAGCTAATGTACCTCTAGGTGTATTAGACACAACTTGAGTCAAATTACATGGTATCTCCTCACCCCCAACATTAAGAGTGAAATGTAGAGTGTTGAAGATAGGCAAGTGTACTTGGTCGAGGTGCCATGTGGTTGCATCACCAGAACTACAAGTTGATTGAATCAGTGTTAGTGTTGTGTACATTTGAAAGAGTACACAAGTTACCAACAACCATGTAAGGGAGTTTAGGTCCATGCCTCCCCCCAATAGAACTTTACGTTCCAATCTAGTCACCTTAGTGTGACTAGTAGTGCCAGATTGGAACCCCATAGCCCTTTCTCTTTCTTCTGGGCTTAATTCATCCCAAGTGGCTAAAGCATGACGATACACCAAACTTGGTCCATCTCCTTGAAAGGCATGTGCTCCTGGGAAGGAAACAAAGGTGGGGTAAACACCTCTTAGTTTTCCTATTGTGTTCACAGGAAACCAAGGAGGTTTCTCTTGCTTTGTCACTGGTTAGCAAGAACTTTGATCATCCAATATGTGAGAAACCTGTAGGTTGGGGTCTTTGATAATGTATTTTAGAGTTAACTGCAAAACTAAAAGTGGTGCCAAGTTGGTCCTCTAGTTGCGCAACGGGTGCGCATAGGAACCGCATTGTGCCACATCAAGTAGGAGTAGCTCTCCAAGGTAATGTTTGACCAGTGTGTAGTGCTCTTGGACTTTCTCCCTCTGATCAAGCTAAGAAGGGGTTTTTTCAATTACTTGACCAAGTGTAGGAAAAATGGATTGAGCCCATGTGATCAATCGTATCATGTCCGTGAAAAGACCAGATCTTGTGTCACTCAAGCCTTCTTCGAATCCAACTTCTGAAAATCCTTAACACTCCTAACCTGAAATGATGAGGTCGATGGGGCCAAGTAATTCCATATGCTTCTTTTGAATTAGTTGTATGTTAGAGGGCAAAAATGTGAAACTAGCCTTCCATGCAGTGGTTGCAAACTGTTGTGGAAATCTTGTTGTGAATTCCCTCATTCTTAATGTCGCCACTTGCCTTGCAATAGGATCAATGTCTACATAGAAATACCTCCGAACCACCATCCTTGACTATAATAGGGCTTCGAGACTTGTACCAATACCACCAAAGAGCTCTAGTAATGTAATCCCTTCCTTAGGTGATGTCCAGGTGATTAACTAACGAAGTAATGGTTTAATCGGTTCGCCATGCCTCTCCATGCTCTCAAAACTAGACAAAGTTTTGACCAAGGGCTTGTGAGCTACTTTGAACCTCTGTAAAGCCTCTGGTCCATGTTGAATGTCAGTAGGAACCACCCTCAAGCTTTCAATAGCTTGAGCATAAGCTATCTCCTCCTCATCTCCTTCTATCCACTCGTGGCTAGCTTATTGGATGTGGAAATGATGTGTGCTTCCTTGAACATACAATGGTGAGCCATAGGACTATGGTTCCCCTGTAAATCAAAAGGTATGTATCCCAAGTGGTGGCCATCAGTCTCCCAATCCATTTAGTAGTACACATGTTTGAACCATTTGTCAATTGTGAAACCAGGTGGAAACAAGGCCTTTTGCCCAATGAGCGCATCATAACTGGTGGCCTTGGTGACTAAACATCTGACCTATAGACAAAGCTCCTGATCTGTACCTTCATTGAAGTTAAGTGCAATAAAATCTGAGCTTTCCCCAAGTACCTCCTTTACACTCCCACTAGCGGTGCGAATCTACCACATAGATTTCCATAGTTTGAAGTCAAGCATGCCCATCTTCTTGGCGAATTGAACTCCAAGAATCACTGATTAGGCACCTATGTCAAGAAGTACCACTCTGGGTGTATGTCCTCCCACTTGGATTGCTAACCCAGTATTGTCGACAATGGCAATTCTGGTGGTGATGGAAGTTCTCTCACTAAGCACCACCTTCGAAAAGAAATGAAAAACTTTGTGAAGACAATGGCTATCCACAACACCTTTGCTAAGTAACAAATCCACAAGTGAGGTGTTCTTAACTCCCTTCTGATATGTGAATGTAAAATCAGAGGTAGGAAAACCCATTAATTTAGCCATGTTAAAACTAGTGACCAGATTATGAACACCATCTGTAACACGTGAGCTAATCAAATGTCTCTCCAAGGTGTTGGATGGGACCTCTATAGCATGTGGATCAGGGATTGGTAGAAGACCTGATGTAGTGTTCAAGGCATCCTCTAGGACTGCAATTATGTCCTTGGTGCTTAGTTTCAAATCTTGAAAACTAAACAATGGTGTGCTCACAAGCTTTTTTACCACTTCGTGCATTTGAAATTGGCATTCCATAAGCTGATCAGTGGAAAATTGTGTGTTTTCCTAATGTACATGTACTCCTGGGACATGGGAATTTGATGCCTTAACAGCTTGTGGTGTAGTAGTTTCCTCCCCTTTCGCCAACAAGGTGCGTTCTTCTTCCATGTTGAGAGGACGAAAAGATTGTGGCATGACTGCTCGAGCTCCTCTAGCCCTGGTAATAGGACTTGAACTAGATGCAAGTCCATCAGTCTGAATTACCCGCCTAATGGCAAAAACTCTGGGTGTCACATTAGCCTCTTATGCCGTGACATAGGAAGGGCAAAAAAATGTAGCAAATTTTGGTGTGAGACTAGAATTGTGTGGAGTGGAAAGAGCATACTCTCCAACCATGGCATCATGTGGAAGGCCATAGAACGACCTAGGAGGTCCTTCTCGTGATCCTGAACCTTGTACAAGTTGGGCATGACTAGTTGGTTGGGAGGACTTGCTTTTTAGATTAGTAAGTTGGGCCCTTATTGATTCAAGTTCATTTTGTAAAGTCTGAACTTGAATTGCGTGGGCTTGAAGCACCTCCCTCTTGTCAACATTGTGTTCTTTCTTCTTAACATTCTTGTTGGAATTACACTTGGTGGGCAAAGCCTGAGTGGAAGGTTGAAGTGCCTTGGCTTTTGGTTGAGGGACAGCGGAAGATGTTGGCAGATTTTGTCGTTGTAATCACAGTTGTTTATGTTTCGGGAACTTGGCAAAACAGATAGATTCCTGATGTCCTTCTTTCCCACAATAATCACAAAAGAGATCCTTGGAAGGAATGTTGCACTCACTAGCTTTGTGGGCAGTATTGCCATAGTAGTTGCAAGAAGGTAAGATGGGTGTAGCCAAGTGCACCGCTTTAGTCTTTGAACAAGAATGTGATGATCTAGTTGGCGCAGCTGGTGTAGGCTAAGGCCTTGAACGTGATGGAGGCTTCATAGTACTAGCCTCATAGTGTGCATGAGCTAGTTCTAACTTTTTGGAAATGTTGTACACATCCAGCAAAATGTACGAGTCTCCAAATTCTACAAAAACCCGTTGCAAAACCTGCGCATGGAGTGTTGGAGTACCTTCCAAGGAACGAAAATACCAGTGGGCAACTTCCAAGTCTGTGATGCTCTGGGTATCCTCTTTGAATTTGAGAGCCCTCATATAGAGCATCTTAAAGGTTTCATCCTTCTACCAAGAGAAGGTGGTGAGCTGCAGAATTTTTTCAAAACTTTTGACTGGAAATTCCAACTCAAGAACTCGAAAGAATTCCCCCACTGGATCAGTAAAAGTTGGCGCATCGATGGTGGGAGGAATGTTTGCAGTAGTAGTAATGAATTGTTAAGGAGAAAGGTTTACTGAGGTAGGTACTGGGTCTGGATTATTAGGCACAGTCCCATGATGTGCAATTACAACTTGCAATGCAGCTTGAAAGACGGTGGCAATGGCTATGGCATAAGCTGGATTGGGAATCTGGGTGACGCCCAAAATCCTTACAGAATGTTACTCATAGACATCCAATGCCTCATAGTGCACATAACGGGCCAATGGTTTGAATGCAAATGTCTCGATGTAGTTAGTGCCATACTTGAGCTCCAATTCATAAACCACAATTGAGAAAGTTACTTTGAACTCCTTCAAAGAAATAGTACCTGGCCTTTTGCTAAACTTTTCAATTCGCCCAGAGGAACTACTGACCTCCATGGTGTATATGGGTGTTGAGGTCACAGCTTGCAATGGAATATACGGTGATGGTTTGAAAGTAGGTGTGGCAATAGGCGTACCCCACTGATGAGCCCTTCCAAATGGACTCTGATGTACCGTTGATGTAGTGTAACCTGAACCTGAATTCCTGGTAGGAATTGTACTGGATGATGGTGGTGCTATAGACACTTAATGGTACTGTTGTGAAGATCGTGAGTTTAAAAAAATCGGCTCAAAGGATTGTGTGTTACTTTGTAGTTAATACCTGGGCTCTGGCTGAACGGTAGTGCTCTCATCATCTAAGGACATGGTGTTGTCCCATGCCACAAAATCTTGTAATAATACAGAGAACTAGCCACAAAGTTTTAACACAACATACGGTTTGAAAAATACGATGCGTTGATGGGAATGAATGGTGACGAATGGACGTCAAACGAAAGGACAGGACAACAAAACATAGGACACGAGACAACAAAATGCAGGATGCAAAACACAAGACATAGGACGGGCGGGACAACAATTCGACAAAAGTCCATGGACGGACGAAAGTCGAATGTGACATCGGAGGTGACGGCGTTGCAGAATACCCGTGAACTCCATGGCAATGGTTGACAACAACATGGTGCTATAGCGTTGCAAATGTTGCAAGCTTACTGTAAACTCATAGTGCTGCAAGCGTTGTAAGCTCCTAGCGCTACAAGCTTTTGGCGTTGCAAGCTCCTGAATTGCAAGCTAGCGGTGCTACAACTTTACACCGCTACAACTTGCAGTGCTATAACTTGCGGTGCTGTAACTTGCAATGCTGCAGCTTGTGGCGCTACAAGTTAGCAATGATATAACTCACAACGCTACAAGCTCGCAGCGCTGTAGGCTCGCGACGCTGCAGCTAGCGGTGCTGCAATTTGTAACATTGCAAGTTCGCAACGGTGTAACTTGTAAACTAGAAAGAAAAAGAAAGCTAGAAAAAAAGAAAGGAGAGCAAGCTTTGAAACCTCTTCCAGGATCTCAGGCTCCTTCTTATAATAACACCAACTCCTTGAAGCAACAACAACAGCAACACCCTCCACTAACTCCCTGCGGCAGCATCATCACCAATAGTAACAACACTAGCAACACTAACAATAACAACAATAATTCAAGAACTCACATGCAAAAGAAATCTGCCGCTTTCAACATGAAGCAATAGAAAGTGTAGTTTTTATATAATTGAATGAAAGAAAGAATTGAATTACAAATAAAGAAGAAGATGTAAAGTATGTAGACGGTGGTCGTGGCTGCCATGAGCATCTAAAAATCCTAGCTTATTATGGAGGAAACTTTCCTGACAAAGGAATTCTAAAATAACTAAAGAGAGAAAAGAAGGGCTTCGCCTTTTACACTGCCACCAACAAACTAAAACCCTAAGTACCTAATAACGTATAATCACTTAACACTGTACATTAACCCTAAAAGCACACATGGGCATGCCCGTAACTGGCCATCATGTATGAAGCCATGTTCAGGCATGACACCCTAAAGGCCGCTAATTGTCCCCTTTGCAATTTTTTATCGTGCATTCTTTGAATTCAATAGGATAACAACTTTGCTGCATATGAAATTACAAATACAAAAAAAAAAAAAATCAATCATTGCATAATAGGTTAAAACCTATATTTGAAAGTTTTGAAAGCAAATTTGACATGTTTACCACATGTGATCAGAAAGTGGCATGATCTACACTATTTCCTTTAAGGGGCAATACTTTTCCTCTTAATTCCTTTCCAATGCTTATAGGTGGTCCTGTTGACTTTTGACACCCCTACCAACATAACAAACATGTTAGCCCAACATAATACCATGGGTAACCCAAAAAAATTTAGAAAAGCATCATTGAAGTAGATTCAATCTTAAATTTTTACTCACATGATGTAATACATGAAATGGCTTGTCCCATAGCTCTAGAGCCCTTTGCTAGTGATTCCTTATTATGTTTTTTTTTGCACAACAAGAGTTACATCTACTTTTGCGAGAGAATTAAAACTACCTAAACCATTTGTCAATTCATTCCATAGTTCTACAACATCATCTAACGCCTTAGTTATGGTCACCATCCCTTTCTTTGACATTGCTAAATGGACTTGACCCATCTTTAACAATGCTTTCTTTATCCTTGGACTTTGTCTCTATATTCTCACCCCCACCATTTGCATTGAATTTAGTGGTAAAATGGACATCATCAATAGTACATGGTATTGTTCCCATTCCAATATTCAAGGTCGACTCCCCCAATGGCGACTCTACAATAGGTGTTTGTTGTTGTTCTAATGCAAACTTGTGGTTAGATGGGGTGGTAGTTGATGTTGGGTTTAATGTTTTACTTATGAAGTTCATGATCATGGTCTTAAGGTCAATTAAAACAATGACATTATTTGTTGTGGAGAGTAGAACATCAAACACCTTCCCATCTAATTGCATGTGTTTTTTTCCTCCATTTTTACATGGTTCTATTGTAATCTTGCCATGCGAGTTGCCAACCTTCTAAACACAACCTACATACCTTAATAATAGTTCATAAATTCCTTTGCTTAAGCTAAAAGGATGTGCATGCCACATGAATTACATAGTAAACTCAAATTTATCATGGATCTCCAACAACAAGGGCAAACAATGAATACAAAATGATTACATCAAATTATAATGTATAAAATGGACATTTTAGTTTTGCCACATCACCACAAGTTGTTTATTTTGTATGCCATGTCATGTCATAGTTGTTGTTTACTTGTTTTACCAACTTTACATTTTCAACTGAACTACATAAAAAATTGAACATTTCAAGAACATAACATATTCTTTGATGAATAAAATTCATTAAATGTTATGTCAAATTTTTGAAAAATATGAAATTTCATTCATTAGTTGTAAGATCAACTAGATTCCAACTAAAAATATTGGCCATGTAAAATGAATAGTTGTAAATTTGGTTAATGGTTGTTCTTTGAGTTGTTTAAAACCACTAGTTATTTATGTGGTGGTTGCATAGGACAAGAATTCTTCTAATGATTCTACCCAAAATTGATCTCTACTTACAAACAAAACAATGCAAATAATATTCTCAAAAATATTTACAACATACAAAATTTGTGGTTTTACTTACTCCACTTCTTCTATAAACTATACTCACAAATTTTTCTTATTATAGTAATTATTTTCTTATTTCCAATTTTTTAAATCCTTAATAATCAAAATCTATGATTAGGATTCATAATGTAGTTAGAAAAAACATAACAATTTCAAAATAGTCTCACTATTTTCTCATCAATATTCTATTTTTTTCTTTACCCAAAATTGAATGTATCAAACATCTATTGTATAAAGTGTAGAAATCCAAAATGAAAAATAGAAAAATCTACGGTTCAAAAACCCAACATAACTCTAAACTATTTACTATGACTCTATTCTATTATCTAGCAACTCTCTAAGTCCTCTCTCTCTCTCTCTTTCAAAAAACAATCTCCCAATCATCATTAATTTCTAAAACTACATCTTAAGTCTTTTCCCTCCAAAAGTAATTTGAATCATCAAACTAAGGAAATGTCTTCATCCTATCCAATTAGCTAGCTATTTTCATCTCGCCTTGTTGAATATCAACCATTTTCCTAGTCACATTTTGCCTTGCTTAATCTTTGCCATGCACTGAGTAACAAATGGTGAGGTTGTAGCATCAATTTCATCAAATTGTGTTTTGTTGCAAATGTTGAGTGGTCCACATTTAATGAATTTTCATTATAGTTTATTTGTAAAGAATATATCTACACAATTGATAATAGAATTCATAATCTTGATTTTGTTGTTGAGTATATTTAAATAAAACTAAAGTGTTGGTAAAATTAATTGTGGCATGGGTTTGTCCTCAAATTGCAATGGTTAGTAGACTATTGATGGTAGTTAATTCTAAACATTAAAAAAATAGTTACCATTTTTAATATTGTTTACAAGCTTTGAGTCTTAGATTTACTAAAGTCACAAATGTATGGTTTGATAACATGGAATGTATTTCATTTCTTGAGTTTCATTGGTAATGGAAGTAAGTTATACTTGTCATTCTTGGAGGACATTTTTGTCATTCCACATTTGTAGCAAAATAGGTTTTGCCCCAATGATTTCTATATTGCTTGTTTGGTGCAATGGAAACTACAAGCTTTTTGCAACGTAAGAGATTTTCCCCTAATGGTTTCTATATTGTTTGTTTTGGTGCAATGTGAGTGATAACCTTTTGTTTTTGAAAAAATGTGTAAGCATTGTCTCTTGAGGTATGTAATTGCATGTGAATTTCCTCCCTATTAAATGTAAAATGGTCAAAGGTTTCCTTTCAAAGGCCCTAATTGTATGTGAATTATCATTTTATAAGTTTTTATAACACATATTTCGAAACTTATCAAGATTTTTTTCTTTCACCACATATATCCTATTGGTTTTATTTGGGCTAAAATCCATTACTATGTACAATTATGTCATCCCATTGCCCATTTGCAATGGTCAAAATTATTAGTTTCTATGTAAGGTATGATAGGTTAAATTGGTGCCTTTAATTTATAGATGAAAATTAAATTCAAATTAATATATCAACTATACATGCATTGAGAGTTCTATCACACATGTTACCAACACTTGTTACTATAACTTTATACATGACTAGATCTAACATAAGTTTATTTTTTTGATTAATAAACACAAAATCTCCCTATGGGTGATTTCCAGCTAGCTTTTTGGATCACAAATGTAGTCATCTATTATGTCCTTCATGTAATACATCTATGAAAATTATATTGACATTAAGAAGCTTTTGAGAAAACATCCCCACAACTTGTTTAAGTCACTACTACCGAAGTGGGGTGTAATTTACTAGCTTAAATCATTATGGGACCTTAAAAGTGAAATAACTTCATTGCATTTTACTCATTTCACCTAGTGAAAATTATTTCACTATAATATCACTATGTAGACATCATGTTTTATTACTAGTTAACATAATTCACTATTACAATTTACTATAGCAAATAGGTTTATTTTTATGTTTTTAA
>Ga0116227_10017475_pt1 | contig 10004 bp, 2 predicted proteins | sample S1TSphgellanicum_FD_89693 | JGI IMG/M metagenome (GOLD analysis project Ga0116227, IMG submission 89693) | Host-associated microbial communities from peat moss isolated from Minnesota, USA - S1T2_Fb - Sphagnum magellanicum MG | ecosystem: Host-associated > Plants > Peat moss > Unclassified...
AAAAAAAAATAAAGTAACAAAAATTAGAAAAAAACAAATCCGAAGAATCTAATTTATTATGAAAAAAAAAATTCGGGGGAAGGCATAACAAATTATAGGTTAGAAAAAAAGGCCAAAAAAAAAAAAAGGAAAACATAACGTTTCGTTGGAGAAATTTAGATTATAAGTTCCTAACCTCTCGGAACTAAATCTGTAGTTTGATGAAATAGGTACACATAGAAAACGAAGAAGTCTGATGAAACTTTGGATGAGCAGTTGACCCACCCATGATGACAAGATGAAGAATCAGTAATGTTAATGCAAAAAGAGTCAGTCTAGACTTTGAAAAGGCCTTTTTGTTTGTACTCTGCAAAGAGAAAGAAATTAGCACATTGTCACAAGAATGGATTGTGTACCACCTCTGGATTTTGACGGAAGCGGATTTACACGATGATTACTGATGAGGAAGGATTTGGAGCAGATGGTAAGTAAGAATGGCGTTCCGTTGCACCACCACCACCACCTCTCTCTCTCTCTCTCGCCACAAGTGCAAGATAAGATTTTTGGGGGAATGTTACAAGGCCATGATTGTCGCAGCGTGCAAACTTTTAGGGGGCTAATAATAAAACTGGTGTGTTGTTGCCCACCCCCTCTGCTGCTCCCTGCTACTTACTTACTGCAGCCAGATCCTTCTTCTTGAAAAAGGCCGGAGGCGGGGAGGGGGGGGGGGGAGGGCTGAGAAATATCTACAGAATTTATACTCTAACTAAAGACCAGGATAACGGTTTTGCAAAGGATGATTGTATCATGATTCTCTGCAGTATCTCCAGCATTTATTTCACACACGTGAAGATACAACAATACATACACTTTTTGGAATAATCAATCCCTGATCCTCTATTTTGGAGCTAAAAGGCTTGTGATTTGGTTGCATCAAATGTTGTACAAGTTTAAAAGTATGTGAAAGTATACTCTTACATGAGTGTTTTGTTTTATTGGCTCTGCTGCAAGGGAAAGAGACTAATTAGCATCTGTATAAAGATTTTGAGATCAAAAGATCTTGGCTGATCAATTTGTAAGTGACAGCTGAAAACCTAATTGTAGCTAGCTACCCAAATCTAGGTCGCAATTTTGTTTACAAATTCATTTTTCATTCAAATTTACCTCACCCAAGATCTGCAGATCGATCATGATTTTGTTTGATCTTGCCTAAAAGGGCAGAGCCTTTAATTAACAAAATGAGCTTTTTTTCTTTTCTTGGATTTTATATTTAGTCCATTCTCAGAATAAAATCCGCAGTAGAATACACAATTAAGGTGTGGGGTCAAGGAGATCCGCCACCCACAAACCAAAGAGAGCAACCAATATGAGCAAAAAGTTTTAATCTAAAGCACCAAATGTATACCTAGTACCCACCATCCCAGATCTCCAAAGCAATCTGAGTAACGGATGCATAGCAAAGCTTGCAGCATGTGGCAGTGTTTTTGCTTTCTTGTTTTTGGTCTTCACAGAGACAAAAGTTTCAGTGACAAAACCAAATTGACAGAACACAATGTCATGATCAGGCAGGCTAAAAATCTAAAGAGCCACTTGCGTAGAAGGAAGACTCAGGTAAAAAGAGATATCCAGCAAAATAGGGTGACGAACTGATCGATAATGATGCAATATATATCAAATCCCGAGCAATTTTGAGCAAATTTCTTCTTGGATGAGAGATTTTGATGAGGGGTTGACTTGGTTTTTGGGTTCTTTATTTTGTTTACTTGTGTATCTATCTTTTCTTTGGATTGTGTTGGTAGTGAACTCCACCAATAATCAGGACACTTAAGTCATCATCAGCTGCATCCAGGGTCGGCATTGATATTCACCCTCAAACATTTTCCCCCCTCAAACTTTACTGTTTGGAGGGTGAATATCAATGCTGACCAAAAGCTCCAGAGACTCCAAGTGATCTTCTTCGTGTCTGCTCCGATTTAATATTTTGATGTTCAAGTTTTCTGGTGCATGATATTATTATTGTCCTCACTGCTGCTAGGAGTTGTCATGGGTTTGATCAATAATAAGTTAAGGCAGAGCAACTTTTTACGAGGCTCTACCTACTTAAAGCTAGAGTGGTCTTTTACCAACAGCTGCAACCTGTTGTTGTGCACATGAGGGAGGGAAGTTCTGAGTTCTCACCAGGGGGGTCCAGAAAAATTTTAGTTGTCCATAAAGAAAGAGGGTAATGACTGACGTGGGGGAAAGCAAACTTTGCATTAAAATCTGGGAACATTCTGCTCTGTTTCCAAGGAGAATCAAACTTTGCATGCAATCAAGTGGGCTACGAGCTAGGTAGCTAGCTTTTGAGGTAAGATTTTTCATTGGGTTTTTGCCTGATTTTGTGGGCGACTAGCTATAGAGGTACCCTTCTTTTGCAAGAAGTTGCCATGATTTTTTTTGGCGGCGGAAGCTATTGATGAATGGGGATCAGGGCAAATTGCAATAGAGAGAGAGTGAGAGTGAGAGAGAGACGACGCCAGTCAGTCCTTGGAAAACATGCTTACCCAGGGATTCTGATTTTCTCAGCATTCAATGCATCTTGGGTACCTTGGGAAAATCTTTGGCACCGAGTCAGTCCTTAGGGCGGGGTGGTGGTAGCTTTTCTAAGCCCTTGGTTACTTGCTGCTGCCATTTCCAACAGATTCCACAACAGTTTGCAAGTACTCAACTTCAGAGGATTGGGGATATGAAGTGTAGTAGACTAGTAGTAGTACTTGGTGCCATGTTTATCTATGACGCCAGCAAGAGCTACCAAACTCTGCTTAAGGCGTCATTTTCTTTAAACCTGTGTTTATGAACCCTTGTTGAAGAAAGGTAGATGAGCTCATTTACTGAAATCTCAAGCTCATCTCCAGATTCCAGACCACGGCTTTTTTTTCTCAATTTTGAGAGGTAGGTGGACCTATGATGATCACAAGACGTCTTAGCCACATTTGGCTAGAGTTCAAAGAGAAAAATAGGTTTTTAAAAAAACTTTCCTTTTTCAGATGATTGCCAACTTTGTAGATCTGACAATTTTGAAAAAAAAACACTCATGACAACAGGGTTTATTTTTTTTCCCCATTTTGTAATGTAATCACATTGGCAGTCCTCCACAAGATGAATTAGCCAAATTCAGCTAGAGGTTACATAAGAAAGTTTTTAAAATAAGAATCATGCTATATTTTTGCAACCTGCTGGAAATTGTCTTCAATATGGCACTTTCAGATACTTTTTTCCTTCTAAATCTGGTGACTTTGGCACAACTTCACCAAAATAAAATGCTGGTGGCAACCCTGCCAAAGTGAACCCACAGCTAGTAGTACATCAACAGGGATGGATGATGGGTGGATAGGCAACACTTTTTCATTCTGTTCCAGTTCTCTAGCCAACCACTATAGTTAGCTCAGTTTCTGTTTGTGTTACCTACTTATTAGCAATCCACTAGCCTTTACCTATGTAATAACCGTCTGTATGCACCTAATTAGTAATTACCTAGTACCTACTCGCCCATTATGCTAACCTGCCTACCCACTGTACCTATCCTAAGTTACCAAGGTGAAACTTGACATCAACTTAGTTGGCGTTCATCCACACAAGTGAGTCATAATAGCCCTCCAATGGAAAGGTGCCCTGATAGTTGTTGGTTCACTCTGGCTGGACAACCCAACCACAATTCAGAAAATTACAATCTGTGACAAACCCAACCACAGTTCAGAGCTGCAATCTAGGACATTATTAAGTACTGGATTGCTTGTTAGATTTGGTCTGTGCTTCTGACCCTTCTAGTGTCTCCAGTGAAAGATTCCTGTTTGTATGTTTGATCCTCCAACCCTGACAAAAGGCTTACTTCTGTGTAAGAAGCAACTGGTGTGCATACCCAGAGAGTTTTCAGCAATAACTTGTGAGACTGGAATTATCAAGTGACCATGGACAAGTTTTTGGGTCTCGCCATGTGTAGTGACTATTTCTTTTCTTTTTTTGGTTTGCAAGACCCCAGGCTGCCAGCACAGGTACCAGCAGTGAACAAATTTGTTGAGGATGATGTGATACATGACCTACCCAGGTGCAGAAATTTCCAGAAGGGAACCTTGTTGGTGAGCAATCTAAGGATTCAGGGCCCAAGATAGTCAGTCGTTCATTCAGGTTTGACAGTTGTGAAAGGCTTTGGGTTTTGATCTCCTTACTATGTCCATGCATACCATCAACTCAGAGATGTTCTCAACCACATAGGTGAGTGACAAAATCATGTTTGCACCTTTTGGGCTAGCATGCCTTCTGACCTTCCAGCTACAGGTTAATACTGTACAAGTTGATTACTCTCCGAGTAAAACCTTCAGGTCCCCTGTGCCCCTTTCTCATCTCCCTTGCACCCAAGAAATTATCATGTTATCAACTGCAATTCAACTGTTCAAGTTGAATAAGGAAATGTAAGTATCATGTTTTAACAAAAATTTACAGATACTTTTTTGTAAAGTTCTTCTAGCTTTTAGTGTTATAAGGTTGGTGGTGGAGCTGATGGCGTCGTTGTTTGAGTTCTTACTCAATGCAAGTTCACTGTCTGCTTATGTGACATAGGTATAAAACAGCTCTGGATGACACCCAACTTTCTGCTCAATATCTTGATTTTGAAAGCAATGGGCTTGCAAGCCTCTCAACATGATAGAGTTATTGTCCATCAAGTAATCCTTTACTTTGACCCTCACTTTGGTCCTCACTATCTCACTCGTCCTTCCTTTTTGAGCCATCCATAAAGTCAATCAAAGTGAGGACCATTCCTCAAAAACTAAGGATGTACCCACAAAGTGATTATCATATGGATTTATCTAACCACACTAGAGTCTTCTTGCATTACAATCACATAGGCAAAAAGGCTACATCGTAAGGGGTCAAGTATGTTAAGTATACATATCTACCAACCCAAAAGCTACCTACCTATTGATAGGTTACCTACCTACAAACCCCAAGAGCTACCTACCTGTTCAAAGGTTAAATACCTACCTACCAAAGGGCTATCTACTTACATACTTATTTATGGGCTATCTACCTACCTACTTATGGGCTATCTACTTACATACCTATTGATGGGCTATCTTCCTACCTAAGTATGGACTATCTACTTACCTACCTATTTACCTATTTATGGGCTTCCTACCTACCTTCTTATTTATGGATTATCTATATACCTACCCATGGGTTGTCTACCTATGTACCCATGGCCTACCTACCTACCCAAGGGTTATTTACCTACCTACTTAAATATTGTCTTTCCGACCTACTTACATATGATAGGGGCTATCAAAATCATATAGAAGGGGCTACATATTCCCATCCTAAGGGCCTAAGGCCTACATAGGGGGTATTTGGAAAGTTACATAGGCTTACTTAGGGGGCTATAAAAGGGACTTACTACATTAAGGGATACCTAGGGTATTATTTATGGGGTCACATAGGGGGCTATATAGGGGCTACTTTGAGGGTGACCTAGGGGGATGCTTAAGGCTTATTTAGGGGCTATTTGAAAAGTTACGTAACCTTTAACTAAGGGGTTTTTAAAGGATTTACTAAATTAAAGGATACCAAGGAGGTTATTTATGGGGTCACATAGGAAGTATATGAAAACTACTTGGGGGGTTGCCTAGGGGATGCTTGAGGCTTACCTTGGTTAGGAAGAACCTAGGCGCTAAGAAAATCATAATCCAAATCCTCACTCCTAGTCCACAAAAGCAAAATCTCAATTCAAAATGTGAATTTAAAACCCTAGTTGTTAACCTAATGCAATAGATTAATTTATGAACTTTGTTTTAAATTTGTTAGCTTTGGTTTACAGGTGAGGACTATATAAATGGAAGCACCTATCGCATTCTTATTCTTTTCATTTTTCATTTGTGAAGTCTATTTTCCTTCCTAGATCATGACTTCAACTTCAAGCCATCATTTTAGTTTTATGGGAAATGGTTTTACCTCCTTTTCAAATGATGATGAAATGATGGAACAATTATTAGTAAACATGGATAAGTAGAGACAATTTGCTTTGCATGTGTTGGTGTCATTGCTAACTCATTTAATTGACAATGAACTAGAGGAAAATGCAAGCTAGTGAAAGGATCTACATGCAGAAGTTCAAGATGTGTTTGTTATTATGAGGACAACACTAAGGTTGTTCAAAACATTAACCAATTTTGCATTGGTAGAGCAATGAGTTGGTGACATGAACAATGCCCATGATTGTTAATCATGCACAATTTATAAATGGGCAGCGCAATTTAGTTTCAAATTAAAGTTTTGATTTGAAGGATTTAAGTTTTGGGTTTTGAATTAAACAATTCATTTTATTGTTTGGATTATGGAATTACAAATGAAGGATTTGTAATAAAGGTTTAAGTTAAGGAACTTTAAATTTGGGTTTAAGGTAAAGTTTTAGTTGTAAAGTTTTTAATTAAGGTTTTGATTAGGGTTTTGGCTTGGGTTTCAAGGTTTAGTTTAGGGATATGGTTTTTAGAGTTTTAAATTAAGGTTTTGGTTTTATGATTTATTATGGTTTTAGTCTAGGGACAATAATTTGGATTAGGGTTTAGGTTGTAGGGTTTAAATATGGACCATGTGTGGTTTGAAGGTGATCACCACATTTGAATAAGGTGCTTTTCAAATTTGACCCTTGAATAACACCTTCTAAAGTTCATTTTGTACATGAAACATGACAATGCTTACATGTATGATGTTTTTTTTATGGAATTGATCAAAGATTACAATTTGTGATGATGCCATTTTCATTGCATCTTGCATCAATAATGCAGTTGGAAAATGAGATCCAATGACCCACAATATAGGAAAATTTGATGTTGGGCACCACCATACTAGAATTCCAAGGTTGCATTGGGTTGATTGATGGCACATTCATTAGGATCCATAAACCCTAAAATCAATGTTGCGCACAAAACCTATTTCAACGGCCATAAGAAGATCTACTCAAATGAACAACATTATGGTTGTTGATCATCAAGGCTTGTTCATTTACTTGGATTTTGGGTATCTAGGCTCTTACCATGATGTCACTATCTTGCACCAATTTAAACTACATCAAAATTAGCCTTAGTTTTTTATGCATGATGATGAATACTTTGAGTAATTATTGGGGAACCGTGTTTATTTATACAAAGAGATGTTCATCATGAAGAGGATTAGGAGGTGTGAAGTGGGTCATAATGTTGACTATGATGTTATCAAAGCCTACAACAAAATGCATGTTACATATGGAGTGGAAATGGAGTGGAAGATTGGTGGTTCGAAAAAGAAATGGAGATGGTTGATGAAAAGGTTTGATTCCACAAAAACCCAAGTACCACATTTGTTTAAAGCTACAATTTTTTTGCATAAATGACTTTGGATGGATTTCAAATTTGAAGTCATAAACAAATAAATTCCCAACCTTGTTAAACATGGGTGGGACAAAAATAAATAAATTTATAAGGTTAAAATATCCTTAACCTTTGTTGTGAACTTTTCCTCACCTATAACACCTAGATCCCTAGTTATTTTTAGGTTATTGATTTTAACCTTGTTTATTTTGCCAACATTAATTTGCATTTGTGCTTACATCATAACTAAATATTGTTTTGAGTTCAACTCCATAATGGATGCCATTTGTTCTATGTTTCGAGATTGGTTTTACAAATATTTTGTTTTTGTCCTAAATTTCTTTGACGAAACAGATGTAAATGGGGGCCTGATGCCACATTAAGCCCATGTGATGCAACCTCCAAATCCACATAGATAAATGTGGGAATAAATGTAGGTGTAAATGCATGAGGTATATATGGGGTTGGTAGATTACACTATTACAAATCATGATTTTTTAAGAGGTTCCAGTTGACTAATTTGTCATTTTTTACTATTAGACATGTACATTTTAGTTAAAGGCCAAGGGTTTAATAACATTTTTGTTACTATTGATCAATTTAACTATAATAGTTTATTTGATTAAATACCTCTAGTCAAATTGCACAACCTTAGTCAAAATGGCTAATGTTCTTTAATTATATATGACATGGTTTGCTACCTTATGTATTTAAACCTCCTACCTATTTACTTAACTAACTACTTACCTACCTATTACCTATTCACCCACCCACCTGCCTGCTACTTACTACCTATCTACCTTCCTATATATTTTTCATTTTTGTTCAACCTTCCTACTTATCTACCCATCTACCAACATATACTAAAAGAAAATTTATCTTTTGTGACTTGTCTTACGTAATTACACATGTCATATGCAACTAAAAATTGTTGCACATGTAACTATTTTTTAATTTCATATAACATGTGTCATTGTATAAGACAAGTTACAAAAAATATTTTTTTATTAATGATATTATTTACCTACCTACCCACCCACTTACCTACCTAAGTTTAACAATTAGGTTTAATCACTTAATCATTAAGTTTACCCAAATTTTAGTCAAATTTTAATCATTGGATTTCAATTTAACCATTAGGTTTAGCTTAAATTTAATCACTATGTTTAACCATTAAATTTAGCCATTATGTTTAACCATTAGATTTGGCCACTAAATTTAGCCTAAGTTTAGCCACTAGATATAATTTATATTTAACCATTATGTTTAACCACTAAATTTAATTTAAGTTTAATCATAATGTTTAACCTATGTTTAACCAAGGTTTAATCACTAAATTTAACTATTAAATTTAGCCAAGGTTTAATCATTATGTTTAACCATTACATTTAGCTATTAAGTTTAACCAATGTTCAATCATTATGTTTAGTGATTATATTTTGTCACTATGTTCAACCAACATTTAGCCATGAAGTTTAACCATTATAGTTAGCTCTTAATACTTGATTTAACCATAAGGTTTAACTTAATTTTAACCATTAGGTGTTGCTTAAGTTTAGCCATTATGTTTAGTGACGTGAAATAATCGTGTCAAATAAAAAACTTCACAAAAACTAAACATTTTTTTATAGTGTAATCCATTGGTAAGGATTTGGTTTATTATTGTGTAAATTTGGGGTTCAATTCCTTATATTTGCAACCTATGTGCATGCTTAGAAGGCTAGGGTAAATAAATTAAATTAGGTAGTTCAGTGAAGTTTAATTAATTTAGGCCTATGTTAGGTTAAATTAATATTTATTTATTTAAGTACATTTTTTGACCTACCTAGACCTATTTACAACCTACCAACCTACCTACTTACTTATTCATTTATAAAATAATAATATAGGAAATGATTTTTATTTATTTATATATTCAACTCAATTAAATGGTCCATTGTCTATTAATCAAAATGACAGGGTCCAAATTGACTACCTAGTCATGTTGGCTAGTCCAAATCAACTTGTCCAAATTAATATGGCGATTTTTTTAACACTTGTCATTTTGGATTTTTTTATTAGAAAACCTAGTTGAAAAAACCATGAATTGTAATAAATTTAATACCATCAAATAAATTTTGTCAACATTTTTAAAATTACATATTACCCATGGCCATTTGTTGATTTCAAACATGACAATACTTATTCATTTTGCAAAACAATTCTTTCTACACCTTCTTCATTTGATGTTGATGTCAATTTCAATTCTCATAACGTTTATCACTATAACCTTTCCTTCAAAATTTCTTCCTATAACTCAAAATCTAGATACTCCATTTTGTATGTTGCATATAGAACCTTCCACATTGGAAGGAATCAACTATTTTATCTAGTATCATCTTTATTATATATAACAAAATGGTGGTTGTAAACAACACACATGGTGCTTGGTTAGGTGGATTCTAGAATTTAGTGACCTCCTTTCTCTTGTCATGATGTTTTGCCACATGTGGGAAATTTTCTTTCTATTGAAAACCTTCCACCCTAGCATCTTGAAACCAATCCATACCTCCTACAAACATAGATAAACATCCTACTCAAACCAACAATTTTGTTTCTAAACTTAAATTACCTTTTAAAAATGTCTTTGAAACCCAACCCCCCCCCCCC
>Ga0116227_10017476_pt1 | contig 10004 bp, 9 predicted proteins | sample S1TSphgellanicum_FD_89693 | JGI IMG/M metagenome (GOLD analysis project Ga0116227, IMG submission 89693) | Host-associated microbial communities from peat moss isolated from Minnesota, USA - S1T2_Fb - Sphagnum magellanicum MG | ecosystem: Host-associated > Plants > Peat moss > Unclassified...
TAATCTAAGCCATCAATTTTGATTGCTCCAGATTTGGGGTCATGAAACCTGGGGATTAAATCCATTAATGTACTTTTTCCGCCACCAGAGGGACCAACTAGAGCAATGGTTTGACCTTTGTTTATTTCAAGATTAATATGGTTTAAGATTTGTTTTTCTCCGTAACTAAAAGTAACATTATCTAAAACCAATGACTTATTAAAAGTGGTAATCCTTATTGCGTCGGTTTTATTAACCATTTCTGGTTTAGTATCAATCAGTTCTAAAACGCGTTCTCCGGCAGCAATTCCAGAATGAATACCACTAAAGGAATCAGTTAATGCTTTGGCCGGGCGCATCACTTGAGAAAAAATAGCAATGTAGGCAATAAAATCGGCAGCTGCGAGTGCATTTTTATCATTATGTAATATTAAACTTCCACCATACCAAACAATTATAGCAATCATTAAAACGCCCAAAAATTCAGAAACTGGTGAACCTAATTGCTGTCTTCTTACCATTTTGCGGTTTAAATTCGAATAGAAGATATTTTCATTATTGAATTTATCTTTTGTTCTTTCAGTTGCATTAAAAGCTTTAATTATTTTTATTCCGCTTAAAGCTTCGTCCAAAAAGCCAATCATTTTTGCAAAAGACTCATGAGCTTCCTTCGCTTGCTGTTTTAACCTTTTCACAATTTTACTAATGATAAAAGCAGAAATCGGAATTACTAAAAGGGAGAATAATGTAAGCTTAGCAGAAATATTAAATAGCAGAACCACATATACAATTAAAGTAACGGGCTCTTTAAAAACTACCTGCAAAGTATTAGTTACTGTGAATTGAACTACTTGAACATCAGATGCCACTTTTGAAATGATATCGCCTTTACGTTCGTTATTAAAAAAACCTACATGCAAATTCATCACATTATCAAACACTCTCTTCCTAAAATTTAGTAAAGTATGTACCCTTAAATCTTCCATGTATCGTTGAGAAAAGTACCTGAATAGATTCGATAATAGAACAGATATCACGATGATAGCGCATACGTAAAGTAAGGTTTTTTCAATCGAATTTTTGGCTATTGAATCGGTAACCAATTCTCTAAGTTTTCCTAGCAAACTGAATGATTCAGTGGCTTTATCAGTAAGTGTTGGCGTTTTAGGTGCAGGTTTATTTGCATTTAATAAAGTTTCAAATAATGGTGATAAAAGCGCCAGGTTAAATGTTCCAAACAGAATAGATAATAATGTCGCAATCACATATGGAATAGCGAACTTCTCAATTGGTTTTGCAAACGATAATAAGCGGAAGTAAATTTTCATTTATGAAAAATGTATATGATAAGTCTAAACAGCAGTTTAAAATTTCTCCTGAAAAATATAAATAAAACTAGGCAAATGTACGGTTTTCTAATAAACCTATCTGAAAGGTTTTATTAGAATGGATTAAATTACATTCGATTTGTCTACTAGATTTTATAGTCCAATGTACTAAATATTGTGCGCCAATAGTCTGCATATCGATCCCAATCATGGCAACCAAATGGTAAGTCTTTTTTTTGCAAATATTTAAGTCTTATCGGTGGTACTTCCACTGCAAATTTTAAGGCTTTTTCGCAACTAGGGATATTTAAAATTCTTTTCTCTCTATTAACCTCGATGCTCCAAAAAACATCTTCATTATGCAAATTACCAGTAAATGATAGATATTGATTAATTACAGGTTGCATCAATAGGCATAAATTATAAAATTTATGAACACGCCTTAGTGAAAAGCCACCATTGCCAACTTGATTATTTAATTGATATTGGTTGGGTTGATTATTTTCAGAAAAATTAAAATGCGAGCTGATATTCTGTTTTATTTTTAGAAAATATAGTTCGAGAGGGTTTTTGTGATAAGTTTTCCTGATCCATGGAGCACCAATATAATCCCAATTTTGGTTACACCAGAAATCCAATTGATCGGAAAAAACGAAACAGTCCATCTGATAAATCAAAATATACTCATACTCAAGAAATTCCTTATAAAACTCAGCTGATAACATTAATTTATTATACCCTGAGATACTTTTGAAATAGTTATTACTGAAACTAATGGTCTTGTGAAAGTTTAATAGTTTGGTTTCATCTGGTAGATTAAGATCCATTGGTTTTATTGCTATCTTGTCGTGATTGACTAAAACTTTTTCACACTGTATTAATGAAATCTTTTCATAATAAGATATCTCATTTCTATAAAATGGAATTACTATTGCAACTTTCTTCAATACCTTTTATTTTTCAATGCATTCCTTGTACAGACTTAGATATTGACTTGCGGCAATATCCCAAGAAAACTTCTCCGCCTGAATAACCATGTCTTTTGATCTATTTCTTTGAACAAAATCTTTCATACCATTGGTAAACACATTATGCATATGTTCCGCTTCAAAATTATCAAAATAATAGGCAGCGTCGCCGCCTACTTCTGGTAAAGATGTGAATTTTGAAAGAAATACTGGTTTACCGAAATATAAAGCTTCGATAACGGGTAATCCAAAACCTTCGGCTATTGAGGGGAATAAAAAAGCACTGCAATTTTTATAATACCAAGCCTTATCTTCATCGCTAATCTGTCCGATGATGTGTACCCGATCTACACAGTTGTATCTTTCAGCTTCTTCTAAAATACGTTGTTTATGTGGGGTTTCTTTACCAGCTATAATCAATTCAAAATCATTATTTTCTAATAAAGCTGGTAATAAATGAAATCCTTTCTGAACTGATAATAAACCAATGGTAAAAAGAAACTTTCTGGTTGGTTTAAATAAGGGCTGATGATTTTCATGGGAGATCAATTTATCTGCGCCATTATAAATTACACTGATCTTATCTTTAGCTTCAGGGAAATAGTATTTTACATCATTGGCTACAAATTGAGATATACAAACAATTTTATCACATTGTGAGATAAGTTTTCCCAATTTCTTTAAATAGACTTTAATACGATGAGGTCTGCTGAATTTTAAATGAACCTTATTCATATCATGAATCGTCATGATCTTTTTGGCATTAACTTTATTTGGTCGTAACCTGCAAGTTTGATCAGATAGGTGAACAACCTCAAATTCATTTTTTTTTCTAAAAAACAGTCGGTCAAGCTTGGAAAGATATAAAATATTAACCAGACCATTGAAAAGGTATTGAGTCTGCTTAAATAAATAAAAATTTAATTTAAATTTTCCTTTATTTTGTTGAATCAATGCATCACCAAGTCCTTTTCCAAAAGAGAAATAGCCACAATTGGCATCTTTCATAGAATCAAATGTTACTAGAACTGAAGGTTTTCTCATTAATAATATATTTTCTATTTTAAATTGAGTAAATATAACAAGCTAATTTTTGCATTTACTTCACTATTTTATAATTACGATATTCAAAAAGACGCAGACCTGTCAAATCTTCAATTTTTTGCAAGAGCTTTCTTCTGAAATTCATTTCTGGGGTTACTTTGGTTAAATCCTGATCAAATTTCCAGTTCGCAGCAGCAATTCTCTGTTCCATCACTTTAGGGTGTGTGCCTTTAAAATGCACTAACCGATCTGCATTATGCATATCAAACGTTTCCTGAATGGGATAATTTTGTTCAATCCATTCTTCTGTCTGATAGAATTGATTAAAATTTCGAACTTTTCCCTGTAAACCTTTTGGTGGTTTTACCCAACCATAATGATAAATATAGGCATCAATTAATTTAACATTCAATTTCCTGTTGTTAATTCTAAACCCTTGTGCATCCCGATAAGAATGAATCCCTGGTAAATTTTTTAAGATTCTAACTTCCCTTCTGTACCATCGTCTTGATTCTGCTAGGTAATCATAAGAGGCATAAAAATGTTTATATTTTAATAGCAGGGCCTCAACCCGATTATTCTTGAGCTCCAGTTCCATCTCCTTTTTAATCAGTAGAAGATAGTCTTCGTGGATAGCTTCATCACCTTGAATATAAATCATCCAATCCGTATCTTTTGAAATTGCTGCCAGTGCCTTATTGGTTTCATCAGCAAAAACACGTCCCCCCTCACGGATGGATTCATCCCAAATGGTATCAATAATGATGATCTTTTTTGAGTCAATGCTCTTAATTAAATAGGCTGTTTCATCAGTACAATTACCCAATGCCACTATAAATTCATCACATAAAGGGAGAACTGAAAGTATGGCTTCCTTTGCCGGATAATCATTAGCAACTGCATTTCTTAAGAAGGTAAAGCCGGTAACTTTCATTGGTTTAAATATGTTTTAACGGTAATGATGTGATCATGATTTGTTTATAATTTCCCTATAGGTTCTGGTAAATCATAATGGTTTCATTCTGTCTACATTGTTTTGCGCTTGGTTGGTATTATTTTGTTAATTTGTACAAAGATAGTTTTATTGATGAATAATACCCCTCTATCCATTTTAAGCGAAGTTAAACAAGGTAATTACAGGGTTTTAGCCCGGACATTAACGCTTGTTGAAAATGATGTTTCGCCAGCGGATTCTATTCTCAAAAATCTGGATAGTCGTTCAGGAACTCCCGTTATTGGTATTACAGGACCCCCTGGCGCAGGAAAAAGTACACTGGTAAATGCCATAACGAATTTTTTTACCCTTAAAAATAAAAGAATTGCCATTCTGGCGATTGATCCAACCTCTCCATTTAATTTTGGTTCGTTACTTGGCGACCGAATCAGGATGGCCGGACAGTTTAATAATCCTAATGTTTTTATAAGATCTTTAGCTACTAGAGGTGCATTAGGTGGCATTTCTGCAAAAACAATTGAAATGGTGGATGTTTTAAAGGCATCAAATTTTGATCTTATTCTGATTGAAACAGTAGGTGTTGGGCAATCTGAAGTGGAAATTGCTGGTTTAGCCGACAAAACGATTGTAGTTTTAGTTCCCGAATCAGGAGATGATGTTCAGCATATTAAATCAGGATTGATGGAAATTGCTGACTGTTTTGTTGTGAACAAAGCCGATCGTGAAGGGGCCGATACTTTTGCTAATAATCTAAAAAAAATGGTTCATCAAGGGGTGAAATTAATTCCGGTTTTAAAAACAGTAGCAGATAAAGATATAGGCATTGATGAGTTAGGGCGCTGGATTATGGAACCAATTTTCAATACCAGTCATCGACAGGAATTTCTTTTTGCCGAGAAGGCCTGGAAGCTGATTCAAAACAATAAAATGCGTAATGTTGACAAAAAGAAGCTTATAAAGGATATTCAGACGGCGTTAAAACAAGCAGATTTTAATATTTATCGTTTTGCAGATCACTTCATTAATGGATAATAATTAGCTGACTGTTACAGCATCTATTTAATTTTTCTGTTATTGAAGCGAATTGCCAAGATTGAACGTTTTCATTAAAAACGATGTTAACCGCATGGTTATAATATGCGTGTTATTTAATCGTTTATCGATTGGCTAGTAAAGGTGAACTTAATAGTCAATTATTCGTATTTGAATCAGTAATAAAACAGTTATATGGCTTTAGCTTACGTTAACCTCAGTTCAAAACAATATATTAACTTCATGTGCAGAACGGATTTTGAACGAAACATATTTCATAGTACCTATCGCGAATTTCAAAAGAAGTCTAAGCCTTATACCCAGGATAAAAGTTTGCATACCTTTTCTCAAATGTTGAAAGAAAATGCGAAAGCCTATTCTTTGCATCAAAAACTGGAATCGTCTGTTATGGATATATTAATTTCTTTAAAAAATAAAATGCCTGACTTGATTGATTTGCAAGGGCAATCAATTCTTTTCGATTGGGCTGAACTTCATATCCTTTCCTCAGACCTATTGAATAAGGCCGCTCATGTTGTGGAGATAACCTATACAAGTCCGAAAATGATTTTGCATAAAACTATCGACGACTATTTAATTCTAAGTTATCATTCAAAAGATAGTTTTAATGAAATATTTATGGTTAAACTGACAGATGATTTAGTCGTAAATTATGATAAAAACTTAAAACTTGCTTAATGATTGTATCTCTGGTGAGTAATAGACATATCATATATCGACTGACTAAAGCGATTAAGCATCATTAATAAAGAACAATTTTAGGCACATTATAGCCTGAAAATTATGATTTAGTGCTCAAAATATGATCTAATTTCCGGATTTTGAAAGTATTTCTGAATTTAATTCATCAAATAAATAGCGTTTAACGGCCAATCAGCCAGTATTTTCAAACCAATTTTATTGTTTTAAAATAAAAAATTGGTTTATAGGTATTTAAGCCTATCTTTGGTGCAAATTAAAATACAATATAATGCAACAAGGAACAGTAAAATTTTTTAATGAAACTAAAGGTTTCGGATTTATCACTCCATCTAATGGCGATGCCGAAATTTTTGTTCATGCTTCAGGCTTAATTGACAACATTCGTGAGAATGATACCGTAAACTACGATGTAGAAGAAGGTAGAAAAGGCCTTAACGCGGTAAATGTAAAAGTAGCTTAAGAAAACTCGAACACATAAATCGTTGAAAGTCCCGATGCAAATTGGGACTTTTTTTGTGCCTAAATATTTGGATGGTGTAAGTGCTCATTCTTTAAGATGTTGTATGTTCAACAGTTTTAAGTTCCACGGTGATAATATTATCTACCAATTAAGTCCATTCATAATCCTACGTCTATGAATAAGTCGTCATATTCGACTGGAAAAATTGCTTGCTAATAACCTAATATTCATTTTCTCTAATTCATAGCTCAGGCATTTTTCATAAACACTTTCTTATAGGCTATTTCCCGGTGCTTGTGTACGCGAATGACGCAGCCAATGATATCATAAAATACTTTACCTCCTTTTCTATTATTGTTTTTGAACCGTTGATACATTAAGTTTTAAAAATTATGTTAGTTAGCATGCTAATTAAATGGTGTTGATCTTATTGTACTTAACGCTTAACCTTTTATTGCACCCTATTATTTCATTAATACCTTTTTGAACCATTAAAAAAATCTTATGTTCCAATTCACTTTTGATACCTCCTAAATTTAGATTAAAGCAAAATCTTTCAATTTCTTTCGTTTCTGACTTAGAATGTTTCTAAATAAATGTTTTATCGCCGTTTTGTCATAATCGTTTATAAATTAAACTCATAATTAGATACTTTTGCAAGAAATTTAGATATAAATCCTAATCAAATGAGCGGTTTTGGAAATGCACTTTCTTCATCAATAGGAAGAAAATACGTGATGGGTGTTACAGGAATATTCCTGATACTCTTTTTAATAGTACATGCGGGTATTAACTCGTTAATTTTTCTTGATGATAATGGTTTAACATTCAATGTTGGAGCTCATTTTATGGCAACCAACTGGATCATCAGGGCTGGTGAATACATTTTGTTTTTAGGGTTATTGGTACACATTTACCAGGCTATAAACCTAACTATTCAGAACAAAAAAGCAAGGCCACAAACTTATGCAGTTTATAATGGCAGTGCGAACAGTAAGTGGTACAGCCGTTCCATGGGCTTATTAGGTACCCTATTACTGATCTTCTTGGTAATTCACTTAAAAGACTTTTGGGTAGTATCTCGCTTTACAGGTATTCCAACTGTTGATGCTAACGGACATGAAGATTTGTATGCGGTGATGAGGGAAAAATTTCAGGATCCTGTTAGAGTTGCAGCTTACGTATTACTAATGATTTCATTATGTTATCATTTATTACATGGTTTTGCTTCTGCTTTCCAAACAATGGGTTGGAATCATTCAAAATATAATGGAATAATTAAGGGAGCTAGTGTTTGGTACTCAATTATCATTTCGATCGTTTTCGCATTGATGCCAATAGCAGTTTATACCGGTTTAATTAATTAGTTTTTAGCACAAAAGAGATATGTCAGATATTAATTCAAATATTCCAGAAGGTGAATTAACCAATAAATGGACTAAATATAAGTCTTCTGTGCCTTTGGTTAACCCATCGAACAAAAGAACGATTGAAGTAATTATAGTAGGTTCAGGTTTGGCAGGTGCCTCTGCAGCAGCTACCTTAGCTGAAATGGGTTATAAAGTAAAATGTTTTTGTTTTCAGGATTCTCCTCGTAGAGCGCACTCTATTGCAGCTCAGGGTGGAATTAATGCAGCAAAAAATTATCAAAATGATGGTGATAGTGTTTACCGTCTTTTCTATGATACCATTAAAGGTGGTGACTATCGTGCCCGCGAAGCCAATGTGCATCGTTTGGCAGAAGTAAGTGCCAACATTATAGATCAATGTGTGGCTCAGGGTGTGCCATTAGCACGTGAATATGGTGGCCTGTTAGATAACCGTTCATTTGGTGGTACTCAGGTACAACGTACTTTTTACGCAGCCGGCCAAACAGGTCAGCAATTATTATTAGGTGCATATTCTGCTTTAGAACGCCAGATTGGCATGGGTAAAGTAGAGATGTATACCCGCCATGAAATGCTAGAGGTGGTAAAAATTGATGGTAAAGCACGTGGTATTATTGCCCGCAATTTAATTACTGGCGAAATTGAACGTCACTTTGGTCATGCAGTAGTATTAGGTACAGGTGGTTATGGAAACGTATTTTACCTTTCTACCAATGCCATGGGAAGTAATGTTACAGCAGCATGGAAGGCACATAAACAAGGTGCTTACTTTGCAAACCCTTGCTATACGCAAATTCACCCGACTTGTATTCCGGTTTCCGGAGATCACCAGTCTAAACTAACCCTAATGTCTGAATCATTACGTAATGATGGACGGATCTGGGTTCCGAAAAAGAAAGATGATAACCGTAAAGCTTCAGAAATTCCTGAAGATGAAAGAGATTATTATTTAGAGCGTCGTTACCCTGCTTTTGGTAACCTGGTTCCTCGTGATGTGGCCTCACGTGCTGCAAAAGAACGTTGTGATGCTGGTTATGGCGTAGGAGCTTCTAAATTAGCGGTATATCTTGATTTCAAAGCAAATACAGAACGTTACGGTAAAATTGAAGCCTCTAAATCAGGTATTCACAATCCGGATAAAGAAACTTGTATGCGCTTAGGTACTGAGGTAATTAAAGCAAAATACGGAAACCTGTTTGATATGTATGCGCAAATCACAGGCGAAAATCCTTATGAAACACCAATGCGGATTTATCCGGCAGTACACTATACTATGGGTGGACTATGGGTGGATTATAACTTAATGACATCTGTTCCTGGTTTATATTGTACAGGTGAGGCGAACTTCTCTGATCACGGTGCAAACCGCTTAGGTGCATCTGCTTTGATGCAAGGTTTGGCTGATGGTTATTTCGTTCTTCCTTATACTATTGGTGCTTATTTATCAAAAGAAATTTCAGTAAAAGCCATTCCAACGGATCATCCTGCATTTGTAGAGGCAGAGGAAAGAGCAAAAGGCATATTAAATACCTTGATTAATATAAAAGGTACTAAATCTGTAGATCATTTCCATAAGCGTTTAGGTCACATTATGTGGGAAAAATGTGGTATGGCCCGTAATGAGAAGGGTTTAAAAGAAGCTATAGAAGAAATAAGGGCCTTACGTGCTGAGTTCTGGAGTAATGTTCGGGTACCCGGAATTGCTGAAGAATTAAACCCTGAACTGGAGAAAGCTGGTCGCGTAGCCGATTTCATTGAATTAGGTGAGTTAATGTGTATCGATGCTTTAAACCGTAATGAAAGTTGTGGCGGTCACTTCCGTGAAGAATATCAAACGGAAGAAGGTGAAGCCTTAAGGGATGATGAAGGCTTTGCATATGTTGCAGCATGGGAATTTAAAGAAGGTGTAAACTTCGAACTTCACAAAGAAGAATTGAAGTTTGAAAATATTAAAGTAGCACAAAGAAGTTATAAATAGCAGAGCGCATGGAGCATAGAGTTTCAAGCTCTCTGCCCTATGCTCCCCGCCTAAATCTCAATATCATGAGTACAGGAAATATGAACTTAACGCTAAAAGTTTGGCGTCAAAAAAATAACAAAACCAAAGGTGCTTTGGTAGATTATAAA
>Ga0116227_10017477_pt1 | contig 10004 bp, 9 predicted proteins | sample S1TSphgellanicum_FD_89693 | JGI IMG/M metagenome (GOLD analysis project Ga0116227, IMG submission 89693) | Host-associated microbial communities from peat moss isolated from Minnesota, USA - S1T2_Fb - Sphagnum magellanicum MG | ecosystem: Host-associated > Plants > Peat moss > Unclassified...
ACGGTCGGCGAGCAACGTCGTCGCGGCGCGCAGGATGCTGGCGGCGTCGGGCGCGGCGCCCATCGCCACTCGCGCGTTCACGCAGCGCAGGATGCGTTCGCGCTGGTCGCCGGCGATGGGCACCGCGATGCAAGGCTTACCGCACGCGATCGCCTGCAGCAGCGTCGAGCCGCCATTGGCGATGACGAGCCGCGCCCCACGCATCAGCTGGGCTAATTCGGACTGCGGCACCCCAGCGAACGTGCGCAGGCGTCTATGGGGTTCAGCCCCAGGCTGGATCGGTCCGACGAAAACACCGTCGAAACCGGCCGCCGCAAGGTCCCGCGCGGCCGCGTAGAAGCGCGCCACCGTGGCTTGCCCACCAGGATGACCCGTACCCCCACCCGGCACGATGAGCACATAGCCTTGCGCAGCCAACCCGACCCGATTGAGGATGAGGTCCGGCTTCGAATCGCGATCGCAAGCCAGTATCACGTCCAGATAACGAACCCGCGGCCGGCGTCGGATGCGAAGCTTGAACCTTTCGAAAGCGCTCAACGATCCGGCGATGAATTCGGGGTAAGCGATCCAATGCTCGTCGATCAAACCGAGCCAACGTAGTCGGAATGCCTTGCGTCGCTGGCGACGTCGCGCGCTGATATAAACCACGGCGGCGCCACAGCGCCGTGCCGCACGCAACTGCGCCGTCCGGCCCGCGTTGTCGAAGATCACGACATCAGGCCGCCATTCTTCGATGAGCTCGATGACGGCGCCAGAATGATGAGTCGGTGATGATGCCAGCAAGGTGGCGGGAAACGGCGCGCGAGCCGCGTAAGGTGCCTCACGGCTCAGCATGAATCGAATGGACGAGTTTGGCCAGCGTGCGGCCGCGCCGTTCGCGATCGCGAGCGAGCGCGCATACTCACCCATCCCAAACCGGCCTGACACGGGTACGAACAGGAAACGCGGTGCCCGGTCAAGCAAAGGCGGTGAACCAACGATCGAGCACCAACAGATACCAGGCCCTGCGAAATTCGCTGCTCACCGGTCGGCGCAGAACGCCCCGTGCCATCAAACGGGTCACCGCATCCTGCAGGATTTTCGGATTACGCTTCAACCAGCCGTGCACGGGGAGTCCGAATCCGGATTTTGGCCGGTTGAGGTGTCCGCTCGGCAGGCGTGGCTCCATCAAGCGGCGTACCAACAGCTTGCCGCGGCGTCGATGCGGGTCCACCAACAAAGAGGGGGCAACGCTCAGCATGAATTCGACCAATCGGTGATCCAGCAAAGGCGGCCGCACCTCGAGCGAATGTGCCATGCTGGTACGGTCCACTTTGGTGAGCAATCCCTCGGCAAGGTCGGTGTTCAGATCGAGCCAGCGCAGCTGCACCAACGGCTCGAGGTGCGGCAACCAAAATTGCCGATAAAACCAATGGTAGTCGTAATCCGTCTCGCGCCACTCATCCGTCAACAAGGCGTCGACCTGATTTGCAGCCAAGCCGCCGAGCGCGACGGCGAACGCCGGCAGACCTACCGCCGAACGTCGCTGCATCGACGCGCCGAGACGAGACAGTGGCGGCAGTATACCGGCTAGCGACCGGTTCAGAAGCGTGGAGCGCGCGCCGATATTCGACCAGTAGCGAGGATAGCCACAAAAGATTTCGTCGCCACCCTCGCCGCTCAGCGCGACCGTCACCTCGCGGCGGGCGAACTCGGCGATCAGGCAGTTCGACCACGCTGCGCTGTCGCCGAACGGTTCATCAAACAGCCGCGGCATGGCGTCGAGCGCCGTCGAAAAATCCGCGCTGGATGCCACCATGTCGGTGTGGCGCGTATCGAGGTGCCGAGCGGCGCTGCGCGCGGCATCGAGTTCGGACCGGTCGCGCGCATCGAAGCCCAGGCTGTACGTGCGGGGACCCTCGAGGTAGTACGCTGTCAGTGCCGAATCGATGCCACCGCTCAAGAATACGCCCACGGGCACGTCGGACAACGTATGCGCCGGCACCACGTCGCGGAGCAGCGCATCCAAATGCGCCAAGGTCTCGTCCGCGCTTCGCGTGGCGATAGCGACGGATGGCCGCCAATATCGCTCGACGCGCACCCGCCCATCCGCCCAAGTCAGCATGTGGCCGGCCGGCAATTTGGCGATACCCTGGTAGATGGTTTTCGGGGCAGGCACATAGCCATGGAAAAGGAAATCGCGCACGGCGCTGCGATCGATCGGCGGTGTTCCCAAGACCAAGAGCGCCTTCAACTCCGAGGCGAACGCAATGCCATCCGCACTCACGCGGTAATACAAGGGCTTGATGCCAATCCGGTCGCGCGCCAGCAGCAGGCGGCGCGAGTCCGCATCCCACAACCCGAAGGCAAACATGCCCGCCACCTCGGTAAGGCCGTGGCTGCCGCGCTTGGCCAGCAAATGCAGCAGAGTCTCGGTGTCGCCACTCGAGCGCCAGGGCCCCTCGAGCGTGCGCCGCAGTTGCGCGTGATTGTAGATTTCGCCGTTGTAGGTTAAGGCCAGCGAGTCGAGCAACATGGGTTGGCGCCCGGACTCGGACAGGTCTTGTATGGACAGTCTGCGGTGCCCTAAAGCGACCCCAGGAGCGCACCAGACTCCCTCGCCGTCCGGACCCCGATGCGCCAGCCGCGCCGCCATGAGTTCCGCCGTTGCGCCGGTTGCCCCCGGGCCGATGATACCGACAATGCCGCACATGACGGGCAGTCTATCAGCCCGCCCTTGGCCGAGCCTCTAGCCTTCGGGCGGCGCTTCGTTTAGGGTGCCGCTTGGAGCTGTATATGGCAACGCCCGCCGATCAACGTCTGCTCGATTTACTCGACAAATGGCTCAAGAGTCTCGAGTTGCATCTCAAATATGCTTCGCTCGACGACGAGAGCTACGCTCAAATTCAGGCGTGGCCCGAGCATCAACGGCCGAGCCGTTGGATCGTGGACCTCGCGAAACAAAAGGCTCTCGCGCTACAGACTCAGCTTCAAGAGCGGATCAAGACGGGCGATGTCACGTTCTCCGATTCGTTGGAATTGATGAGTTTTCTGGCCAACCTGGTGGGCGCCGATCACATCGAGCGCTTCATCCCGCTGGCACATGGCGAGTCCGACCGTGTCGCGGCACCGGCGACGGGTGCGGCACCTGCGACGGGCGCGGCGCCTAAGAATGCGGCGCCCGCGGACCATACGACAGCCACGGCTACGCGTGAAATGCCGAAATTCGCCGCCGGCCACAAGCGCGCGCCGCAGCCGCCGGCCACGCCTGCCGTGGCAAGGACGGAGCGCAAGACACCGAAGCCGGCCAGTGAAGCGAAGGCGGCTCCGCCCAAGAAATCGGCTCAAGGCGCCGCGCCGAAATCCACGACGGGATCAAAATCGATGAATGAACAAGTCATAGCAGACGCGGCGCGCCTCGTACAGTGGGGCCGTAAATGGTATGAATTGGCGGAACTCATCTCGAGCATGGCGGACCGCCCCTCGTTGATCGAAGTGCGCCGTATACTGCAAGATAACAAGACGGTCATCGACAGGAAGGCCGGTCGCAGCTGAGGTTTCCGGAGCGGGTACCGCGGTTGCTCAAAAAAATAGGGAACCTCCCATGCACTTCCTTGCTCAAAGGCGCTCATGATTACGACGAAGAATTTATCGAAATGGTATGGGGACAAGCTGGCGGTCGACGACTTGACATTTAACGTCTCGCCCGGCGAGGTTTTGGGCTTCCTCGGTGCCAACGGCGCCGGCAAGTCCACCACCATGCGCATGATCGCCGGCTTCATCGCACCTTCCTCGGGCCAAGCCAGCGTTTGCGGACATGACATCGAACGCGATGCGGTTGCGGCCAAATCCTGCATGGGCTATCTGCCCGAGGGCGCGCCCAGTTACGGTGAAATGACGGTGGCCGAGTTTCTCGATTTCGTTGCCGACATCCGCGGGCTACGCGGCGCGCAGCGGCGCCAACGACGGGAAGTGGTCACTGGCCGCCTCGCCTTGGAGCCGGTCATCGATCAGGTGATCGACACGCTGTCCAAAGGTTTTCGGCGCCGCGTCGGCTTGGCCCAGGCGTTGATCCACGACCCGCAGGTACTGATCCTGGACGAACCCACCGACGGCCTGGATCCCAACCAAAAACACGAGGTGCGGCGCCTCATCAACGAACTCAGCAAGGACAAACTCGTCATCGTTTCGACTCACATCCTGGAGGAGGTGCACGAGGTATGCACCCGTGCCATCATCATCGCGCACGGCCGCATCGTGGCCGACGAGACGCCGAGCGCACTCGAGGCCCGATCGCGTTACCACCATGCCGTGAGCCTGCGGTTCGCTAGACCAGAGCAGCACGCCGCCGCCGCTCGCGAGATCGCCGCCTTGGCTGAAGTGTCGGCGGTGGAATCCAACGAACGCGATCTGCGCCTGACGGCGGTGCCTCGCGCCGGCTGCAATGCGCTGCCCGCGGTGAGCGCGACGATCGCACGCAACGACTGGGACGTGCCGGAATTGCACTTGGAATCGGGACGTCTCGATGAAGTGTTCCGCTCATTGACCCAGCCGGAAGGGGCACGGCTATGAATCCGGTGACGGTGGTTTTTCGGCGCGAGTTGCGCAGTTATTTCGCAACGCCGTTGGCGTATGTGTTCATCGTGATTTTCCTCGTGCTCGCCTCGGTATTCACGTTCCAGGTCGGCGGGCTTTTCGAGCGCGGACAAGCGGATCTTCAGCCGTTTTTCCGATGGCATCCTTGGTTGTATCTCGTCCTCATCCCGGCGATTTCCATGCGGCTGTGGGCCGAAGAACGCAATAGCGGCAGCATCGAACTGCTGATGACCCTGCCGATCACGCTGTGGCAGGCGGTGGTCGGCAAGTTCCTCGCGGCCTGGTGTTTCGCCGGGGTGGCGCTGCTGCTCACATTTCCGGTTTGGATCACCATTAATTATCTAGGCGACCCGGATAACGGAGCCATCATCGCCGCCTACGCCGGAAGCTTTCTGATGGCCGGCGGCTTTCTGTCCATTGGCATGTGTTTGTCCGCGGCCACGCGCAACCAGGTGATCGCCTTCATCACCGCCGCCTTGGTGGGCTTCATTTTCCTTCTGGCGGGATTTCCGCTGGTGCTCGATTTCGTCCGCGGCGTCGTGCCCCAGGTCGTGGTGGACGCCATCGCCTCCTTGAGTTTCTTCACGCACTTCGAAGCGATCTCCAAGGGCGTCATCGATTTGCGCGACATCGTGTATTTCGCCGCGCTGATCGGCTTCTGGTTGACGGCAACCGCCCTGGTACTCGACATGAAAAAGGCAGAATAGGTGAACGCCAACTCTCAACCGCGGACGGCTTGGAAGAGGACCGGCTACGGCGTCGGTGGCTTGCTGGCACTCGCCGTTTTGTTCCTCGCCATCGTCATGCTGTCGAACGCGGGATTGCGCGGCGTGCGTTTGGATTTGACGCAGAACAAGCTGTACACCCTGACGCCCGGCACGCGCCAGGTGTTGGCCGACCTCAAAGAGCCCGTCAATCTTTATTTCTACTTCTCGCGCGATGCGGCCGCCAAGCAATCGCCGCTCATCATGCCGTATGCGACGCGCGTACGGGAGTTTCTCGAGGAGATCGCCGCTCGTTCCAACGGCAAGGTGCATTTGCGCGTCATCGATCCACAACCCTTCTCCGAGGACGAAGATCGCGCCGCGGAATTCGGTCTGCAGTCATTGCAGAGCGGCACCGGGGACGCGCTGTACTTCGGCTTGGCCGGTACCAACTCGACGGACGGCCGCTCCGCGATTCCGAGCTTTCAACCGGATCGAGAGGAGTTTCTCGAATATGACGTCGCGAAGCTCATCCATGAGTTGGGGACGCCCAAGAAGCCGGTGATCGGTTTGATGAGCTCGCTGGGGCTGCAGGGACAATTCGATCCATCGACTGGGCAAATGAGCGAACCATGGCCGATCCTCGCTCAGATAGAACAGATCTTCACGGTACGGCCCGTGACCTCCGATGTCGACCACATCGACAAGGACGTGGACGTTTTGATGGTCGTTCATCCGAAGAATCTGCCGACCAAGACGCTGTACGCCATCGATCAATTCGTGATGCGCGGCGGTAGGATGCTGCTGTTCGTCGACCCCAATTCCGCGGCGGACACCAGCGGGCAGGATCCGCGAAATCCGCTCGCAAGCGCGATGGCAAACCATTCCTCGACGCTCGAGCCGCTGCTGTCGGCATGGGGCATTTCCTACGATCCCGGCAAGGTGATCGGGGATCTGGAACTCGGCCTCGAAGTGCGCTCGAGCATGCAAGCGCCGCCGACTCGTCATATCGGCATTTTGGGTTTGCGTCATGCAGACATGGCTCCAAAAGACGTCGTCTCGGCGTCGCTCGACGTCATCAACATGGCCACCGCGGGCGCGCTCGCGGCGCGACCGGGCGCGAAGACCACGTTCGAACCGCTGCTGTTGAGTTCGACGAGCGCAGCGCCGTTGCCGGCCGAACGCTTCAGCGCGCTGTCGGATCCGTCGACGCTGCGCGACGGTTTCCGGCCGACGGGTGTTCGCTATGCCCTGGCCGCGCGGTTGACCGGCCCGGTGGATTCCGCATTTCCACAGGGGCTGCCGGCTGACCAGAAACCTGCCTCCGGACCACCGCTGGCGCACATGCCGAAATCGGTGGCGCCCGCCAACATCGTCATCATCGCCGACACCGATCTGTTGATGGATTATATGTGGGTGCAAACCCGACAAATGCTCGGCCAGAAAATTGCCCAGGCGTTCGCCAATAACGGCGACCTGATCGCCAATGTTCTCGACAACTTGAGCGGCAGCAGCGCCCTCATCAGCATTCGCGGTCGCGCCAGCTTCTCGCGTCCGTTCGAGCGCGTCGAGGCGCTGCGGCGATTGGCGGACGATCGGTTGCGCAGCAAGGCGTTGGAACTCCAATCCGAACTACAGCAGACCGAGGCCAAATTGACCGAATTGCAGAGCAAGCGAAACGATCAGACCTCGCTCATGCTGTCACCCGAGCAAGAACAGGAATTGAAGCGGTTTACCGCGGAGAAGGCGCGAGCCCGCAAAGAACTGCGTGAGACTCAGCGCGGCTTGGACGTGGATATCGACCGGCTCGAGTCCCTGATAAAAATCCTCAACATTGCCGTGGCGCCGCTCATCGTGGCCGTGGCCGGTGGCTTCATCTTAGGCCTGCGCCGCCGGCGCAAGTCGCGCGGCTCGCGCAGGGCGAGTGGCGAAATTGCGGTGAGCGACACGTGAGCCGCCGGCGCTTCGCGACGCTGCTGTTCGCCGCCGTCGTGGCCCTTGCGGCCGCGCTGTGGCTGGCGACACAGCGCAATGCGACTCGAGAGACGCAGGGTGCCGCCTTGCTGCCCGCACTGGCGGGCCAGCTGAACTCGATCACTGCGGTCAACATCCGCAAGGGCAGTACGACGCCCGCCGCGACCCTGCAGAAGTCGGGCGACACCTGGACCGTCGCCGAGCGCGGCGGCTATCCCGCCGATGTCGCCAAGCTGCGAAAACTGGTCTCAGCGCTCAGCGACGCAAAAATCGTCGAGGAGAAAACGTCCGATCCCGCGCGCTATGCGGCGATCGGCGTTGAAGATGTATCCGCGCCGGGAGCCACCGGCACCGAAGTCACCATCGTTGCCGGCAGCGGCCAGCAATCCGTCATCGTCGGCAAGTCGGTGGGTGAGGGAAGTTTCGTGCGCCGCGCCGGCGAGAAGCGGAGCTATAGCGTCGAACCGGCGATCACGGTTGAGACCGATCCGCACTTTTGGATCGATGCACGGCTCATCGATGTGCCGGCGTCGAAGATCCAAAGCATTGCCTTCACACCGCCGTCGGGGTCCGGCTATGCCGTCAGGCGCCCCAAGCCGGATGCCCCCTTCAACCTCGAAGGCGCGCCCGCGGGCCGCAAGCCCTTGGATGCCGACGCCCTTGCACCGGCATCGACTACGTTCACGGGACTGACCGCCGAAGACGTATCGCCGCTCGACGGTATCGACTTCAGTCAGCCGTTCGTTGCCGAATTGACCTTGACCGATGGCGACGTCATCACGCTCACCGGCGCGGTGTCGGGCACCCATCACTGGGTGCAAATACGCTCCAGCAAAGATCCCGCACTGTCGGCGAAGACCCAGGGAAGAGCGTTCGAAGTGGCAAGCTATCGGTACGATGAGATTTTCAAACCGTTGGAGAGCTTCCTCACGCCCAAACCGACTGCCGTTGGCAAATCATCGCAAGCACGCGAGCCAGTGCCCGCCGGCCGAGCGGTTGAGACCGGCAAGGCGCCTGCGCCGCAACACCCTTGACGTGTCTTCAGGCCGCCCGCGCGTGATAACGGGCAGCAGCACCGGATTTGGACGACGCTTCGCCGCGCTCATTTACGACGCTTTCCTGCTGGCGGCATTGCTCATCATTTACACCTTTCTGGCGTTGGTGTTCACCGGCGGCCACGCGATCATGCGTGACACGGCGGGTCCCTGGTATTACGTCTACTGCGCGGGAGAATGCGCGGTTGTGGCTGCATATTTCATTCTGAATTGGGTGCGCAGCGGCCAGACGCTCGGAATGCGCGCCTGGCAGCTGCGCACGGTCAGCGACAGCGGTAAGCCACTGCGAATGCGGGCCGCCGTGCTGCGCTGCTTGTGCGCTGTCATCGCCTGGACGCCGGCGGCGCTCGGTGTTCTATGGCTCTACGTCGACCCCGAACGCCTCGCGATCCACGACCGGCTGTCGAATACAAGGGTCGTGAGGCTATCGCGTCCTTGAGATGGCGATGCACGTGCAGAAACCGATCACCGCGGTGGGAACCCATCCCACGATCACGGGATTCACGTTGAACAACTGACCGCCGTTTTCTACGGTACGCGTGATGAGAAAGAAGACCACACCGAGCAATACACCAATCACGGTGCGCGTGCCGGCACCCGTCGTGCGCAGCGGCCCAAACACGAATGGCAGGGCGAGCAGCGTGACGACGATCACCGCGAAGAGACGCGCAATCCGCGACCAGAAGCCGATCTCGTAGGATGCGGTGCCGAGACTATTGCGGCGCAAGTGGTCGATGTACGACCAGAGTCCGCGCAGGGTCAGCAAATCAGGGTCGGTCGCCGCCAATCCGAGAAAATCCGGATTGATGGACGAGGTCATCGTGACTTCGGGGACGACCTCGCTTTCGATCTTATCGTCGCTGAACCGAGTGGTGGCCACATTGTGGAGACGCCAATGGCCCGGATCGGCAACCGAAACTCGGTCCGCGCGTTTGACGGACAGCAGGCGGTTAGCGCCTAATTCGTACAGCGACACGCCGCCAAACGCTTGATCGACTTCGCCGGTCTGGACGCGCAGGATCAAGTTTCCATCCTTGACCCATGCACTGCTCGAGCCGGCGAAGCTGACATCTGCCAGCTTGCTCGTGGTCTTTTCACGCTTGGCGAACTGGGCCCTGGGCGGCGCGACATACTCGCCGAGACCATACATCATGATCGCGAGCGTGAGGCCCGCCAGACCCACCGGCCGCGCGCTGCGCCACACGGACACGCCCGACGCCCGCGTCACCACGAGTTCGCTGCCGGACGCGAGGTTGCCCTATCCCATCAGGGCGCCGATCAAGGCTCCAATGGGCAACAATTCGAAGGCTTGTTCGGGCAGATTGAGGAACGTGAACATCATCGCGTCGCCGGCGCTGTAGTTACCGATGCCGATGTCGCTTTGCTGACTGATGAACAGGAACAGAGCGCCGAGTGTCATCAAGACGCCCATCGCCATCAGTGCGTAGACCAACACCGTACGATACAGATACCGGTCCAGTGTGTTCACGCCTTGTTCGACTCCCGGTAGACGAGATATAGACCCAGCGCCAGAACGCCCGCATGCACCCACCATACGCCGACCAGCGGCGGCAGGTCGCCCTTCTCCACCCACACCTTGGCCGCCGTCAGCAAATTCGAGTAGACGAAATACACGACGATCGCGAAGCCCACGCGCGCGTAACGGCCTTGGCGTGGCCGCAGCCGGCTCAAGGGC
>Ga0116227_10017478_pt1 | contig 10003 bp, 6 predicted proteins | sample S1TSphgellanicum_FD_89693 | JGI IMG/M metagenome (GOLD analysis project Ga0116227, IMG submission 89693) | Host-associated microbial communities from peat moss isolated from Minnesota, USA - S1T2_Fb - Sphagnum magellanicum MG | ecosystem: Host-associated > Plants > Peat moss > Unclassified...
AAGCCTACAAGCATGTCATTGGACATTACAGCCTCTGATGACGGGCAATAAGACTTCTGAAGCATCGAGGCATTGTACATTCACCGTCGCGCCCGTTCTTTGCTTCTGCATCATGCCCCGGTTGCTCACAAAAATCTCCCGACAGCATGAAAAGTCGTGCAGAAAAGCCGGAGAGCAAAACGATAAAAAACTGACACGCAAGAAGACCTCCTCATAGAGAGAGAAAGCACACCGCGTAAAAATAAGTATTGTTGCACATCCCCTCATCCAAGGAAGAAAGAACTCTCCTCTCTACCACCACCGTAAAAGATGCAAATCAAGAATACATATCACTCAGCAATCATCTTTCCCAAGAATGACTAGGCGAGCGATGCGTCAACAACATGTGACACAAAGCCAAAATAAGCAGATTATGGAAGGAAACGAGTGAGAGACAGAGAGATTTCCAATAAGGCAAGAAACACACACACAAAGGCATGCAATACCAGCAAACTTTTCATATTTCATCGCGTTTCCAACGCTGCGGTCAAACAGACGGAGAGAGAGAGCGGGCACATACTCTGCACATCGACGTAGGCACGACTACACTTCCCGGTTCCTCTCTTGGCCTCTTGCCCTCTCCACAGTCACAGCAAACAGCAGCATCGCCGAGGCAAGAACAACGTCGTCGTCGTCGGTACGTTTTGGTTTATCGTGTTTTTTTTTTTCGGAAAAAATCTAAAAAATTCGCCTTCCTCCTCTGCTTTGAAAACCAGCGGGAAACAGATCCACAAAACACCGGAGTCGCCAGAGAGCTGGGCGAAAAAGAAAAGAAAGGCAGAAAGAAAGACAGAAAGAAAGGAAGTCCAATAAAAAAAATAAAAGAAATAAATTGCACTACGGTCCACCACCACAGAAAAAACAAATAATTAATTTAAAAAGACAATCGCCATTAGGGTACCAAACGAGACCCAAATGTGCCAATTTATTTATTTATAATAAAAAATTCAACGATCTTTTATCTTACCATGCCTAAGACTTTCAGTGAATTTTAAATTGGGAAGATTTTGAGAAATGTCTTTTCCTAACTGCAATTTTGATTAATTTTGCAAAATTTCTGGGAAAGAATTCACCAATTTTTATATCACAATTTTTTTTTTTCTTTTCAATTTTAAAGGCCCACAATACAATAGGAGTTAGGAGTCAAGACAAACAATAACAAATGGAGTTATTTTTATACAATGTTATTTTCAATATATTGGTGTACATGTCCTAAAATTTTGAAATCAATCCAATGAATAAAAAAATTCAAAATTGCTTTGAAAATATTTGTAACCAATGTTTTGAAACAAAAAAACACAATTACAACTTCGTGAAATATCTTGAAATTGAAGTATTGTTGGCAAAATTTTAACACAAATCTTAACATAATAATGTGATTTTTTTATATTTAAATATTTAAAAACTTTTTTATAATTTTTTTTAGAATAAGAATAAATTAAACAATCACTATGGGAGGAAGTAAGTTTCAATCTTTTCTCCTTATTACAATGGGAGGGAAAAAGGGATCTTGAAGATTTTGGGTTTAGGGGCTTTATTCCCCCACATGTTCCCAATTTGTTTTTCATGTGTTCCTCAATTCATTCCACTTGCTTTGTTACATGTTTCTTTGTTGTTTTCAGAGTTCCAAAGTGTCCTTCACATGTGTTGATTAAATATATCCCATATATTTCAAATGCTCTTTGTAAGTCCTATGTGTCTCCCATGTTCTTTATAGCTTCACATTTTATCGCATATTCTTTGTCTAAAGTCCTATTTTTATAATTTATGTCGGTGGGCCAACTCAAAGTTTTTTTATGGGAGAAAATCGACCAAATTGTTATAAAAATTCATGCCTACCTAAAGACCTATTGTAAAACCAAATGATGACTAACAATGATAATCTCTACTATATTTGATAAATGGAGCGTATAGCCAAGTAGGACTAATGAAATATGTTCATATGTTGCAAGGTGGCTACATTTGAACTACAAACATTTAGGTTTATTTTTAGATTGATTCTTTTGCTAGTGAGAATTGCTAATGCTTATACACACATTCATAGCGAAGTCATGTTTTTCAAGGTTATATCCTTTGTGAACAAATGGTTGACAACTTCAAGTTGAATCTAAGGGAACATTGATAAGTTCCAATTTTACTCTACGTTTTTTTACTTATATAACATGGAGGCTACTCAATGTGAAGGAACTTTTGTCAATTGTTTGTGTTGTTTTGATGAACATAAACAACACACACTTTCATCGGTTTTAAACTATTTTGTCTTACTATATTGTAACCAAATTTATAAAAATTATAAGCACTATTAGCATATTTGTGCAACCTTAAAATTAAAACCTTAGCCACATATGTTATTATACTACATGTATAGTAACCATATGAACTAAAGATGCAAAAGTTTTTAAAAAAGCCCTAGGCCAAATGGAAAGCTCTCATTTACTCTATTTTGGGAGTGTCGCAAGTTTCAAAATTTGTATTTGGGTAGTGTGAAAAGTTTTCAAACACTTTTCTAATGGCCCAATCAATGAGGCTCAACACCAACAAAAAAAAAAAAAACTTTGGATGAACCCACAATTAATAAAAATCACACTACCATCAATTTGACTAGTTCTAAAATATACATTTCTTGATTTGACATTTAACCCACCAAGCAATTAGATGATTGGGAAAATATTAAATTGGCCAAAAAAATTGATTGCGATCAGTACAAAAGTATTGCATGTTTACATGACATTAGCAAAATGGACAAATTTCCCTAACTCATGATCCTCGTTCTCATAACGACCACCTAGGCACATTACAAATCTATTTCGCATAACATTCGACCCCTTGCTGTGACATTCATGGGATGCAAATTATCCACCATGCATAATCCCATGAGCCCATCGTGTAATTTGGAGTTGTTTTAAACCCTATTCCCATGCATTGAGACTACCATGAAACCCAAACTTACTACAAGTCTTGGAACCTATACCCTAATGCAACGTAACAATTATTTGCTTGTGCACCATCTCCATTGCCATCATTGTATAAGCTTCAAACAATCATCATCAACTTTATTGTGCATCAATAATTTGGCTCTTGTCTTTAGGAGAGTTCAATTTGTATACATCAAGTTCTTTAAAGCGTTGGTTGAATTATTGAGAGCAATTTTGATAAAGGGTGTGGAGCTAGAGTTGGAATGCAAAACTTGTAACTTTTAAGCTTGAAATTAATGTTCATGTAAGGTTTTTGTTTTTTGTTAGAATCCATGGTTGCAAAATATTTGTGGAAACACCCTTGTATACTAAACAATGTTTTACTAGGGCACTCATGGATGGCACGGAAATCTTCAACAAAGAAATCTACTACAAGAACAAATTGTTAGTAAAAAAACTAAAACCATTAATATGATGTTACAACATCATTTTGATCTTTCATTAAAAAGCGATGGTTGTTCATCTTGCCATGTTTCTAGTTGTTTAGAGATAAAGAAACAACAAAAACAAGTTGTGCTAGATTACATTGACAATTGGAGCCCAATATTGTTGTTGCAATTGGTAAACCATTAGTAGCCAAGTTGGTAATTGTTTTAAAAATTTTGTTGTTGTTGTTAATATCGATGTTAGGTTTTCCAATGGCTGAAAACAAGATTGTTGGAGAACTTGAACTTCAATCAACAATGGAATTTGTTAAGGGGTTGGTATGCTACTTTGTCAACTTGGGATATGGGAAATGAATTGAGTAGTTTGTGACTCCATAGCTCTACAATGAGCTCAAATTAAAGTTTGTGGCTATCAAGGTAATAATTTTTTTGTTTGTTAAAGTTTTCATGTTGAATTTCTAACTACATGATTATACACTAACAAAAAATAGTAAATCCCTATATTAGGTTACACCCACCAACAATGAGAAAGTAGTGAAAAAACAGCAAGATGTTTGCATATATTGTGGTGGAGAATGGCCTAGCAAGCTAAAAATTTCATAACATCGGCATAATGGTTACAAAAATGCACCTTTCTATCCAGATTCATTTAAACAAATGCAATTGCCTATCTACCCCAATTTCAAATCTATGAAGGAAACAAAGAAGTTGAAACAAATGTTAATTAATGAAAAAACTTCTTCTCATTTGCTTTAAAAAAACCCACGTCAAAATTAATGAGGAGCAAGATGGGCAACGTGCAATAGTGGAATACATTAAGCAAGTGTGTGAGCTCAAAACATTTGTTGGATTACAACCCTTTACTAGGTTTGATGCAAAACATCATAGGTTTAAAGTTGTACCTGACACATAAGATGAAGATGCCATTGTTGACGTCAAACAAAAAGGACGTTCAACTACATATAAATGAATATTTAAGGATGTTGAATTGCTAGCTAGATCTAACAAGGAGAGGTTGAAAAGGCAGAAGTTCGGGTTTGATGTTAGAAAACATAAAAGACAATTTCCCAACCACAAATTAAGAAGGTGGATGGGGATGTTGTAACGTTATCTAACAACACTATTGAACGAAAAAGTGGTGAGACATCAACACCAAATTTCATATCCCTAGTTGAAGACCAAACATCAAATGGAAGGCTTATTACTACAATCACAAATGAAGCCATTGTGGAAGAAGATGGGGTCAAGTTATAAGGATACCTTGTAACATCCCATATGTTCAAATTTCCAAGTTTATAACAAATGGGTTGGTTGACACAGTTTGCTAGAAAGTAGTGCCAAAATCTACAAGTTTTTACCTAAACTCAACAAAACTCTAGATGGACGAAATTGATGGTGAATGTCAAGAGGCACTGTCTACGACATGTTTAGAAGCAAATCAACAAGTGGTAATGGCATGGCATCCACCTCACCCTCCTCCACCTTTTTTGAAAAGAATTCTTGTTTTGTTTGTGTTGATGCCATACATGTTATGGCATTACCATTGGGAGGACACAATCGACATATTCAAAGTTTGACTAGCACAATATAGACAATTTGAAAGTAGCAAATGGGAGGATTGGGTTGAAGATGTCTTCATATGGCATCTCGAGCTTTGTAAAATCAATAAGTGAACAAAAAACCCTAACTTTTAATTGCACTTTGCATTTCTTATACATATTTGAAATGTTGTAATTCTTGACTTGTTGTGTGTTAAGTCAGAAATTAAACCAATGCAACAATAGTGTGAATAATGCCACCACTATGTGTGTCGAACATGTACAGAATTTGGCCATTGTGGATGAAGAATTCCAAGCATTGGTTGAATATGTCAAACATCAACTTTTGGAAAAAACATCCATTTGGAAGGGGAAATGAAGGAACAACAAGAGAGTACCACCCTCCGAATAAGAGACAACACCCAAAGTGCAAACTCACAACCAGGTTCACACAAGTGAGCAATAAGGACCCCTTAAAGGGGGCAAATGAATAACCTATGTCTTCACCGTTTCGTCTATACAATGACATAGATTAAACAAAGAATTGGGTGAGAAAATTGAGAAAGCACTTAACTTAGAAAAGGCAACAATAAAAGTTCGATCATTTCAAGATGGAAGCCACTTGAATTCATTGTAAAGCCACCAACACCCTTTGCTCATAAAATGAACACAAAAATTAATTAAAGAGAACTTCCAAAACCCATGGCTAATCATGCCATGTTAACACATCACTAAAAATTAACTTGTAATACTCAAATATTTTTATGGCAAGATAGAGAAACACATCCTTAAAATGGCAATCACAATACAAGTAATCCTTTGCTTGGGTCACAATCATTGTGACCACTCTCTAAAAAACAATGACAACTTGTGAAATGAGATCTATTTAAATGGAATCAACAACGATGGCATCAACTAAAATATGAACCCCATTTATAATGAGCACAATATTAATTTAGTTTTTTGAAAACTCAAAAAAAACCAATGAGAGAACATGTGTTTAGTCCTATGAAACATAAAACCCAACAACTTTGACAATCAAAACAAAAAATTTTCAAATAAAATTGTGGGTTGAAGTGCTTTCTTCCAATCAGAACCCTATAAATCTATAGGTTGAGTGCAAATGCAATGGGACAACCTTCAAGCTGTCAAATAGTAGTAGTTCTACTTTTACAAACCAATATCTAACTATTTACAAAATTTGTTATTTATACAACTATTTTTTTACTTTATTTCATTTTAGATTTGTACCAATCAATGTTTTCTTTCCAGTTTTGTGGTTTGCAAAATTTTGGTAGTTTTTTCCAATTTTTGTCACCAAGTGAAGAAAATTCGCCAAAAACATTTCACTAGTCCCAATGTTGGTCTAGCATGTAAGCGTGCACCTGATATCAGTACTAATAGCAAGAATCTTACTAAATTGATATGACTTGCGATAATATAAATTTGATACCCATATTAGCCTAGTGAGGATTTGAGGGGGAATCGTTATTGGGAATGCGCTTTCATAGAGTGCACCCCTATCAACAGGTCAAAGTATAATAGTACCATGCATTGAAAATTATCCTTTTTTGGGATGACATTCATTAATTCCAAAACAGACATTTTACACAATACCCAATATAAAATGAACATATTGTATAAATGAATATTATACAACCATGGATGAATGACATCCATTTATTTGGATGTAAAGAATGTGTGATCGTGCAAAATCCATGGATAAATAATAACTATCAACCCCAATAGTGTTTTAAAGATACCCACATCATTGTTTTTCAAAAAATTGTGATCCACCCACCAATGTGTGTATAACCATTGAACAATGGTCAACAATATAAAATGTGCCCAAAGCATGACTTTAATTCCACATCTTTTGACATTGAGTAATTTTGGAAAACCTTCTCACAAACAAAAACCACAACACAAAAATTCAACCACAATTCACAAACCTTTTTCCCTTTTCCCACATTCCACATAAATTCTCAATATCACAACATTCCCATTAAGGGTAGGGGCCACTTTGCTAACAATATGAGCATGCTCTTTTATCCCCCAAAATTTTCATCATCTTAACCCTTAGATGACATTTGACCAAAATAATCTCACATTGGACAAAGCCATACAGGCCTTCTTAAAAATCATTGGAAAGTTCAAATTAATATAGTTTGGATGACTTCAAGTTCGGTCGTTAGGAGTGAAAAAATGAAACTTACTTGACATTTGCAAAATATGGGCACAACTAAAAAATAAGATCTTGGTTTTGGGAAGTCTTGACAATTCAATTTTTTTGGAGATTTAGTTCTTACTACCATTCATGGGTAGGTAGAAAGCATCCATATGAAGTGGATGAATTTTTTTTGTGCACAAGACATGCTTTGAATGAAAAAGAAAGCAAGGGTCAAAGATACATAGAGAGTGCATGCACACATGATGAAGCAAAGAAAATCTTAGTGACAAACTGGTTTTTTGACCCAGTCCTTCCTAAATTCTCACTGTTTTGTAGCACGGGTAAATTGAAAAAATTTGGAAAATTGGTTTTGTTGGACCCCAGCTTGAAAAAATTGGCAGTGTGGCTTGAGAAATGTGAATAGTGAGATCAAATGGACAAGAAAGATAGTATGATGTGTAGCCTGTAACATACAAAGGACTCTAAAATTATCTAGTAGTAAAAGTTGGTGGGCAATTAATGACATCATGACATTTAAGGGTTAATTTAGGCTGGGGAAACCATCGCCAACGAGGGTTTGCATTTTGTGCGAACTATCACCAATGACCCTCTAATTTTGTTTTGCTTGTGGTGGATAGTGGGCAGCAAGTTAATAATATGTTGCAATATTGGCCCCAAGGGTTGCAAATTGCCTTCCCAAATTCAATGGTATCCTTTTTTCAACCTTGGGGCCAATACAAGGCCATAAAGTTTAGCATTTATTAGTAGCTTGGGGCAGATTGAAAATATTTTTTTAATTTTAGCCTTGACTCTCCAATTGTAAGGCCCTTGGGGCTGATTTCAACTTTTGCATCAATAGGAATGCTTGATTTGGGATGAACATTAGCCCCGATTTAGGCTCGCTTTACACTAGGAGTCAAGGCCAATGTTCCACCCAAATCCAGCATTCCTATTGGTGCAAAAGTAGAAATCAACCTCAAGAGCTTTACACTAGGAGTCAAGGCTGAAATAAAAAAAAACTTTTCAATCTACCCCAAGTTACTAATAAATGCTAAACTTTATGGCCATGTATAGGCCCCAAGGCTGAAAAAAGGATACCATCAAATTTGGGAGTCCAATTTGCAACCCTTGAGGCCAATGTTCTAGCATTTATGAATATCCTACCATTAATGTTCTAGCATTTATAGTAACTTGGGGCCAATTTACAACCAAAAAATGCTCAAAGTTGGCCCTAAGTTTTTTGGCCCTAACTCCTTGTGTAAAACAGGCCAAGACCTCAAAAAAGGTTCTAGGTTCAAGCTCACTGACATGTAGGTGAAAGCCCTATTGGCCCTCTGCCATTAACTTGACTTGACTTGTGGGTGTGAAGACAAGACTCTAAATACCCCCCACCGAAGTGCCAAAGGCTTCTCTAGTTGTGTTTCCTTTTCAAAAAGTTGATATCAGATCAAAACTGCATTGTTGCCTAAAGTTAAGTTGTATTTATATACACACAAATGAAGGGGAAGAATTTAGTTCCACTCAAAAACAAGATAGTCACCATTTGCTGTTTCTGAGCTTCCAAGTGTACTTATTGATTTTGTCTATTTTTCTATTTTCGTGTGTCCTGTGACCTCACTTATCTATTTTCTCTTCCTCTTTTCTTCATGTCTGGATTCATGTCGTCACTAGTCCTCATGGGGCAATTCGAACTTGCATCTTATAGGTGCGCATTGTTCACAAAAAACCGCCAGTTCTTTGTGTGTGTGTGTTTTTAAAGAAACACACACACACAAAACCAGTTTTGTGTTTCTAAACCCCATTTTATGGGAATAAACAGGTGCATGGTCCAACGAAAGACACATGAAGAGTACTTTTCTACCTATTACTCCTTTTGTGTCCTTCCATAGCAATTACTTGGCTTTTATTTGTGGGCCAAGGTCCCAAATTGCACATCCCATTCATACATTCTTACATCACTATGGCCCATAAAGCATGCAGCTTGACTTGGTTATAAGTAATTTGGTAACATTAGTGTGGTAGGACAAGGTCTTTTGTGTCCTTAAATCTTGTACATGAAATTTTGTTGGGCATTGGAAAACAAATGATTGTCAAATCTGTCGAACTAAGCATGAACGGTTTTGGGCACATGAAGAGAATGATTTTCAAGTGTAGTGAAAGAAGCATGATTGAGCATCTCTTGAGTCTGATTGAATGTGTTTTCCAACTTTTGAGTAGTGGACCTATTTGGACCTCATCAATTTGTAACTATCATTTTGAGGGCCACATGAACATCAACAACAATATGTGAAATGGTCAAATGCAAGGTCAAAGTGAACCGCCACCCACCAATGCACCATACAACAAAGACGTTTGCAGATGCAAGACACTTGTCCACTTTGTTCCTCTCCCATAATGAAGCACCCATGTACATCATGTACTTCCTTATGATACTTATGCTTCAATCACACTTGGTGTTAAGTCCCTTAACACCAAGCTAGCCATTTAGGACCTAAACCTACTTACCATAAAATACAATGTTAAGTTAGCTTTTTAGATTCCCATTCACCTATGATGCTAAAGTGCTTACTAATGGCTAGGTTAATGTTAAACCGTAACATTTTTTCATAATCATTCACACCTTTGATGATGGAATTTTTTTTTGGCACATTGTTTTTTTTTTAGGTTGGGTAGGTGGTAGGTAAGTGAGGTGGATAAATAAATGGGAAATCAAATGGTTGGGTAGGTAGGACATAAATAGGTAATTAGGTAGGTAGGTTGTAAATAGGTAGTTAGGTAGTTAGGCATGGGTGGGCCATGGGTGTGTAGGGAATTATTAAACATAAGATTAGTGCACCTTAAATTCCCTTGCCTTGCCTAGACCATACTTCCACCTCCTAGAGAACATCCTTTGGA
>Ga0116227_10017479_pt1 | contig 10003 bp, 3 predicted proteins | sample S1TSphgellanicum_FD_89693 | JGI IMG/M metagenome (GOLD analysis project Ga0116227, IMG submission 89693) | Host-associated microbial communities from peat moss isolated from Minnesota, USA - S1T2_Fb - Sphagnum magellanicum MG | ecosystem: Host-associated > Plants > Peat moss > Unclassified...
ACAGCTCACCACACATTTGTTTTTTTTAAAGATAGATTTGGCAACACTGGGGCCTCTTTGATGCACACACGCATGCCGTTCCACCCCACATTCAGATACTTAGCATACATAGGACACAAAGCTAAGGAAGAAACAACAAATTGACAAGTTAAAAGAGTACTACTCTATAAGTGAAACAAGTAGGGACAATGTCCAAAATCACAAACATGATAACTATTTCAGTATAAACAAGTGATCATCATCCCCTTTCTTTATTAGGGTTTTCTCTCAACACCCCCCACCATTCCCTTTTCTAAAGTAGTATACCAATTGACATATTGCCTCCTCGCCCTGTCACCAAACTTACAACATATCATACAAGCATAAAGGTAGGTTTGTATATATTACTCATGGGCCATGGGTTTAACAATTGAAAAGCATGTAGAACCTTCAATGAGATGTCAAAAGGTTTATAATTCTCCCAAACAAAAACCGACAAAAATAGCTAGTAGATGTGGGATTCCAAGCAACTCAAATTTTACAACAATCAAGTCATCATTATCATCATCATATATCATATCCAATTTTTTCCAAATACCATGGAAAATGAAGTCGCCGAAGAAGCCATAATTTGTGAGGGGTCAAAGAAGCTCTTGAAAGTGGCCAACAAAAGCGATCGGCCACCAGCCTAGGGTGAAAAAAATGTGATGAATTGCACCCAAGAAATGAAGCTACATAAGTAACTTACAAGCAACCAACCATGGACTAAGATGAGACTTGTTGGGTGATGGGTCAATGCCCGGGGGGATGAACAGTATGTTATAGAGTTAAAACCCCAATTGCTCTTCTCCCTCCCCCAATGTTCTTCTTTACCAGGCTTGCTAGTGGTTTCATTATCATGTTTTGTGGTCAGACTTAGGTTTAAGGAACCCATTTACTTGAATTCCATTCTTATGTTTTCGTGGTCGCACTTTGGTAAATTCTTGTTTCTAGCAATTCCTTTGCTTATGTTTCATTATTGTGTTTGTGATTGGACTTAGGTTAGGTGAATTCATGTTTCTTGTGCAATTCCTTTGCTTGTGTTTCATTATCATGTTTTGTGATCAGACTTAGGTTAGGTAAATTCATGTTGCTAGTAATTCATTTGCTTCTGTTCCATTATCGTGTTTTGTGATCAGCCTTAGGTTGGGTAAATTCATGTTGCTAGCAATTCATTTGCTTGTGATTCATTATCATGTTTTGTAATCAGACTTGGGTTTCATGGTGAACTAACAACAACTCCTTTGCTTACAAGTGTTTCAATATTACCATGTTTTGTCTTCAGACTTACTAAGTTTGGACATGCAGAACAGCAACAAAGAACTCCATTGCTTGTGTTTCATTATTGTGTTTCGTGATCAGACTTTATATGTTTCATGCTTTTAGCAACTCTTGGTTTCACTCATCCTGGCTATTGCAGCAGCAACTCCTCAATTTTTTCTTTGGGTAACCACCATCACCATCGGAACAAAAAAAACAATCATGTTTGACACCACCAGCAGTGGTGGTGGTGGTGTTGTAGTAGCAGCACTAGTAGCTTGCATGCCGCAGCAGTAGTATTATTCTTTGGTTGCAGCTTCAGAGATGCATGATGGTATAAGTTTTCTAATTCTGCAGATCTGCAAATTGGTTTCTACAGAATTCTGTAGAGTTGGTTTATGTATGAATAACCTGTGAAAGACTCGTTGTTGTAGTGAGCTTTAGATGCCCCAAGCACGAGGTATGGCGCAACCATCAGGCTCTGCATGCAGGCCCTCGTCAAGATTCTCCATGAGCTGTACTTGCAGGATACCCATCTTGGGATGCCATCACATCTTCCGGTGCATGCAGCGACTCTGATTCCTGCACCAATTTGATGTGGAATATAGAGTTGCATGCAAAACAATTGCAATGAGGACGGACTGATCAAATCAATCCTAGTGTCACCAATTACCTGCAGCAGATCATCAGGCAGTCTGATCGACAGAGCAGCATCGAGAAGATCTCTTATCATCATCTTTGGGTCGGTCTGATTCCAATCCAAAACGGTTTGTAACAAGTGCATTTTAGCCGCGACACAAAACATGAGGAGCTGGCGCCGGCTGCAGCAGGGAGATCAATTCTTTCTACGGACTAGTACAGCTGCGTCGTCTTCCAAATGGCGGGCTCTGCTGCTGCTGGTTTCGACAGTCGTGATGGTCCTGACGACGTCTTACAGTATGAACTCTCATACTTTTGCTGATAATCATAACAGTTTGATCAAAGGCGAAGAAGAACTACAACAAATCAGCGGCACTTCTCCGCCTCTTCTCTCATCAAAAGAAGAGATCACAAGCGAGTCTCCTAGGACTCTTTTCTCATCGCACAGGTTCCTCCGAAGACTACCACCGCTAGGAAGACCGCCGCCTCCTGGCAATAGCTTCCTCATCATCCCACCACCACCACCTCCTCCTCCTCCTCCTCCATCAAGTAGACCACCACCACCACCTCCGTGGTCACCAGCGCCTCCTCCTTGCGGTTCACCTCTTACAAATTCCAAAGCTTCACCAAACTGGGCACCAGCAGGACATATTATAACTCCGCTCCCCGCAGCTCCAGCTCCTACTCTACTAGTAACTGCAACACCAGGTTCTTCTCCAAGACGACGCACTTGGCCAGCTCAATCTCCAAATTGGGCACCATTTCTTGCTCCTGCTCCATCAACACATCCAAGCTCTGGATCCTTTCCACCTTTGTAGTTACTCTCTCTCTCTCTCTCTCTCTCTCTCTCTATCTCTGTCCTTGTCTGTGTGGGGGTGTGTGGGGGTGTGTGTGTCTCTAAGTGTCTCTGTCTGTCTCCCTGTGTCTCGTCTCTCTCTCTCTCTCTCTCTCTCTCTCCCCTTGCCTTCAAGGATCTGTACTACAACCCTAACCCTAATCTCCACTACAGAAATTGTGTGGCACCCTAAACCCTAATTTTGTGATCTGAAGTGCAGTCTTTTCGAACAGTCTTTTGTAATGTAAGAGAGAATTTTCCTTCTTATGGGTGTCATTTTTATGTGTGTCTTTGTATCCATACTTGCTAGGCCTAATTTAGTATGGATATGTAAATCCCGTTTAAATCAGAGTTTTGAATCAGGTTTATATTGGGCTTTTATATCATTCTAGAAAACTCAGAATAAAATGGTATGGAACAACATCTCACCCAAAATTAATTTTGACAACTTTTTTTGGGGTTTTTGGGTTTTTTGATTCAAGTGTTTTCCATAGAGGTACTACAGATGCAATTTTATTTTATTTTGCTGAATTGGGTGATCAGCACCTTGATTCACAATGTTAGAAATTTTGGATTCATGGTGCATTTTGTGTATCAAAGGTGTTGCTAGGTTATGAATTTGCGTATCTCAAGATGTTTTTTGTTGTTTTTCCCCCAAGTTAAGGACTTTTCTTGGTTCATGTTTTCTAACTTTGAAGTTTATTGTCCTTGGGCCCTTTTTTTCTTCTTCTTCTTCTTCTTGGGCTTTGAACTTTTTATTTCATTTTCCCGATCTTTGACATTCCCTTTAGAGAAGTGGAGTGCCCTTTCTTGTGGTAATCACATTGTTTGGCTTCTGGTAGGGATGATATTCATCAATTAATTTCATAATCTTGAGATAGAACATTGCCTTTCTTTAAGTGCCGGTGTCAGGATATTCATCCCATGATACACATGTATGGGGGCTTCTTCATCCCTTCTGGAGCGAGTGAGCTCGCCATTAACAGGTGCAAGGCATAATAAGGACATCTTTCCATTATGTTGTTGTGATCAACACTTTTGCTCTCACAGTGCCTTTGCATTATGTTTTTCCCAAGTGCCTGTGTTCACAGTCATCTCACAACTTTATTAGTCAAGCATTGACCACTAGTAGAAGATATGAGAGTTATGAGACAAAGACTGACTCACCATACAATGACATCTGTCCTTTTATTCATGCAAACATGTGTTCCCAGAGCTCCTCACATGACTGATTAGGTATTTTCACAACAGTTGTAACTCTCCAATGAAAAGTTGTTGTACATGTGTAACAAGTAACAAGGCCTTATGTCAATGGTTTTCCATTAAGCTGCTGTGATCATAGCACACTCTATGACATGTGATCATATATATAGTAGCCTAATGAAAAGAGACCCTAAGTCTTCAAGTACCCAAACTGTGTTCATCATAAAATGGACATAAGTGGATGTGTCAGTTTGTTTATTGCATTCTAAATTTTGGGGTGTACAGTTTGGAATACATTTCACAAAATGGAATGGCCACCCACAAGGTTCATTACATATGAGTGGACCCTCGAGTCCTCCCTCAAACAAAAGCTCAAGATTGAAGTACTCTTGGAATGTCAAGAATGCCTAGTCTACAAGTATAGGCTTAATGCACACTTTGCATATCACAGTTGAGGTGGAGGCTTATGGTTTTTAGCAAAGTGCAACAATGTGTGATATGCATCAATGTCACTTCCTGGCTAAGATCTTAAACAATATCTTAAAAGTGTCATCAAAGCACTTAAGGGTTTTTTGCTTTGAATTACAACACACCTGCATGCCTAGAAAATTCATAAGGTACTTGAAGGAGCCTTATGACATTCACATGTACACCTTCCACCATATGAACCACAAAACCTTTTAAATTGCCCCGCTCACACAAACCACCCTTCGATCAAGGGGTTCTTTACCATAATCCAAGTTTATATATTGTCAATTGAATTGTTTACAATTATATAAAATAAAATTTTATTCTTTCTTTAAAATATTCCAGTATTGCGAATTTACTTGCATTATCTTTTACTTGCGTTACTTATACCTATGTTTTACACATTGTTCAAACATGTTGGAGTATATTAAACATTTATTTTAAGATAATTTATTTGTATGACCATTTTCATTTTCATTTTCATTTATGTTTTTTTCTACAGGTTATATTTAGCTTCGTTTTAAAATTTGTGTTTTTAAAGCATGTGTGAAAACGAATTAAAAATAACCGTAAAGAAGGTGAATGTTTATCATTTTAATAATTCATTTATTAAAATAGGATTAAAACGAATTTATTATGGAATGCACAGTAGGAGGGTAAGTGTGCAGTATTAGTAAAGTTTAGGAGAGGTATGCAGTAGAATATTCTTAATGAATATGTTTAATGTAACGTGAAAGCATTTGAATTGGCTTCTCCTCACTTGATTGTAAGCTCAAAGCCAAATTATGATATAACCTCACATGAACATAGAAATTGAATTTGTGAGATTTTGCAAATACTTGTGTGAATTTCAACAATCTAAGCTGTGTATTCAAGGCAAAAAACATTTAGAAATTTTAAACAATGGCAAATTAGTGTGAAGAATTATGCAGGTGAAATGCCAATGAAACAAGCATAACCTCCTTTATTATCACAAAAAGATTCATTTAAATAAAATTATATTTAGAAGATGGAGACATGCACTTTTACACGATTTCCTGACATTGCAAGGTATATTCTAAATACCAACCAGAGGCAGTTGGTATAGATCTTCCCAGGTGCTCTTTTCAGATCAAGAGAATAATAATGGCACTCAAAATATTTCAACTATGATGACACAGGCTGAAAATATGTACTAGTTTTGCATCAGATAATAACAGTCTTTGCACCTTTTTTTCTATTACTAGCCTCAACTTCTGGTTCCAAAGTCATCAGTACTGACCCGGTTGTGAACGAAAAGCTATGATTCGCACTTCACACGCAGTAAGAAATCATTCCCATCTGCACATACTCAGAGAGAAATAAGTATGCCATGCATAAATGTGCATTTAATTTATCCATTCCTATTGAGTATCATCAAATCTTCCTCGTCAACCATCATCATATGTTGAAACAGTAAGTCATGATGAATGATATCAGTGAAACATCCAATCGGACATATGCGAAATAAACTTGAATCAGTTGCAGATATTTTCTGCTTACAAAAAAAGGATTGAGCTGATGTCACTGCTGCAGGTCAACACGGGAACAACAGAGTAGCATAACAAAAGTGACGGCCAAATCGAACACAGCACACAATAATGATCCGGCTTCGTAAAAGAGACAAGTACAAAATATAAAACATGATTGGCAGTAATGAACAAAAGATGATGATGCTGGCATGACATCTGAACCTGCTTACGAACTTAAAATCAACATTAGAAAAGGTGGTATGACATCACACAATCCCAAATCTGTAGGTAACAGCTACTCGTAATCACAGTTCAAAATGATTTGTCTTTCACCATACCACTCCTAGTCCAAAGATACCGAATACAGGTTTCCTTCGATCCCTAGAAAACTTCAGGTGTAGTCCATGAAAGTACGAAGTAATACTAAAGTTACAACACTTACACAAAGGGAAAAAGGCAGTTTCCCAAGGTTACCACGACCGGGGAATACCCCACGATATCATATATCACAACATGCCGGGTGGGCACCTCAGTAGAGAATTGCACACGATTTTCATCATCAAGCTATACTCAAGACACCACCCCAAAACCTAGTTTAAGATAATATATGACTGGAACCTAACTCCAAGATTACCGCACGGACAAATGAATTCAGCAATAACATTAAGCGGAGACAAGACTTGCAAGCCCTTTCGAATTAACGTAGCACAAAAACCAAATGGTTTTCCATATATCCGCAGTAGTGTAAATCCACGACAATTGCAGAGAACAGGAAAAAAAACCTGTGTGCCCTCGATACGAGACTGCATTGTTAAACTACGAAAATGAAACAACCCAAAACGATCGACGTTACACACTACATGGTCACTTCCCTTCCAGAAAGAGGGAGAACCTTACAGTGATTACATGCATACACAAACTTGAGTTATTCTCAGACGACGCCGGACGCTTACTAACATGACTTCCCGTTTGAACCAGTCAAGCCTAAGGCGACCTCCATCCCACTACCTTGCTTGCATGACACGGCATTGACCTCAGAAGTTATAGCTGCTTCTGCGATTCTTGCAAGCCAAGTCTTGAAGGTCAGTGCTGTAGAGAAGCACCCAGAATATCACTACATCCGAGTAGAAACACGATGAGACGTCAGACGTTGGGAGTGCCCATCACGACCCGTCAACACATACACCATCATACGTGTTGACAAGCCGTTATAGGCATTCCCACCGCCTGCGCCGACAGGACCCCAACGATGGTGCACAAGACATACAGGCACACTTCCGCCTCCAGGTACATGAGTAGCTACTCTCACTTGCCGCCAGCTACCCTGAAGTACATCGCTAAAAGACCCCAAGAACAACACGAAGCAAAAGTTTCACGAAGAAAAACACAAAAACAACATCCCAAAATAGTTACCAAAATAACCGAACAAAATCCATTTGCATCTTGTGAAAACCTTCAAAAATGTGCACAGCTAAGGAGGCACAACAGAGGAAGAGGAACAAAACCATAGAACCATGTACAAGACAGGCAAAGCGGAAAACGAAAACTCGGCAACGCTGTAGAGAGGGACACAGAATGGAAGGAAACTCAGGGAGAGTGAAGTGCTTCGAATAGGGTATAAATGAACTCATGTTAAGGTAAAGCTAGAGAGAGTGGCTATTAAATTCATCGCTTGTGGTTTAATTACGGTTTTGGTAGGGTTTTCAGTTAGTGATGTTGAATTAGGGCTTTAATTAATGTGCACAATAAAACACTAGGTCAATTAATTAACCACAAGTAGGCCTAGTTTTTGAAGACGATTGGCTATTATGTATTTATTTATTTATTTTCATCACTTTTGGAATTAAGGTTTTAAGTTAGGTTTTCAAAGCTAGTACGTTAGTGGTGGTGGAGTTAGTGGGGGTTTTAAATGTGCATAACTAAACCACGTGTAAATTTAATTAGCACAAGAATTTAAATACGGTGGTTATTATTAACCCTCATCACGTGTGAAAGTAGGGTTTTTGTTAGGGTTTTAAAGTTAGTTGTGTGGAATCAGTATTTGTTTTAATATGCAAATAACAAAATATTAAATTAGTTAGCAAACTTATCAGAATTCTAAACATTGTATTTAAATTTAATTTTGGACTTTAGATAAACATTGGAATTAATAAATAATTAACCATTTCAAAGTTGAAAATTTGAAGAAAAACTTTGAATTGGGGATCACAAAATGATGCAAGATTAAAATTTATTTTATTTTATTTTTTGCTTTACTCTACCATCCAAACCAACAAATGGATGTTAATGATATTTTGTCTCAAATTTAATAAAAAACTTGATCTCAATCCTTAGGTTTTTTTTTTTTTTTTTTAAATTGACAACTTAATCCTGAATTAACTCGATGCATGTTTTAAGCAAAAGTTGTATAATTTGGGATGCATTCATGAACAGCAAGTTCTTTTTTCAATTGATTGCATGCAAGCTTGCCTCTCTTTGCAGCACTGGCTGAAAGTACTAAAGGTGACTTGTTGTTGGCAAAAATGATGCCCAAATATGATGCCCCTTCAAAGACCCAATTGGTATTATGATGTTCTTGTTGCAAACCAAACTGGTGTGCGTAAGAAGAGATTGTTTGTAGTTGAAAGCATAATGGCTATGAATTTTGCCATATATATATACATTGTTTTACAATTGAAAACATGATGCTATTGATTTTGCCCTATTTTTTAATTTATTTTTCTAGGGTTTTCAAAGATGTCAAATTGACAAGAGAGATTGTTTGCATTTGAAAACATGATGTGATGAAATTTGTCCAAACAAAATCAATCTTTTGAATTGAGTAGAGATCATTTTGCCATGGTGTGCAAAGGTTTCGGATTTTAGGGTTTAGAGTAAGCCCTAAACCCATCGGCCTTGTGTCTTTAGGATGTTAATGGATGAAAACATGATGTTTTGAGTTCCCAACATATATATAAATATGGGTGCCCCTTTGTGAGGAAAATTGTGATTATCTATCAAATTTGGTTATTTGGAAAAAATTTGAGAACCTGCAAGTCAATGAATGTATACTTGGACTAATAACCAACGGGTATCTGTCCCTTCATTCTAGGAACCGCCTGACACTGGTGCAAACCAGGACTCGAATTTTCATATTTCGTTGGTAGCAACATAGCTAAAAAAAAAAAAGATGCAGCACTTTGGATACCCTAGAAGCTTCTAGAAGAAGCAGCCCAAAAGCATAAAAATCCTAGCTAGAAACTTTTTTTTTTAAAAATTAAAACTTATTTTCATGTAGAAACCTAACCCTAGAGTAGCCCCCCTAGGCCCCAAACCCTAGATCCTTTATAGTTGAGAACCGCACATTATGTATCTTTTTAATACCTTGTAGCAACTCACTCAAATTCATCTCCTCTTACCACCACTACATGCTTCATAATATTTCACCAATTTTTTTTACTTCAATCATGAAAAATCCCCCCAAAAAAAAACCCTAAGAACAATTGATTATAGGGATTAACCCTAAAATCCCAATAAATTTTTTTTTTATTTTCAGCTTTTTTCCTATATACATGGAAGAAATGAATCCTATGACCTAAAAATTAGCTCCCACATAACATTGGTTATAAAAATTCCCAACACTTCCCTAACTCACCACTTCATTCCACATTCTCTCTCCATACTCTCAACCTATTCGGAGCTTTGTTGCTTCACACATGAATCCTTGGGGATATATGGAGCTTTGCTTCACACATGAATTCTTGGGGATAGATATATGGGGACAGGAATTGAAAAATGCCGTTAGATTGAATTCTACCTACTCTCACTAATGATGTCATCCCATGAGCTCCGTGAAGATGTACCATTCGTTCATTTGAAGTCACCATGGCATAATGGAAATGTATCCATGAATCATAATTTCTTAAAAAGGGAAAAGGATATATGATCAAAAACCTCCCTCACATTTCTCCTCGTCATGACATAATGGAAAAGTATCCATGAATCATATTGAAAAAAAAAAAAAGGTAAAAAGGATATCTGATCAAACCCTCCCTCCCCTTTCTCCCCTCCCCTCGAACCTATTGCAGTTCACTCTCGCTTCTACCTCGCC
>Ga0116227_10017480_pt1 | contig 10003 bp, 6 predicted proteins | sample S1TSphgellanicum_FD_89693 | JGI IMG/M metagenome (GOLD analysis project Ga0116227, IMG submission 89693) | Host-associated microbial communities from peat moss isolated from Minnesota, USA - S1T2_Fb - Sphagnum magellanicum MG | ecosystem: Host-associated > Plants > Peat moss > Unclassified...
AATCTGCATGCCTTCGAGGAGTTCGATCTGGGCGCCCGTCTGGTGGCCAAGGGCTGGAAGCTGGCGCGCATCGATGTGCCCGGTGTGCGGCATCACGGCCATGCCATGGGCGGCCTGCCGCTGGTGTGGAAGCGCATCACCAGCGGCTATGCCGGGGGCACCGGCGAGGTGGTGCGCGCCGCCATCGAGCAGGGGCGCCTGCCCAAAATGCTGCGCGGCTTCTCGCATCTGCGCCATGCCGCGATGGTGGTCGCCTGGTGGGCCTTCTTGCTGCTGAGCCTGCTGGCGGGCTGGTGGTGGGTGTTGCTGGGTGCGCTGGCGCTGCCGGTGGCCTTTCTGGGCGCCAGACGCCGCAGCCTGCGTCATGGACTCTATTCGCTGGCAACCTGGAACATGCATGCCGTGGGCCTGCTGCAGGGCCTGTTCCGTCCCCGCATCCCTCCGCGCCAGCCGCTGGAGATGGTGGTGCTTCAGGACGGCGCCGCATGACAGGCTCAACCCTGTGAAGGGATTCACCGGCAAGATGGCGTGGACGGTGGGGGGCTTCTTCGCCTCCTCCGGCCTGCGTTTTATCCTCAACATCATCCTCTCGCGGCTGCTCGCGCCCGAGATCATGGGGGTGATGGTGGTGGTCAATGCCGTGCGGCTGGGGATCGAGCTGCTGACCGATGTCGGCATCGAGCAGAACATCATCCACCACCCCGACGGCCTGACCCGCCCCTTCCGCGACACCGCCTGGACGATGCAGGTGATGCGCGGCGTGTTCCTGAGCGCACTTTTCGCGCTGGCCGCGCCCTTTCTGGCCGAAGCCTATCACATCGATGTGCGGATCTTCCTGCTGGCGGCCTGCTCGCCCTTTCTGGGGGGGCTGCATTCCACCGCGGTCTTCGTGCTGGTCAAGCAGATGGAGGTGCGCCGCCGCAACCAGTTCGAGATCGGCAGCGAGGCCCTCGCCTTCGCCGTGTCGGTGGCGCTGGCCTGGACTTTGCGCTCGGTCTGGGCGCCCGCGCTGGCGCTGGTGGCCAGCGTGGCGATCCGCTCGGCGCTCAGCTATCTGCTGCCCGATGCGCGGCAGGGTTTTCGGATGGATGCCGCGATCCGGCAGAGGATCGTCCATTTCGGCAAATGGATCATGGTCACCTCGCTGGTGATGTATGCCGCCACGAATCTCGACCGGCTCTATCTGGGCCGCGCCGTGCCCATCGCGCTGGTGGGCATTTATGGCATTGCGCGCGCCATCGCCGATCTGCCGACCACGCTGGCCCGGCGGCTGAGCTATCAGATCATCTTCCCCGCCATCGTCGCCGCCCGAAACGGAGAGGCCGAAGGTGTCGAAACCCATATGGCGCGATCCCGGCTGGTCTTCGTGGCCGGCGTCTGCGGGGCGCTGGCGGTGGGCGCGGGCATCGGGGACTGGCTGATCGGCCTGCTCTACGACCCGCGCTATGCCAGCGCGGGGTGGATTCTGGGCGTGCTGCTGATCGGCGGGATTTTCGCCGTGCTCTCCAACCTCAATGAGGCGCTGCTGCTCGGCGTGGGGCGGCCTGCGCTCAGCAGCTATGCCAATGCCGCGCGCTTTGTCACCATGGCCGTGCTGCTGCCGCTGGGGCTGCATCTCGGGGGCTTTCCCGGCGCGGTGATGGCCATCGCTTTCGTGGAGATTTGCCAATATGGCTATATTTCGGCAGGGCTGCTGCGCATGAAACTGGGCTATTGGCGGCAGGACGGCTTTGCGCTGATCTTCGCCGCCGCCATGCTGGCCGGGGTCTGCGCCCTGCGGCTGGCTTTGGGCCTGCATCTCTCTTTCACGCCGATCCGGGGGCTTTTGCCATGACGCGCCTGCTTATCGTCCAATATGCCGGAGATTACCGCGAGGCGCGCCAGCGCATCAGGCAGGACGGCAGCGAGATCTATTACGGCCACAGCTATGTGCTCGACCAGCTCGACCATCTGGCCAGCCGCCATGGCGAGGCCGCCTTCATGTGCTGCCTGGCGCCGCATTATGTCGAAAGGCTGGAGGGCGGCGTGACGCTGATGGGCGCGAATGCCGGGCGGCGCGGCGGGATCGATCCGGCCCCGGTGATCCGCATGATCGCCGATTACGACCCCACCCACCTGATCGTCCACGGCCCGATGAACGCTTTGCTGCGCGACGGGCTGAAGCGCGACATCCACCTCGGCTGCATTCTGGCCGACAGCTTCAACATGCATCCGCTCGACCGGTGGCTGCGCTTCGGGCGGCTGCCCGGCCTGCTCAACGATAAGCGCGTGACGCTGGTGGCCAATCACGGGGTCAATTCGGCGCGCTCGCTGGTGAAGCTGGGGGTGCAGGCGGACAAGGTCATCCCCTGGGACTACCCGCAGATGCGCCGCCCCGAACACTGGCCGGTGAAGGTGGCGCCTGCGCAAGGCAAGCTTGAGCTGCTCTATGTCGGCTCGATCGGGCGCAAGAAGGGCGTGGGCGATGTGATCGACGCGCTGGCCCTGCTCAAGCATCGCCCCGAGATCGTGTTGAAGATCGCCGGCGCAGGCCAGCGCGAAAGGTTCGAGGCACGCGCCCAAAAGATGGGCGTGGCCGACCGCGTGGAGTTCCTCGGTCTGGTCCCCAATGGCCGGATCATGGAGATGATGCATGGCAGCGCGGCGGTGATCGTCCCCAGCCGCCATGCCTTCCCCGAGGGCCTGCCGCTGACATTGTATGAGGCGCTGGCCTCGCGCACGCCGGTGATCGCCTCGGACCATCCGATGTTCTCGGGCCATATCGAGCATGGGCAAAGCGCGCTGGTCTTCCCGGCGGGCCAGCCGCGCGCTCTGGCGCAGCAGATCGAGAGCCTGCTCTCCGACCCGGCGCTCTACGCCCGCATCTCGGAAGGCTCGGCGCAAGCCTGGCAGCGCATGCAGATCCCCGTCCGCTGGGGCGAAATGGTCGACCGCTGGGTGGCAGGCGGGGATGATGACCGCGCATGGCTGAATGGCCATACGCTGGCCAACAACCCCTCGCCCCATATCTGAGGAACACGCCATGGCAGACAGGGTCGACACGATATCGCCGCAGGTGGTCTTCGCCCTCACCCACACCACGCCGGGGGGCCTGCGCGAGATCTGGCAGGATGTGGCGCAGGGGCTGAGCGCGCGGGGCCTGACCACCGGCCTGCTGGCACTCTATCCGCAAGAGGCCAGCGAGGCCGAGGAAGCCAGCCGTGACGGCTGGCAGTTCATCGCCCCCCAGCCGATCCGCCGCGCTCTGGCCGGGCTTGGCCTGCTGAGCGCGACGGTGGCATGGTTGCGCAAGCATCGCCCTGCGGCGATCATCACCGCCATGCCGATGTCGAATGTGCTGTTTCCGCTGGCGGTCACGCTGGCGGGGGTGCGGACCAAGGTCATCCTCTCGCATCACACGCCCTCCTTCACCTATCAGGCGGCGCTCAATCGCATCGACAGGCTGACCGGGGGCCTGCCCTGCGTGGCCAGCATCGTCAGCGTCTCCGATGCGGTGGGCGCCTCCTTCGAGCGCTGGCCCGCGCGTTATCGCCGCAAACAGCGCACCATTCACAACGCCCTGCCCGAGCGGATCGAGGCGATGGTCGATGCCATTGCTGCCGGCCACACGCGTGAAAGCGCGGCGCAAAGTCTGGTCGTCGCGGTGGGCCGCCTGTCGCGCCAGAAAAACCACCCCCAACTGATCCGCGCCATGGCCCTGCTGCCCCGCGCAAGGCTGGAGATCATCGGCGCAGGCGAGGATGAGGCCGAGCTGCGCGCCCTGATCGCCGAGCTGGGATTGGAGACCCGCGTCACCCTCCCCGGTCAGATGCCGCGCGAGGAGGCTTTGCGCCGCGCCGCGCAGGCCGATATTTTCGCGCAGGTCAGCCTGTTCGAGGGGCACAGCCTTGCCCTGATCGAGGCAGCCCGGCTCGGTCTGCCGCTGGTCGTCTCGCAGGTGCCGGTGCAGGTCGAAGGCGTCACCGATGAAAATGGCAGGCTCTGCGGCCTCACCGTTCCCCTCGACGATCCGCAAGCGCTGGCCGAGGCGTTGCGCAAGCTGCTCGACGAGCCTGCCGCCTATCGGCTATGGGCGGAACGATCGATGCGGCTGGGCATGATGCGCGGCAGCAAGGCGCTGATCGACCGCTATGCCGCGCTGCTGGCCAGCCATGGCATCAGCGCCGCCAAGGCGCCGAACGCCGCGCAACAAGGTCAGGAACTGCAACAGGCATGAGCGGCATCAGGCAAACGCAGAACCGCAACCTCCCGGTCCTGGTCACACCGGGGCTGAGCGACCGTTTGTGGCGCCCCCGCTGGGCCGGAATCTGTCTGGTAGGCTTTCTGCTCTTCGGGCTGATCGGCCTCAACCCGCTGGCCGACAACAACTCCATGGCCGGTTCCTCGGACGGCAATATGGGGCAGCAGGTGGTCATCATCGGCCTGACCGGGCTGCTGCTGCTCACCACCTGGCGGCCGGGCAATCTGCGAGCCAATCTGGCGCTGTCATGGCCGATATTGGGCCTGCTGGCCTATTGCCTGTTCACCCTGGCGTGGTCGGCGGTGCCGATGATCGGCCTGAGGCGTCTGGCGCTGACCACCATCGGCCTGTGGGTGCTCTACCGCGCCACCAACGAGTTGGGTTATGGGCGCACGCTGCTGCTGATGCGGATCGTGGCGATCATCCTGCTGGTGGCCAATTATCTGGCGGTGATGTTCACCGCGCACGGCATCCACCATTACGAGCTGGGCTCGATCTCGACCGAGGCGGGAAGCTGGCGCGGCATCATGATTCACAAGAATCTGACCGGTTCGGCCACGGCGATCAGCGCGATCCTGTTCATCTTCGACCGGCGCGGCCTGTCCAGGGCTTTCTGCAATGTGGTGCTGGTGGCCCTGCTGGTGTTTCTGGTCTTCACCCAGTCCAAGACCTCGATCAGCAGCATGGGCGCCGCGCTGGCGGCGGGCTATGCCATCCGCTTCCTGAAGGTGAGCAACCGGTCGCAGACCGCGATCTCGGCCATCGTGCTGCTGCTGGCGGCGCTGCCGCTGGCGGCGATCTATTTCGGCGATCTGCTCGAGACACTCAACGATCCCAACGCCTTCACCGGGCGCGGGCAGATCTGGGCCCTGCTGTTCCGCTATGCCGGGGACCATTTCTGGACCGGGGCCGGTTTCGGCTCTTTCTGGCAGGTGGGCGCGGCCAGCCCGGTGCTCTCGCTGGCCAGCGGCTGGGTGGCCGAACTGGCGGCGGCGGGGCACAATGGCTATCTCGACCTGCTGGTCACCATCGGCTTTCCGGGGCTGATGCTGGCGGTGCTGGTGCTGCTGGTGATGCCCGCCCAGCGCCTGATGCTGGCCGACAGCGCGCCACGCGCCAGCCGGTCGCTGCTGTTTTCCATCGTGGTCTTCTGCATCTTCAACAATCTGACCGAGAGCGAGCTGATCTCGGGCGTGATCGTCGACCAGATGTTCCTGACGATCACGCTGGCGCTGATCCCGATGATCGCCCCGGCGCGCAAACCCGTCACCAGCAAGGGTTTCGCCCACAGAGCCCTGCGCAGGCTGAGCCGCTAAAGCAAAAGGCCGGGCGACACCGCCCGGCCTTTCGTCTTTTACGCCAGATCCAGCGCCCCGGTCAGATCGCCCGGCAATGTGCCGTCGACCGCCTGCATCGCCTTTTCGCGCTCGATCAGGCCCGGCAGCTTCTCCAGACCCCAGCGGCGCGTGATGAAGCGCAGGATCGATCCCGTGTCATAGACGCTGTGATCGACATGGCCTTTCTTGGCATGGGGCGAGACGATCACGGCGGGAATGCGCGTGCCCGGGCCCCAGCGGTCGCCCTTGGGCGGCGCGATATGGTCCCACCAGCCGCCGTTTTCGTCGAAGGTGATGACCACCAGCATCTTGCCCCATTGCGGGCTCTTGCGCAGCGCATCGACCATCACCGCGACATGCTGATCGCCCGCCTCCACATCGGAGTAGCCGGCATGCATGTTGAGATTGCCCTGAGGCTTGTAGAAGGTGACCGCCGGCAGCTTGCCCGCCGCAATATCGGCCAGCAGCTTGTTGGTGCGCGGGCTTTCACCCTCACCAGCATCGCGCAGATGCTCGGCGCGGTCGGCGGTGCCGGGGGCGAAGCGGCTGTAATAGTTGAAGGGCTGGTGATGGACCTGGAAGCTGGCCCGGCCCGAATAATCAGGGGTCGAGCCACCCTTCAGCGCCGTTTCCCAGCCGCCGCTGTACCACGCCCAACTCACGCCCTTGTCGCTCAGCACATCGCCGATGGTCTTGTGAGTCTGCGGGATCAGCGTGCTGGGGCTGGTCCAGTCGGCATAGCCGGGCTTGGCCGGGTCCAGCTTGTAGGCGGGCGCATAGGGCGGGGTCATGGTGTTGACCGCGTAGAAGTCCGGCGTCAGCACATTGCTGGTGAACTTGGCCGGGCCCTCCATCGCGCTGGCGGGCGAGCCTTCGCGCAGCAGCGGGCGCAGGCCCTTGGGATCGCTGGGGTCCAGCTTGGTGATGCCGCCCTTGGCCGGGCTCTTGTCCGCTTCGGGATAGAAGGGCGGACGGGCGCAGATCAGATATTGGTGGTTGACGAAAGAGCCGCCGAACACGCCCATGAAGAAATTGTCGCAGAGCGTGAATTCACGCGCGATGTTCCACAGGCGCAGCTTGGCCGAGGCCTCGCCATAATGACCCATCACCAGCGCGCCGCTGTCGCCCCAGGCGACGAAGCCGTCATTCTTGCCGTCGTTGATCTGCAACTGGTTGTTGTAGAAGGCATGGACCAGATCGCGCGTCACCACGCCATGCGGCAGCGGGTCGCCCTGAGGCGTCTTGAGCGCGAAGGGAGCATTCGCCAGACCGGTGATGTCGCCCTGCGCGATCAGATAGTCCTTGTGCTCAACCACCTGCTTGTCGGGCACCATGCCGTTCCAGATCGGGGGCAGGGTCTTGAGCTGCGTGCCGTCGCGGTCGCGCTGCTTGTAGGTTTCCGGATCGACGACCGACAGCGGCACCTGAAGCCCCGGGAAATCGGCGAAGAGATTGTTGAAGCTGCGGTTCTCGCAAAAGATCACCACGACATTCTCGATCTTCTCGCGCAGCGCGGCATCCACCGCGCTGTCGGACAGGGCCGCGCCGGTCAGCACCTTGCGGCGGGTCGTGGCAGCCTGCGCCGGGCTCTCCACCGAAGCCGCGCCGATGGCGGCAGCAAGGCCGCCCAGCACCAGACGGCGATCAGGGTTGAAGGAGGTGTCGTTCTCGGAGGGGGTCTTGTCGGTCATGGGATCTCTTTAGCCTGAAGTGCGGCGGAGCCTAGCGACGAAATATGGCAGATTAACGGGGCATTGCCATTACGGCTTTCGCCGCATCAACCGTGCCACCAGCGTGGCAGCGGTGAGGTCGCCCGTCACCGTGGCCGCCGTGATGATCGGATCGGGCAGCGCGATCACCGCGATATACAGCGGCATGATCGCCAAAGGCGCGCCCAGCACCTGCAGGCCGGGCGCGTAAAAGGCATAGATCACCGCCGCGCCCGGCAGGCCCCCGGCGGTCATCGAGCCCAGCACCACCGCCACGCCCGCCAGCACCAGTTGGGTCAGCGTCGGCTCGATGCCCGCCGCATGGGCGGCCACCAACACGGCGGGAATGGCATTGGCCACCGTGCCCATGCGGAACACAGAGACCGCCATGGGGATCACCAGACCCGCCACATCCTCGGGCAGGCGCAACTTTTCCAGCGCCACCTCCAGCATCACCGGGGTCGAGGCCATGGAAGAGGAGGTGCCCGCCGCCATCGCCTGTGCAGGCGCCACGGCGGCGGCAAAGCGGCCCAGCCTTTCGGCCCCCAGCAGCGCCACCAGCAGATAGCACACCAGCGCCATCACCACGCTGTTGCCAAGGCACAGCGCCACAAAGATCGCCAGCATCCGCGCCACCGCCAGACCCGAGGTCGTCGCCAGACCCAGTGCCAGAATGAAAATGCCGATCGGCGCGGCCACCAGCACCCAGTCGACGATCACCATCATCGCCTGCGCCACCTGACCCAGCGTGGAAGGCAGCGTCGAGGGCTTGCCCTGCCCGTCCTTGAGCCGCGCAATTGCCAGACCGAAAGCCAAAGCGAAGATCACCAGCGGGAAAATCTGCCCATTGGCGGCAGCCGCCACCGGATTGTCAGGAATGATCGCCAGCAACTGCTCGGACAGCGAGGGCAGCTTTTGCCCGCCCACATCGGTGACTCCCGCCAGCGCATGCGGCGGGATCGGCCAGAGATGCAACGCGGTCTCGGTGGTGATGGTGCAGATCACCGCCGTCAGCGCCAGCAGAGCCAGAAACACCGCCAGCGTCCCGCCGATCAGCCGCCCGCCGCGCCCGCCCGCCATCGCGTCGGCCGCGCCATGTGCCACCATCGCGAAAACCAGCGGGATCAGCGTCATCTGCAAGGCGCGCACCCACATCTGGCCGAGCGGCTGGATGGCGCTCACCACCGACAGCGCGCCGCTATGGCCCGTCGCGCGGATCGCCAGCCCTCCGATGATGCCCAGCGCAAGGGCGAGAAGAATCGATTGGGTGCGGGTCATGAATGCTTCCGGAAAAACGCGAAGCTTTGGCGTTTAGGCCGAGTGGATCGGTAGGGGAAGAGAGGAAAAGAAAGTTGCGAGGGGGTTACCCCCTCGCGCTCCCGGAACGTCTTCCGACGATAGGGTGGTGGCGCCGAATTGGTGCGCCTCAACTCTCCACCTGCGCGACCTAAGGCGCCGCAGGCTTTAAAAATTTATCTGCCTGCGGCGCGGCAACCTTAACACACGGCCGAACCCTGGGCGCAACACAGACATTAACGGGAGCGCGAGGGCGATGGCCCTCGCACTTACCCTTCCTACCTGAAAACCGATCAGGACCCGTAGCTATACCCATCGACATAGCCATAATTCCCGCTGGCCGTGCGCGCGTCATATTTGCTGACGATGGCCCCCAGCAGTTGCCCGCCCGAGCGCTGCAGACGCTCCAGCGACTGGCGCGCCGCCTTGACGTGCACCGAGCCGGCTTCCAGCACGAAGATCGTCGCCTCCACGGCGGCGGTCAGCTGCTGCGTATCGGCCAGCGACAGCACCGGGGGCGAATCCAGCACCACCAGATCGTAATCGGCATGCACCCGCAGCAGCATCTCGCGCAGCGCGGAGCCCGCGATCAGATTGGCCGGATCGGGCGGGATCGGGCCGCTGGGCAGGAAGGACAGGTTTTCGATGCCGGTGGCCACCACGGCCTTCTCGATCTCCAGCTTATGCGCCAGCACCGAGGAGAAGCCGTCGCCGTCATTGTCGACATCGAGCAAGCGATGCAGCGTGGGGCGGCGCAAATCGGCGTCGATCAGCAGCACGCGCTTGCCAAGGAGCGCGAAATCGCGGGCCAGCGCATAGCTGCTGGTCGATTTGCCTTCCGAGGGGCGGTTGCTGGTCACCAGGATCGAGGCCGGTGTGCCAGAGGCCGAGGACAGCTCGATCGCGGTGCGGATGGCGTGATAGGCCTCGGCAATGTCTGACTTGGGGCTGAGCAGCGTGGCCAGCGGCGCCCCGGTCGGGTCGATCGGCACGGCGCCCAGCAGCGGCAGATGCAGGCGGCTTTCCACCTCGCGCGGGTCGGTGATCGTGTCGGAAACCCGGGCGCGCAGCAGCACGGCCAGACCCGCCGCCACCATGGCCAGCGCCAGCGCCACCGCCAGATTCACCGTCTTGCGCGGCGAGGTCGGCTTGCGCGGCGCCTCGGCGATATCGACCTGGGAGATGTTGTTGACGGTCACGCCGGACGCGGCGCTGACCTCCTTGTAGCGCTGCAGCAGGCTGTCATAGAGCTGACGGTTGGTGTCCACCTCGCGCTTGAGGATGTTGTAGCGCACGCTGCGATCCTGCTCGGAGAGCGTATCACCCTTCAGCCCGCGCACGGCGGCCTGAATCGCATCGTCCTGACGCACCGCGACCAGATACTGGTTCTTGATCGAACCACGGATCGATTCGGCCAGAAT
>Ga0116227_10017482_pt1 | contig 10002 bp, 2 predicted proteins | sample S1TSphgellanicum_FD_89693 | JGI IMG/M metagenome (GOLD analysis project Ga0116227, IMG submission 89693) | Host-associated microbial communities from peat moss isolated from Minnesota, USA - S1T2_Fb - Sphagnum magellanicum MG | ecosystem: Host-associated > Plants > Peat moss > Unclassified...
AAAAAAAAAACTGATATCAGGGGGAAAAAAAAACTGGGAAGGGGGCGGGGAGAAACTAAAGTTGCAAGAAAAAACTGAGATCAGGGCTGAGAAAGGGCAAAGAAAAAAAGTCAACCTGGGATGGCACAGGGATAGAAAAGAGAATCCTATCAGTGCACCATCCATCCACGTTGGTGCACTCGTAGGTGCTGGTTCACTCTGGCCAGCATTGAGGGGTGAAAGGATTTGCCTAACCAGAAGAACTGAGATATATTGCCCACCTTACTACCTCAATCTACAATAACATGACTTTGTTGTCCATTATTCATAGCCACCATTACAGAATCCAGATCTTCAATACCTAACATATGACGAAGGATATTTGGGTAGTTTTCTAACAAAACATATTATCATTTGAAATAACTAGGACTTATTGGGGTCGCATTTTGTTATGTTTCAATTGGGAAACATTTCCAACATAAAGGTTAAGCAAATCCATTAAAAGATGCTATTGACTAGATATGACCGACATCATAGGATTTGTTATTTAAGTTCAAGACATATTGCCTGCACAACAACTTACGCCGACAAGCAAAAGAAAAGTTGAAAAACGTTCTTTCAAATTTTTTATATTGATTTGGCAAATTTGCCATTTCTTGTGTTCTTTCGACATCTAGGAATAACCCTTTTTCCTCTCAGGAAAATCATTTTGTGACATAATAACAAAAGCACGGATCCCTTAAAGAAATAATGCCTATTCTTGACCAACAGGTAAAATCTTGACCAATCTAGTACCATACCTATGATGATTTTTGCTCGAATCAATTAAGGGCCAGTCTGATATGAATTGAAGGAGATTTCTCACAAATTATGGAAGCTAGATGTATTTGGAATTGATACATGGCAGAATGTAATGGATACTTTCCTCCATATGGAAAATATTTCTCTACCAAAAACCTGGATTTCTCTACCTCCAATTTTGGATACCAGCAAGTTCAAATGAAATGTGCTTGACAAATTTTCAGCAGAAAACTCTGGTTAGCTCAATTGCTGTTGCAACTATGAACTAGCTTTAAGGCTAATAATTTTGCTTGAAAAATCATATTGATGAGATCTCTAAGTAATGACACTCTGAGCCATCATCAATCACCGGGTTTCTTCAATAGCAAAATGTTTTTCAGACCACAAGCCAACAACCAGAAAATCCATATGAAAAGAAATTAATTTTGAAAAATGAAGTTGATATCCATATCATCACCCTGTATTTGGGCCCTAGCTTTGCTCAAATCCTTGTTTCATCCCCAACTGAGTGCAACTGAAAAGTGAGCGAAATTAGGTACAATTCAATGAAACTGGTTATCACTTCACAAGCTTTGATTTTTGAAGAGTATAGGCTGGAAATAAGATGGCTAAATGAGCTCACATGGTCTCCAGCAGCAAGACTCCCATCTCTAATAATCATGCTTTTAACAAGCCTGCATAAGTTGTGCTTGGTGTCGCATGCTGTTGTCATCAAGGAACTACGTGTGGGGCGAGAGAAACTCAAAGCAAGCTTTCTGATTGGGAAAGAGAGAACTCAAAGCAAGTTTACTTCAAGATCATTCTCATCCAAAACAAAGTTCATGACTACACTCTGTTTGTGCACTTTTGAGCTGAACCATGAAATTACATTGGAAAAAATAACCAAATGCTCTTCTTGAGAACTATTTGGTATGGAGACAATGTGGAGTTGTCGCGTAGTATCTGATTCTCTGTGGTCATGACCTCATCTGATATCTCCACTTTTTTCTTCTTTCTTGGCCTCAATTACAACCTTGACCTGCAAACACAATTCTGCAGAATACATAACCCATTCACTGGTTGCAGCTCATAGTTCCACAGTAAGTACTGAACTACAATATATGATGAGGGGCATCAGCCTCAAGAGCCTGGTGAGCTTCATGAGGACATGGTGATAAAATTCTCTAGACCCTTTGTGAACTATGTGCTTCCCTGTAATATGCTCTGGTCAAAAAACAAGAGGACCTAGAGAGTAGAATTTCACATGCTTTCCTGAAGAACTAAACAAGTTTCACATGGTCTCAACAAACTGGATTCCCTCTGCAGTGGAGACAGATTTCTCGCTTGACAAGTGTTTTGAGTGAACAGAAGCTTAGTCATGTACTGACTTTCCTTCTTGAGGAGATGGATTCTTGCTTAGGAAGGACCATTCCTGCTCACCTTGAGCACAATCTCTTTCCACATGAAATGGATCTTTCCCAATGACCTCTTGGCTAATGATACTTGTAATGGCCTTGAAATGGAAGTCACATACGAAGTCACATACCTCCTCATGTGAAACAAAGGCCGAGTGCCAGGACTAAGACAATCTCAAACAATATCTCACTGCTTCAGGAGCATCTTTCAGAGCAGCAGCAACTTACATATGTGGAAACCTGGAGCTCAGTGATAGAGACAAAAAGGAGAAAACCAGCATTTGCTTCTTAGAACTGTAGAATTGGTTCCTGAGTGTCAATTTAATTACTTTTTTGAACTCTGAACTGAACTCAATTGTGGGGTTCTTTGTGCAGTATTCCATACAACCGTGCCACCCTCAACAGTGTACAAATCTGAATACAGACAGCCAAGAAGCTTATCAGCTCATCAAAATAAACCAATATGCAACAAGGGCACAAAAACTCATCATGACTTGATGGCATTCTGCTTGCAATTTTTCTCGGTGAAAACATCCAAAACTTCTTGAGAACCAGTGAGAGAAACTAATGCTCTATACTTCAGAAGTAGATCCAGAGAAACCAGATTGCAGCTCCTGCAGAGGTTTCAAGCTGTGAGTAACTTGACAACATCAACTTCCTACACAGAGAATACAAAATAATCACATCAACAGTGAGAACCATAAGCACATGGCTGGATTGTCAGGACAGCATATTCAACATAGTGTCAGTTCACAGATGGTTTGGCCATTTTACTTGACAAGCTTTCCTTTGGGTTGGTGATGATCTCCATCTGCAGGGCATCAGCCTCTTGACCGGCCTTACGGTTGCCTTGAAGCTCACCAACCTGGAAGACAATGTGGTTGACATGAGAAATGATGACCCAGAGATTCAAGTAACTCAAAATATGCAGAGTAAAAAATTGGGATCCAGCTTTCATTGTTCTCTAGAGTTTAGATCAATGCATCCATGGTAGGATGCAGAACAGAAAATTCAACAATGTACATGTTGTTTGTATTGAAGATCTTAAATTTGGTACTTCACGTGAACTCACTGACCTGCATTCAAAACCAAAAGCAATTCAAGTAGCAGTCCTACAAGTTTCTGCATAGGGTAATAGGAAATAAAAAACTTATTGGTACTTGGGAACACATGCACAGATGATTAATCTCAATGTAGAGGCAAATTCTGTATTCCAATTCCTGCAACAATTGTGAAGTTATACATCCGTACATTTGAAATTGTGTAGAATATGTGTGCTCATTTGCAGAAGCTGCATCACACAGATATAACTGCTCAAGCACAAAGTGCTCCAAAATAGCCATTGCGAAGGTCTGAACAAATCACCTGGAGTTTATCATCATGAGCATTGAAGAGTTTATCAGAACAAGTGGCACATACAGGTGTGGTTCAGATTCTGCATTCAAAAATTGTCACAAAATGTGAGATTCTGGTGTTGGCATTTGTCTCAAGAATTCTGCGGTGTGGCAGAGACGCGGAGTATCTGGTGCAAACCCCCTGAATTTGAGATTCATGAAAATCTAATAAAATGTGGAACTATACAATTTCTGCACTTCGTTGACAAAAAGTCACAGAGCTCAGTCTGATTAACAACCAGATCCAGGAATGTCAATCCATCTCAAACCTGAAAAGTACGAAGCCAAAGTCCACAGTTCCAAAATTCAGAGGATGACTCCAAGGTGCTGGATGACAACAATGCTCATGATCCGTATCTTCGACATTACCCATATGTCCCTAGCATCTGAAATTGCTATGCTCAGCTTCTACTCCATCCAGTGTGAAGAATTATGACCATGTACAAACAATATGAGCACTATCTCCGTCCAATTCCCATGCCTTCAAGACTGGAAGGGGAGCGGGATTCATACTGTGCAACCCATTCTTGTTTCAAGGCCACCATTGAGCTAGAGAACTGCAAGCTTATCAAGAAGGCCTTTGATCCTTGCTGGGTGGAAATAGATGAACATCAACACCAGAACAGGGCCAACAAGTTCATGACTGTCAACAATGTTGCATATTCGAAAGGAAGCAATTGCAGATAGCTGTGATGACTTCAGACAATCTGCAGCGGGAAACAGCTGAAAAGCAAAACGTAATTGTTTTCTAAGTGTATTTCTAGGGTGAGTTCTGATGCAGATTCAGGGCCCATCGTGCCTTACGCTTTACACACCCCACCCTGCCACGTTAGGGAGAGCCTTAAGCTCCCTGGGAATTGCCGTAAGAGCCTTGACAAAGTCCACATCTTTCCAGGGCTCTCTTTTTCTTTCAACCGACAAGATTTCTTTTCATACTAAACCTTTGATTTCATTCAGCGTTGAAGACACCAATTGAAAACTAGAAACACCGGAAGCAAGCTGAAAGAGCGCTACTGATTCGAACCCGTTGATTAGTAAAGAAAAGAAAAATAGCAGAGAAAAAATCCTAGGTTTTGACGCAGGGGAAGTCTTCCTCCCGCGTGACTAGGAGCTGTGCAAGTAGGGATTCAGCGTATGCCGAAGAGCTCCTGGTATCTACCAGGTTTCTTCCAGGACTTTGAGGCATCCCCGTTGTCTTACCGCGTGATAGCCAGCTGCTTTTTGCTGAGTCTTTTGTTGTTAGAAATTTACCGCGTGATAGTCAGCTGCTCTTTGCTTTGCTGACTCTTTTGTTTCTAATCCTGAAAGTTGGTGAATGCGATTTACATTCATAAAAAGATGAATAATATTCATATTTATATAAATAAAGTTAGGGCTTAATGTTCGTAGTAAGGTTTAAAAGTTAGAATTAAAGCTTAATGTTGGTGGTAAAGTTTAGAAGTTAGAGTTCGGGCTTAATGTTGGTGGTAGGGTTTAAAAGTTATGTGAACTATGAGGTTAAGTGGTGGCGAGGGTTTGAAAGTGGCAGTTATATTAAGGTTAAGGAGAAGACTATTTTAAAGTTAGGGTAAAGTGGTGATTATTTTAAGGTTAGGGTTAAAGTGGTGATTATTTTAAGGTTAGGGTTAAGGTGATAATTATATTAGGGTTAAGGTGGTGAGTATTTTAAGGTTAAGTGATGATTATTTTAAGGTTAGGGTTAAGGTGGCAGTTATTTTAGGGTTAGGGTTAAGGTGACGGCTATTTTAGGGTTAGGGTTAAGGTGGCGGCTATTTTAGGGTTAGGGTTAAGGTGGCGGCTACTTGAAGACTCGATAGCGACTAAGGTTGGAAAATGAGGATTAATTTAGTGTTAGGGAGTAAAGTAAATAGAGATGTTTGTGAGTAATTTGTTTGTCCTGTCTTCTCATGGTTCCGAGGGCACATAGAACTTTCAAGTCTTGTTACTTGTTATAACTCTTAGGTTTGTGATTGTAACACATGAATTTGAAAACTTTTGTAGTTTTGTTTTAGTGATTGTAATTGTTTCATTTCACGAACCTTGAGTGTTCCACTACTTGTTTTGTTTTCGAGTTGTTTTCAAAGTTTGTGAAAGTGAGTGTGTGGCATGGATAAGTAATCAGCGCTTGCTACCTGACGTTGAGTTTGTTTTGTTTGTTCTCACTTGTTTTGGATCGTCATAGTCTCTTTTTTTTCTTTCTTTTTTTCCTTGCTGATGGTTTCAATTAATATTCTTCTTGCAGTTTGTAAATCTTTGTTTCGTGCTCTCTTGCTTAGGACGTGTTCCAATCATCGAGTCTAGTGGAACAGTGCGTAGATTTCAGTTCGGCTACTACTCATGGATTCGAACGTTGTCGGTAAGTACTATCGAAAGCGGAGGCAATTTTTTCTCTCTCTACGCAACTCCATAGTTCTGCGTTCGTAGAGTCGGGTGCGTCAGGCGGCCAAAATCAAGAGGTTATGGCAGACGCTCATGAGTGCAGCAGCTCGGGCCTAAACAAGGGACCAAATGGCGTAGGACAAGGTACACACTTCCTATCAGCAAGTCGGTGGTTTCGGAATCGAGAGTTGCAGATTGATGCAACTACTAGTATTACAGGTGAACATGCATATTATTCAACAGCACCGCAGGAGTTGTGGACTGAGCTTTTGCCGAAGGATCTACAAGATTTTGTGTCGAATACTCAGAATAATGAGGGCGAGAGTAGTTGTGTGGAGGTGCCTGAGTTGGACCAATCTGATCTTCATTTACAACAGTTTCTTGCGGAAGGTGGGCAGGCACATGTTTACTTTGCTGAGTGTGAAAAGTTTTCTACGCCCGTGGTCGTCAAAAGATTAAAACAAGGCAACGTTGATCTGTTTCGCTTGCAAAGGCGAATGGAAATGGTGATGAAAATGAGGAAAAAAAACAATTCGGCAATTTGTAGAGTGTTTGGCGTAGGAACAGATTTTGTCGGCAATGCGTGGGTAGTTATGGAACAGATGGCCGGTGACTTGCGAACCCTCATTGAACGTCGTATGTGCAATCTGGAGGATGGTCAAATGCCATTTGACTACTACAACACCATCACGATGATGATGCAGATTGCACAAGGGATGGAGGACTTACACCAATGCGATTTGATTCATGCAGACTTAAAGGCCTCGAACATCCTTGTTACACCTGTAATTATGGATCCCCAAGGAGAAGAGGTTGATGGATCGCAGCAAGGTTTAGAGTCAATGTATTTTTACGTAAAAATTGCAGACTTTGAAACTTCGGATGGTGTAGTGGGTACACGTTTTTGGCGGGCGCCCGAAGTGTTGCAAGCGGTGAAAAATGGAGTCAAGCCCATACTCTCACCTGCGGCAGATGTGTATAGTTATGGAATGTTATGTTATGAGCTACTAACTGGACATATTCCGTTTGAAGAGTGTGCCCGGTCAGACTATGATGTGGTTCTTTCAGGGAAAAGACCAAAGCTTCCTGCTTATGTAAATCTGACGATGACACAATTGTTGCATGCTTGTTGGCTCACGGAGCCACGGAAACGGCCGGGATGGACGTGGATTGTAAAAGTTTTGAAGGAGGAACTTATGTTACATCCACAGGGGTCGCAGCAACCCAAGAGACGGGCCCAACCTCGGATGAAGAGGGAGGGGAAGGAAATCCAAAATGCTGTCCACATAAAGTTTTCGGCCGACGAGTCCTGGGCCGACCAGTCCTGGGAGGTTGCGGCTGTCCGAGGACTTGGCGCGGAAACATTTGAGGCTTGGGAGAAGGAGCTCTTTCTGGAGACGTTGCCAGTCCTGTATGTGTTATCAAAGCTGAATGAAGCTTTCAGGCAAGATTTCTATTTTTGGGACACAAATTGGAAAAATAATTCAACAATCTACACGGTTTTGTGTGCCTTCGACGAAATTTGGCAGCTGGTGAAGGAGACTTGGGCTAATCACGTGACGGGGGGTTCCCGTCACGGCGAGTCGGGGATAGACGTAATAGATGGTTCAGAGATGGAGACATTAGAGGAAGGTCAGATTGTCGCACAGAGAGAAACTAAGCGAACGATCCAGAAGATGTGGGCCAATGAAGTTCTTGAACCTTACAATCTCTTAGGCCCAGCAGCCCAAGATTGGCTGAAGAAAGTCTTGGCAATCTCAAAAGAATGGCAGGTATTTCGAGCAACCTTAGATGCTTGGCATACTGAAAATCAAAACAGCTTCCGAGGTTGGCAAGAGAAGCTGCAAAAATCCTTATCTGCTTGGAAGAAGGTCTATGTTGCTATTCATGCTTGGCATCCGGAAAGTCCAACAGCCTTCATAGTTTGGCAAATTCTGAAGGAAGAGAAACATCCAGCCCTCTTCAAATACTTTGATGAGTTTGAGATGTTTCACAAGTTTGAGATGTTTCACAAGCCTACTGTACCCTTCCCCGAATGCTTTGATGACTTTGAGATTTTGCCTGAAGACTTTGACGCGTGGGCATGTGTAAGTTGAAAACGTGACCTTTACTACTACAATTGACTTTTCCTTGTCATACTTTTAATAGTTAATTGTAAGTTTGGTTGCAACTAATAAAATTCTATATTTTTTTGCAGTTTCATGGCAAGTCAAGATATTATCAGCATATTATATCTGCAGAAATGAATCAGAAAATTCACAGAGCAACCAAACTTAAGGCGACTATGGGATCCTTAAAAGCTTGGAAGGCGGTTGAGGTGGAGAAAGTGACCATTAGAAGCCTGTTTCTGGAGAACACAATTGACATTGTCACCCGTGGATACCAATAAAACTTGTAAGGTATTTTTCTGTGGCCAATTGCACCCTCCAGGCTCAAATTTCTCATTGGTATGGTAGACATGATGCTATGCCAACACCCATCTTACTGGTTCTGATATTCTTGTTGTCAATGGTGTGGTCATTTTTGCAACCACATCATGTCCTTTTATAAGAAAAGCTGTCCCTTGTCCCTACCTGCAGATAGTGTAATATAAAGAGGGTTGTGTGTGCATAGAACACCACAAGTACATACAGTTTGTTGCTGTTTTGACTGGTAGTTATGAGTTGGACAGTATGGAATAGAATCCAGAGATGAAGGAAATATGAACTTGTTTCCCAAGACATGTGATGACATTCAGTATTTGATGAATAGTGAAAATGATTGGACTGTTGCATACGCACACACACACATGGTAGACATGTGAAGGGGAAAATTTTAGATTTTCTGTCTGGTCTCACATTTCACTATAGGAAAGTTAATTACATTCACATATGCTCACACAACCATTCCAAAACTCATTTTTGGAGAAACTTCCTCCAGTTGTTGTCCATTGGTCTAGTTTGAGAATTAAATGCGTCATCACAGCATCAACTGACATTTCCAACCTCCATAACCTAAGTTTTTAACAATTTTGTATCTGTTTCCAAAAATAACAAGACATTTATTCTCATCTTGAAATTCTAGTCGTAGCAGAAGCCTGTTTTCCAAAACCAACACCAACAAGCAGGTGTAAGCTCTGTGCAGAAAGCATTCAATGGCATTGACCTGTGTTCATAGTTCATAACACTGATGCTCCTTATAATGCATCTATGATATGACTGTTGCAGATTGGACAATTCATCTTGCTCCAACCACAATGGGGCAGGATAATTGGCACAAGCTTGATGCACATGTACCCCACATGCTTAAATACATCAGCCACTGGATGCCACTGATATGTTCTGACATAGAACTACTGGCAGAAAATAGAGAGGAGCAAGTCATGAAATGGGGAATAGTCCACACCCAATCAAGACATGATGAATAGTGATGCAATGATCCTAATGGAATGTTGGATTTCTGATGCAATGCCTTCAGGATAACCTAAGTCCATCAATGATGCCAGCAAGTCCTGCACACCATCTGTAGACTCTCCATCAGCATTCATCTGTTGAAGGTTCTTCCAACTTGGCCTTGCATGAGACCCAGAATTTTATATCATCTCAAGTAATGTTGGTGGTCATCTGAGAAACCTTTGTCCACAATTGACCACAAACTGTCCTGATGTGACTCAGAATGGCAGTGACATGCTTCCATGGTCCACCTAAACTCTCTCATAGAGGTTTGGATGATCACCTGCTGTATTGTACAACCTTTAGATTAAAACATCATTTAAGATGTAGTATAGACATTAAGTTTTACAGTAGGTTTTATCATAGCATGAAGAAAATGTTCTTTTGGATGTAAATAAAATTATGCCCAACATCAAGTAAGAACTTTTATGGTGCCACAAGGTGTGGCAAAAAAATGGATCTGTAGATTAAGGTATTTTAACATAATTTCATGCCCTGTAAAGGCCCCCCCATTTTCATGATTTTTTACACATTATATGTGTAAACTTCAATGGCTTTTGATAAGCATTATATAATTATGAAAGATACTTACATTTAAACTAGTGTGAACCTGGTGCATAATGC
>Ga0116227_10017483_pt1 | contig 10002 bp, 11 predicted proteins | sample S1TSphgellanicum_FD_89693 | JGI IMG/M metagenome (GOLD analysis project Ga0116227, IMG submission 89693) | Host-associated microbial communities from peat moss isolated from Minnesota, USA - S1T2_Fb - Sphagnum magellanicum MG | ecosystem: Host-associated > Plants > Peat moss > Unclassified...
CCATGACCCTGACCGAACGCACTGAAACGCCCACCCAGGCTCCTAGATGTGCGTTGTTGGTTATACATACGGTTCATTTGTTCCGCGTCGTAACGCGCGGCTACGTAGGCGGCAGCTTCTTTTTTCTTCCGTTGTTTTTCGTCAAAGGCGAAATCGGCGCGATCCGCCCTATCGTAAATCGCTTGCCATTTTTTAGCTTTTTGACGCTCCCAGTTATAATCTTCTCTTTCCGCCCTTTCGTGCAGATTATGCCATTTTTTATTTTTATTTTGTTCCCAGTTATAATCTGCCTGTTCGGCTCGATCATACATACTAAGCCATTTTTTATTTTGCTTTTGGGTACGGTCAAAATCTTCTCTATCGGCCCGATCGTACTTACCCAACCATTTGGCGTTATTTCGCCTTATGGCTTCTTTCTGCTGATTTATATACTCGGCTTCTTGTCGTGATTGTCTTTTTCTAGCGGTATCCTCATAATTCATATAATCCGCTTCCGCCCGCTGATCCCTGGAATAAGGAATAGCGGGGCCAGAAGAATCTTTACCGGTTATATTAATCTGAGGCACTTAGAATTCTCGCATTGCTTTAGCTCGATCTTTTATATGCTTAGGCATCTTAAAGATCGAATTCTGGTAAGTTTCGAGAGCTTTACCTCTCAGGACGTTAAACCAACCCACTTTTTCTTCGACCCCTTTTTTCTCTTCCTCTTCTATACGCTTGTTCGTATAGCTCAATTTACCTTCTGGATAAATTGAATCAAGAGTAAGATGCAGGTCGAGATATATTTCAGGTACGTCAAGAAGTTCCCAAATGCCCTTATTTAAACGCTGTGCGCACATAATCAATTTTTGTGCGTAAGCGCTATTATGGTCAATACCCGAAGATGCGAAAATCTTCCAGGGCTTTTTGAAAGCCCTGGTAAATCCTTTGAATTTTCGTGGTTGAATCGGGCGGGAACTTGGAAGAATCTACGACAGGCTGGCCTTTAGTATCTTTACTATAAGGCCATTCGACTGTTGCGGTGGTGAGGAGCAGTTCTAGAAGCGCCATGCCACGATACAAATCAATAGTCATGTAATCTAGACCGAATTCGCTACCAAGAGAAGTAGGATCGTCAGCCCGACGCATGGCGAGCGCACGCGTACCTAGTTTGGCGGAATCGCGAGGGGAAGGAACTCTAAACGTGAATGTTTCGGCCTCCTCACCTTCACCGATAGTGACGGGGATTTCCGAAGGAATCGTATCAGACATCTGGTTAACCTAAGAAGTTGAACTCTGATCTTTATAGGCCAAAGATCAGAGTTTGTCAAGTCAGATTAGGTCGCTGTGGCAACGAAGTTAGTAACGAGAGTTCCGGTAGCAGTGAAAGCGGTAGCGCTATTACTCGCAAGCAAGGAATTACCGTTATTATCTGTCACATCCATAGCCAAGAATGATGTTTGCTCCGTGAGCACCTGATTAGCGGGAACATCGGTCGCGTAGGAACCTGCGGTGCAGCTGATGAAATTAACCATAACAGTTCCATCACCCCGAACGAAGGCGAAGTCTAACTGCGTATTTGCTAGCACAGAAAGCCACGTTTGCGGACTACCCAAAGCTGAGATACCCGCCGCTGTCAGCATCATGTTGCTAAGGCTGACAGTAGGCGATATCTTCAACTGTTGGATTTCTTGGGGTAGCGCCGAACCTATCCCCATAATGCCTTCTGCCCCAAAGTCAATACCATAATTCGAAGACTGGGCGAAACCGATGATCTGATCCCCTACAAGAATTACGATATTATTTCCATTTTCCGCTTTATATACAGCGGTCTTAGCGTTAAAGCCTGGCATTTTCTAAAACCTTACGAAGTCGAAGTAGAATAATTGAGTGGCTCCACGAAAATCGTGGTGAGCACGAAGCGATTCTGACCGACAGGAACACATTGGAACGAGATCATCGTAGCCTGAATTTGTTCATTGTACGTGAGCGTCAGCGACGTTGCATCCCAAGAGTTCAAAACGCCATTCTGATTGTTAGCTGAAATAACCTGAGCGTTAAGAGCCGCTATAAGCGCTTTTCTTATGCGCGTTGCATCAAAATCACTTGCGACTGTGCCTGTATACGGTTGCGTAGCTTGCTGTACAACATATTGTAAATATTGGTCGATTCCGACCTGCTGCAAGAATATGTTAGACGGATTGGTGTCCGCTTGCCATGTCGATACGTCACTAGCGGTCGTTGGCACGCCCGTATAATCATCCACGTATAGAACTAAAACACCTGAATTTTGAAGCGTGTTGATGTCTCCAATATCAAGCTGTGTCTCGACACCGTTACCAGTCCAAGTCTTGTACGTCAGTGGCATATTGACCGGATTCCCAGCCATCGCACCAGCAACGCCGGCCGCCCAATACAAACCACCCTGAAGGGTATTGACGCCTGTAGTGGTATTAGTAACATAAATACCTGGGTAGCAATATGCGACTTGTTTTGCCGCTAGGGATTTAGCGTTACTGAGAGTGACAGCCAGCGAATCGCCTGCGCTAGATCCAGTCACGTAGCGACGTGGACGACGATAGCCCGTAGAGCTAGCAGTGATCACGTGCTGCGCACCCAAGGCCTGCACCGCAGGGGTGTTGCTATCAATGAACAGAACCCAACCCGGTATAGCCAACGCGGCGTTCAAGGCCGTTGCGTAGTTACCGGTTGTAGGCGGAACACTCGTTGCGCCCGTAAAATGCGTGGTAGGGGTCAGGTTAATAGGATGTGAAGCGCCCGCCGTAACCGCCGTAGTAGCCGAGCCGATAAGCGTACTAGCCTGATTATTCAACCACCAAACGGTGTCACCGATATACGCCGTGACCGAAACATAGTTAGGCACCCCAGAGGTAGGTACAGGAAGCGAAACGCCTGCAACGTAATCGAGAGACGTGAGGGGGAGAGACGCATTCGAAAGAACCGAAGCGATGAAGTTGCCTGTGCCATTCAGGTAGTTTACGGCGTCGGAAACAAGCGTATACCCACCGGCACCGAAAGTGATAGTGACACTTTCAGTCGTTACGGTGCTAGTGATTGTAAGAGCCGTAGCCGTCACGGTATATGTGACGGTACCTGCACCGAGATAAGCGATCTGAAACGGAACGCCCAGATTGTCTTTAACAAGTGCTTTGCCCGAATAGCCGTCATAAAGTTCAAGTTCAATACCACCAACCGAACCTGCGGTAACCGTATACTGAAGCTGATTAGATGGAAGACCGTAATTGGCCGAGGTCATGGTAACAGCGGTAGTGACGGGAGACGAACCGTAAGTCAGAGTCGCCGTAGACTGCGTATTCTGGCTGGCATTGATAAATGTGACCAGCGCCGCACCATTGATAGCACCGGAAGGCGTGAACATTTCCTGCACGTAAGTAGCCGCTGGGCCACCCCTGAGCGCGTTGCTCAGGGCTTGCGCCGAGGCATAGGTGACAGCGCTGAACGGCTTCTGGCCATAGCCATAACCCACATAGATAACAGGAGGAACGTTAGTTGAAACGGAAGTTAGAGTTCCATTCACATCGACAGCCGTATAGGCGCCCGGAAGGATGATCTGCGAGCCGTTAAACTGCGTAGAAATATCAGGCATCGTGGGTATTAACCTTCGTGGTCTTCAGAGGTTTCAGCGGTAGGAATAAGGGCATCGGCCGCCTTGACAGCCGCGTCCACAGAGGGCGGATTCTTGATATCTTCAAGCCGCTGCTTCCACTGAGAAAGAGTGTTCTGCTCGAAACCATGCAGGCTGAACAGCAGTTTAGTAAAAATCTCGTCTTTCGTGCCCGCGATTTTATTAGCGAACTTACGAAAGGCGAGGGGAAATTCGTCCGCCATGGCTATAGACCTCTAGGCACAAAAACAATATGTGCTCTTACATTACTGTATAGAGTATTGTTTTACCTATAGCTGACGAATTTTTATTTTTAGAACGTTACATTTTCTGTGTATTCTGAGTTGGGTTCCACAGTAACAGTCGTATCGAACGCTGTGACCGGGCCGTAACTTGTAGTAATACCCGCTCCGAACCCACCTTCAAATTCCAAAGAAACCTCCGCGAGATAAAAGCCCGGTTCGTTTTCTACGTCCTGTGTGTAGCTTATCTGGAAAGAATGGCTACTATTTACACCCATAGATTCCAAAACAGAAATAAGAGCAGATTTGAAAATGACAACAACCGCAGTTGAATAGAAATCTCTTTCTTCGGTACTTTTAGAAAATACAGAAACAGAATAACGCCGCTTAACCTGTTCATATATGGAATAATAATTATTTTGGTAGTCCGTATTCACACCATTGCCAATAGGTACTTTCGTCTGCTGCATAAGGACGGGCGTGACACTTATAATCGGAAGCCTTGGCACACCGGTTAAAGGTAATGCTACCTGAACAGTCGGTATTTCTCTGAAACTGTCAGGGCGTAGAGTAGAGGTAACACCTGCTTCTATTATGCGCATGATAATGGGGAGATAGGGGTCCATCTCTATCGTCAGGGCGCAAGCCGGAGTTATAAGAGGTGTCGCGACGGTAAAATTGGTTGTGGCGAATTGATACATATAAGCCGTGGTAGGATCGAGCGGCAGATTTGTGTTATCACCGATATCCAGAAAAACCCATGTATAAAGCCCTGTAGCATCGGGTGTAACGGGTGCAGCACCCTGATAAAGAATATCTCTATTCGGACCCCAAAGACGTGTCAAAACCCAACCTGTAGCCTCGGTCGTTTTCAGTGTAAGCTTTATGATTCCACCTGTTGGAATGACTTCGTAACTGATCGTATTAGCCATCAGGATATTGCTTTTTCAAAAGGTCACTCAGGATCTTAGCAGGGGCATATGGTGTCATCGGAGGTAAAGCCCAAGCGGCAGAACCGGGTTTATTAGTCATAACCCGAAACTCTTGTGCACCCGTTGGCCCGTTCGACGCCCATATTTTACCTTGGGGTTTGGATAACCTGCCGCCCCTACTCGTTTCTACTATATTAGGAACCGAATTTTCAGGCAAAGAACCGTCATTACGAATAGGAATAATACGATATTTATAACCGTCTTTTGAAGTCTTAGAATGACGGCCGAGCATTAACGCCTTAAAATCCGCATAGCCCGTTGTACCTTCTTCAAGCCATTTAGCTTCAGGTGTAGATTCTTCGTCCGCTATTATAGCGACCGACGCCACGCCCGTACGTCGCCAAGACAGAGAGGCGGCATATCTACCGGAAGGGTGTTGCAAAGTTCTAGCCCCTGCAATCGTATCCCCGCCGAGGGACCAGCTTAACCACTGGCGATACGTTTCCATGGCCAGTTCTGTTAACTGCTCAGGTGGCAAGTCCGTTTTTATAGTATAGGTAACCAAGGATCACGACCAGCCTTGTATTTGCAGGGCAGGGGTAGAAGGTGTGTCTGTCGTACCTATCGAGGTTTTAGAACTAGTGTAATACGGAGAGTTCGGTGAACCATCATCAGGATTTGTCGAACGTAACCACAAATCTAAAGTCTGCAAATGGAATCGTTTTGGTAGGCCACTTGTGCCAAGTCCAAAAGGTCGACTATGGCTTAAGCTACCTGACTTACGAAACGCCACATACACAGGCATCGCCGTAAAACTGACAACATAAGATGTCCCTTTAGTATAGGGCTCGTTCAACCAGACGTGGTTATTACGAACTTGATACGCGGTTTTATCCAAGATCTTTACCGTTTTTGTATACGAATCCCAAACCGTCACGTCTTGAACCTGCACGCCTTGCCCATAGGGTAGTATTTCTCTAACCCCAGCTATAAGAGTGGTATTCAGGCGCGAAGCAGCGTCAATCTCCACATATGCGTCATAGAGAGTAGATTGCTGGTAAACATATGCTTCATTGTTTGGGCCATTACGCGCTAGGGTAAGGGTGGGTTCCGCAAAATTAACCCCGCCAAGCGTAGCATTCATTTGCATACCCGGTTCATCAGACGTGCCAGGGCCATGCTGGAACGAAATAATACCCGAGGTAATCAATCCGGGCTGGTCGTAGTAAATGCCCCGTCCGTCGCATTGTAGGCAGGTAGGATTAGCCGCGCCTGCCGTTCCTGTAGATTGACTACAAGGGCATGCATGGGACTTCAGATAGAGCAGTCGCATACCAAAGTTATTGACCAAGGAGTCAAAATTTGCCTCTGGCATTACCTGGGTAAATGCGGGCATAAAGGGTGCGAAGGATGGAATAGGAGCGGTCATGTTAAAGTGTGGTTATCATTGGGCCACCCACTAGGGTGTAAGCCATCTCTGTTGCTTCTTCACTCTGAGATTTAAAGGTGTTGATGAGCCCAGCATACGGTCCTTTCGGATCGAACTTGGACGTAAACTGCGTGCCGTCCGCGACCGTGGTTGTCTCCGTGACACCCATGCTAACAGAGCCTTGGATTTGCGAAAGTATGTTAGCGCAAACCCCGGCCGAAATGGCATTTAAAACGCAAGAAAAGCGTCCCTTGTAATCTGAAGGTGCTAAGCCCGCCGTATACATAAGAACCCAGCCACCCGGAAGATTATTCGAGAACCCAGCAACGGCCAGCTGCAACGCAAAGAGTGGTAGCATTTGAACGTTCTTGTTCGGAACTATACGTAGATAACTGTAGTCTTTTGTCTCTACGAACCAAGAAGGGCTGATATCGTAATAGTTGTTTAGCAAGGGGTAGCAATAGTTGAATGACTTAACGGCTGTGATATCATTGTTAAATATACGAAGCGGTTTGTAATGCAGGCCGCAGACCAGCCACCCATCGTCCTGAGAGTCTTGAAACCTGAAGTCGTAAGGAAGGTCTTCTAGATCGTAATCTACGCCAAGATGCATGGTGCCGTCCGGACTGGTAGGTGTTACACCCCCACTGACCGCATCGGTAGCGTTACGATAGGGCGCAGACGCGATATACGTTGGTGTCAGAAGTATACCTGTTTCGATTTCAAATTTATCTTCGGCTTGCCTAATCTGAGATAGAATTTGCTTATCAGAATACTCGCGTGGTGGGTTACCACGGTACCACAACGGGACGCCCGCGAAGTCGCGTATATCTTCAGGGCAGAGACCGGTCTTTGTGGTTGTAGGTGTAGAGCCGATTCCGTAGCCTATTGGATACGGGTTGTTAGGGTCACTCGTATCCCACTGCCAGAGAGCTTTAGGTGTAACAGGCATAATAATTAACCAGCTTTCTTCGGGCGGCCACGGCGTTGTACGGGGTTTTCTTCCGTCACCAAAGCCTCTAATTCCGCAATGATACTTTCTTCAGTATCGGGACCATCAACGGGAATAGATATTTCTATCGGGGCTTTCTTAATGTCCGACAGTATCTCGAAATACACACACGGGTGTTTGGTAAGCATGTCAAAAGCGCGGGTAGAAAGGTCTTCTGCTGTGTATTGTCCGCCCTTCTGTCTTACCCAATGAGCATCAAACCAGTCATGGCGAACGAAATTCGCATTTGTCCAACTCTTATGAAGATGCGAACCTACTTTAATAAGCGCGTTGATTTTCATGTCGGTAACCCCTTAGATTTAGGTATTTCAGGGTCCGTGCGACCCATAGAGATATTTTTGCAGAAACGAACTTGGCTATTAGGCCACCACCAAATCTGACCGGTCTTATCGTCTGCTACAACCCAAAGAGAATCAGCCTCTTCTGAATAATCCGCTACCATAAAACAGAGCCCCGAACCTAGGGGCGTCTGCATTGGGACCATCGGATGTAACTGGAGTAAAGTCATTTCTTTGTATTATATACTGTTATTGACGGATGGCCTATAGCTGTCGGTAATCACTGGACATGAACAGTATATTCAGCCCCAGCCAAGGCGGTCCGGCATCCCGGCTCCTTCTCGGTCAGAGGTCATTGATAGGCTGTTACCGTGCAGTAATATTGATTTGCGCTGGCAAACACGCACCGGGCGATGTCGCCAATCGGAACAGAAAACCCCGCACCGGCTGTGTTGTTGCCGATCTGTGCGCTTGAGGATGGCGGGAAGAGCGTGAGTGCAAAGGTACTGTTGTTGATGACAATCTGGTCGTCTTGGGTCGCTGTGCGAAGTGCAACAGCAAAATTTGACGATGAGGCCACAGTTATAACTGTAACACGAGTCGTCACAGTGCGCGCGGTCGCAAGGGTTGTCCCCTGAGCGCCCTGCGCATTTGTCACGGACGATGTAGCTATGGGGTTCCACCCCGTTGCAGTCCCAGAGCTGCTTTCTTTCAAATAGCATGTATAGCCAGGGCCACCATCAGAGCGACAGCCGAATCCACCTACATTTGCAATTGTGTTGCCATTTGGTGTTCCACCCGTATTAGTCGATGATCCATTGACGGTCGTCGCCCCGACCATGAAATTGGCAAAGCCGGCCCCATTTATGTAGATGTTTTTCTGGCCCTGCCGGTAGTTCTGGGTGATATCACCGATCAGCGATGCATATGCGTATTGATGCATCGTCGTCCAGGCATAGCCGTCCGCGCCTACCACACCGCTATTGGCAACCGTTGGCTCTACGGTCGAAGTGCCGCTTCCTGCGGTAGTGACTTGGAAAGTATACCCAGCAGTTGAATCATACGCGATACTACCTAATGAATAAGTACTTCCAGATGTCCAGTTCGGAGAAGTAGCATCTGTTGACCAGTTAACCACTTGGATGTTGCCAAGCTGAAGATTGTAGAAATCAAAAAATGACACACCATCGTAATCGTCAAAATAGTTTCGCTGCCGGTCAAGCTGGTTTATGGGCAGCCCACTCGTGCGCTGGACTGTCTGAACCTGCTCCTCACCAGTCCCGACTGCGCCTATGTCATGGACCGCGACGACGTTAGAATTGTAGTTGTCGCAAGGGCTCTTTGTGGCGGTAGAGGTTGCTGTGGCTCCTCCGCAGTAATTCTGCATATAGAAATTGTCAGACTCACCGGTCGCGGTGGAGGTCAGATAGTTATTGCGCCTCATAAAAAGTTTTAGATTGAGGTCGCCATTCTGGACGCCTGGGGCGCCGGAGCCAGTGCTTTGTCCATAAATCCCGACCTCAGCGTTGTTGCTGGTGGGATGAGATCCGGGGAAGACTGTATAGAACAGCTTCTCCATGAGAGTTCCGGTCCCAAGCCCCGCCACACCGCTTTGGTTCTGCGGGCCGTCAAAGTCCCATACCCGACCGGCAGGCGGGTCTGAGTATGCATAGGACCAGCCTGATGGGCAGGACGGAAACCGAATATATGTCGCCGAACTGGCGTTGGCCGCCGTCAAAGCTGACGTTGCAGTCGAGCCGCACACCGCCCCGAAATCGTCACGGAATGATAGGATGGCGCCTAGACGCACAGCGAGCGACGTGCTTTGCCCACCAACCGACTCAGTTACTTTGCTCGGACTAAGATCGAGGCTTGATGTTGTCTGCCCGGTAAGGGCGCCCGATACAGCGGACGCACTCGGCGCGCCCGTCAGCCCCGCCACGCTCTGCACAGGCGCCTGTGCCGCTGCCGTCGTGAGCGACATGGCGCCCTGAGTGCCGGTGGTGGCAGCGGGCAGGTTCGTCGCAGGCACCACGCCGCCTGAGAGCGGCGCCACGGTGGTGCCGATTGCTGAGGTGGGCACGCCGCCTAGGTTCGTCAGCGTAGTAGCCGGGGACGCGAAATCGGAACCGTTGTTGGACTTTTGAACTGCAGTTGCTGTTGCGCCAGAAGCTGCGTTGGCCGCCGCTGTGTTTGCATAGGACTGCGTAGAAATCTGGGTGGTGGAGCTACCTGCGGTTCCAGTAGGGGCCGTTGGCGTGCCGGTCAGAGCCGGGGATGCAAGGGGCGCCACGGTGACGCCGATGGCGGAAGTTGGGATAGCGGCGTTTGCAGTCGCCTGGGCAGTAGCGGCATTCGTAACAGCTGTGTTAGCCGTAGTCTGGGCGGCGGCGGCATTCGTAACAGCTGTGTTAGCCGTAGTCTGGGCGGCGGCGGCATTCGTAACAGCTGTGTTAGCCGTAGTCTGGGCGGCGGCGGCGGCAC
>Ga0116227_10017484_pt1 | contig 10002 bp, 7 predicted proteins | sample S1TSphgellanicum_FD_89693 | JGI IMG/M metagenome (GOLD analysis project Ga0116227, IMG submission 89693) | Host-associated microbial communities from peat moss isolated from Minnesota, USA - S1T2_Fb - Sphagnum magellanicum MG | ecosystem: Host-associated > Plants > Peat moss > Unclassified...
GGGTGTGGATGGGATGAGTGGATGTTGTGTGGTGGGTAGGGTTGACGGTGGTTGTGTGTGGCTGGTTGGGGGGATCATTATATTAAATATATATATTTCCTATATTGTCCCTTCACTTTGTACTAAAATGAATTTGAAATGAAAGGAAAAGACTCTTCTGAAAGGGTGACTAGCCTTTCAATTGTAATTTTAGAACTTTTAGGTCATAAAACTTTGTGGGTATGGGGCTGTAAATTGATATTAAATGGGTTCAGGAGACAGGTTGATGGATTTTGTTCATTTTCACATGTTCCTAACCAAAGTTTCCTCAAGTTCTCAATGATATTGTTATTGCTCTTTTTGAAGTGTTGGCAAATTATTCCCATTGTGTTCCCAACATTTTTCATGGTACTTGTGATGTTCACAATGGTGTTTGCATGGTGATTTCATCAATGGACAAATTATGTGAAAATATTCAGTTTGCTTCCCTTGAAAATCAAAATTCATAATTACATTGATCATGTGTTGAAATCAAAATCGTTTTGTATTTGAGGTTGAAATCATATTGTGTTCTTTTATGAACTTCAAAAGTTCAATGTTATGTAATCAACACAAAGAATAAATGCTAAGGGTAGAAAATTTGTTTAAACTAAGTAGTCCTATGTGCCTTTTAGTAATTAAATAGTTTATAATGGTATACTACTTATCGTTTTCTAGTTTATCTTCAAGATGAAGCCATTAGATTAGATAGCCCATGGAAATGGGTGATTAATAATTGTTTACCAATCAAGTAGGAAGGATTTGTGTAAAGATTAGAATTAGGATTGTGAGTGGAATATGAATCTTGTATAATTTATGAAAAAAGGGGATTAAGAGGTCGGTTCCCAACATTCTTGTATGGAGAGTTCTTGAAGGAATGAAGGAGAGAGATTTTTTATGAAGAAATAAAAAATAATGGAAGAGAATGTGTGAAGGTTTTGAGATGTGTTTTTTTTTTTTTCTTTTTTTTTTCTGCCTTACTATCCTTTTGGAATGTTAGTATTTTATTATAAAATATTATAGTTTTCATATTACTTTATTTGACCTCTTTGTGTTACATTTAAAACTTGCTCTAAAGAGGGTAGTTGGTTATAAGATAGTAGGAACAATCTGTAGGTCAATTGGTGGAAGATGACAAGCTCCACAAAGGCAAGTTAGTAAGGTTTGAAAGGTACTAGTTTACTAAACTAATAGCTTCCAAAGGTACAAAGACTTAGACTAGAAGGTAACTACCTTCCTACCCTTTTCCATGCATAGCTAGAAATTCCAATTTTTTTTTGTTTATGTTATATTATTATAGTTGTACTGGATAGTTGTATGCTAATAAATAAAATGAGGTCTTATTAAAAATAATTAATATTTAAAAATAATTTGGATACTATTTAAATTTCATTTTGAATCCTACAAACTAAATATATCAAGACTAGTGTCTAAATTGCATTTTTTTATAAAGGAATCAAAAGGAATGCATAAAGTCATACAATTGATTTCAAATTTTTTATATAACAAAAGCATGCCCTCTTCTATGTCTTGATATTTTGAAGGAAATGGTTATAAGGCGAAGAACCCATTAAAAAAACCATTTGACAAAAAACTTATGTTTCATGGGTTCAAAAATTTTAGCTTTAGGTGCAAGTGTAACACGAAAGTGGGTTTCCACACAGTGTGAACACCCGGGCATTGGGGGTGTGCTTTGGTATAATTAAGTCGTCCTGATTTTGGCGGCGGATGTTTTTTCCATGACGGCTGCATGGCTGTGCATGGGACGTTTGTGTGAGTGGGTGTGCAGGAGTGAAGGCGGCGCAAATGATGAAGAGGACTGGAGCTGCATTGATGCGCCGAAAGGTGGAAAGGGAGGAAAAGCTTGATGGAGAAACTTGGTGTAGAACAGAACGGGAGGACGCTTGGGTGTGACGGGGTTTTTTTTGGAGAGAAGAAGAAGCTCGGTGAAGGAAAGGGAGGCAGATTTTTGGTGATTAGAGAGCACTGAGAGCATTGACAGAAGAGAAGGAGGAGGAGCAATCCTTGTGAAAAAGGTAGAGAAAGCTTAGTGAGGGAGGGTAGCTTGGTTGAAGGTTAGAATCTTCCGCTGTGCCTGACAATCAATCAAGCTACTGCAGAAGAATTGGAGAGAAGGAGAAAGAGAGAGCTTAGAGAGTACTAGGAATCTGGAACTTTGGTGAACATCTCAAATGGAAAGCAAGCTTGTGCTTTCGGGGAATGTATAGAGTTTGTAATGCAACAAAAGAATTTCCCTTCCTAGTATCTGTGAGAATGTGTAAGGTAGGAAATAGATCCATCAAAATCCTGTTCTGTTGTTGTGTAGGAAGAAAATGCTTGCAGGTCTTTGATCTCGTGATGCTCGTCTGAAAGAGTTAGTAGGTGGATTGTGTGCTATGTTTTCAGGAGTCTACATTGTATGTGAACATTTCAAGAGAACATGGACGCCTGGGTTCGTTGAAGGCAATCAGTGTGCTGTGTTTTCAGGACCTTCTCTTTTTGGTTACACAAGTCACATGTGCAAGAAATAATCTTGCCAAAAAACATGTTTGGAACTTATCCATTGAAACTCATTTTTGGATTTTTGGAGATTTTCTATGTTTTTGCACCTATAGACCAAAATATTCATAAACAATTATGTATGAATGTGAAAACTCACCACCATCACATTAATTGTCTTAAATTGGACTATTCAATTTTTCTCACTTAAATTGGTGTCAAATAAATATTATTTGCAAAAAATAGTCCCACAAAAGTCTTGGAATCCTTTTTCCTTTTTTTGGAACCCCAATTGTGAATAAGCCCTTTACTTTCTTGATTTTGTGTTGGAAGACAAAGTTGCCTTCCCCATTGCAATCTTTAAAGATTGCCATATCCTTTGTGATTTTTGAAAGTTTCACCTAAATCTAAGTTTTTTTTTTTTGGTTGTTGGGTTTGCAACCATACAATAACATCAATGTCATTGATTACTTGCCAATTCTTTGAAAATTTTTCAATTCAATTCCAAAAGTGAACATCTTCCATAGAAAATTCCTATAGAGGGATGGTTCAGAAATAACATTTTTTTCGTGGTTAAAAATTGCCAAAAACGACCTATGATTTGATCTTGTGACCTAAAAGCTTGTAAAAAATTTAATTAAAATTATTTCTTTTGCCAAAAACTAGGGCTTCAAACATCAATGTAATGGTGTCATTTCTTTTGTCACTATTTCCATCACCACTTTTGCTCACATCTTTGACATGAAATTTTTACCTCCCTAATTTTTTCTCTTGTAATGAAATTGCCAATATTACAATTTCATTTTTTTCTATAAATAACTTACATACAACATTATGTGCGGGTGAGTGGACCCATTTGGATATTACATAAGCTAATTTTGCAATGTGGTTGTCATTACAATGCCCATTTCCTTATATAAACATTGAAATGTACTTAAAGGGACTTGGTTTGAAAATTTTAACTTGAATATTTATGTGATGTACAAAATCATTTTGTAAAATTTTTAAACTTGTAAAAGCCATGGACTTTCAAAGTTGCAACTTGTTGACTATACCTTTGGATTTCATTTTCTTATGGACTTTGACATGGTCCATTGATTAATGTTGTGTGTGTTAGGATGAAAGCACGCTATGATGTTTCAATTTTTGTAGACTAAAGTCCCTTTTCAAAGTCCTTTTCTAATGTAGCTGAAAACTAACTTAAAATATGAATATTTAGATTATATTGAAACTAACATTTTTTTCCATTTCCAATTTCAAATCATGATGTTATAAGACACATTAAAATATCACAAAAGAGATTTTTTTTAATAATTAATTTTGAATTAAAAAGGATTTAAAAATAATTATAATTTTTGGGATTTTGAAAAGTCCACAACATAATAAATTAAAATCACATTCCATTCATTCAATGGATCTTTAGTTTTTAAAACATAATTCATCCAATATCCCAAAGTTTGAAACACATAAGACTAACACATTATAAAATAAAAGTCCATATACATAAGTACTGCAAGTGTGACAAAAATTGTGGGAAAAATTCAAAAGTTTATTACTTATTGGCTATCCATAATTTTGATTTGATTTTTTCATTCTTGGAAAGTTGATTATGATAGCTTTTGATAAATGAATCATTTTTTTATTATTTCAATGAACTTTGTTTTTTTTTAAAAAAATCTTAGAAATAAAGGAAAAACTGCCATTGTGACATCCATATAAAGTCACCACACTAGATTGTAAACACATGTTAAGGACTTGGAATTAGTTAAATATCATCAAAAAATCTAAAAGGGGGAAAACATTCATGATGACAATGGTAGAATTATATTTATGGACTTTTGAAAAGGTTAAAAAATATGGTTTTTTCAAAAGTCCATATCATATTGAAGGAAGACGTGTTTTAAGTGATTTTTGTATGCATGGTTAAAGGAAGAGAAACTTTATGGGTGCCAATGATGACATGGAAAAAATACTTTTGGCTTATTTACAATCTTAGACTACAAAAGGAAAAGTGAACTAATTTTGGGCTTTTTAAAAAAGTAATTATGTGTGGCAAATTGGTCCACTCAACCATGCATCGACTGAATCACATTGTTATTTTTTGCAAATCACAATATGTTGTTATGAAGGGTTTAAAATCTTATGCTTTTGCATGAAGAAGTCAAACTTTAATGTTGAAAGTCATTGCCTTAACATTTGGTGAAGAGATTGTTATTATAATTTTTGGTTGTTGCATTGATTCTAGGAGCTTGTGTTGAAGTTTAAAGAATGTTGTTTCACAAAAGTGTGCATTGTGCTTCATGTTTCTACAAATTCAACTTAATTTGGATTTCAAAATTTTTGAACTTTCATTCAAGAGTCAAGCCCCACGTTCATTTTTCATTTTTGTTGGATTTGAGTTTTATGTGTGTGCATTATGCACTTTTAGCTTTTTTTTTCTTTACCATGTCTCTTCCACATTATTAATCCAAAAGAACTTTAGGTTTTTAAAATCATTTAAAAAATTTCACATGATAAAAGGCAAAAATTTGTCCTACTTTTCTCCATTTACCATCCAATGTTTCAAGGTGGGGCAATGACAAATTTCAAAGGCTTGAAGAACCTTTTCATTGTCCTAAAGGTTAAACACACTCCTAAAAAATATTGGAGTGATTATATAGGGTGGGATATAATTCAATTTGTGAATGACTTGTTGGAGTCCATTTGAAAAACTATCAATGTTGCAAGTTTTTTGTCTATTAATGTTAAACAAATCACTACAATAAACAATACATCTTAGATATCTATGAACATTTGTATATTGTTCAAGGTTGGAAATGGATTCCACTACAAGTTTGTGTGGACCATGTTGGTGTGTAGGGGACAACAAAGAACATTTTTCATTTGATGTTGATTACCATGGTCACTTTTGGCAAACTAAGTGTCAAGGATTTGGGTGAAAAATTCATATCATGGGTTGTAATGGAAATAATGTTTCAAGGCGAAAGAACTCTAGTGTGACCACACAAATGAAAGACAATGTGGTTCCATTTATGATTGGAGTGCATTGTTTTGCACATAAAACTAACTTAACTATGTTGGTTTTATCAAAGTTGAACTTGGTTCTTTGGGTTTTTTTCACACACACACCAAAGAAGTTTCCTGAATTCTAGAGGTTGTGTGATGTGTTCACCAAAAAAAAAAATTGTTAAAATATGTGAAAGTAAAATGGATTTAACATGTTTTCATGAAACATGTTATGGAACAATGCTAACCTATGATTGCAAAGATGCATGAAGGTGTTTCCATGGTAGGGTGTAGACAAAAAGGAATCACAATTTGACATTTTTCACTACAACACATTTTTAATGTGCTTTTATAAATGTTTGGAGAAGGTTTTTTTATTGGAAATGTGCAATTAAAGGTGGATAACATCTTAAATTGTCATAATGTTGTGAAATTGGTGCACATGTCAACAATTCAATTATCAATTGGAGTACATTTTTAATTTGCAACAATGTATCACAAACATTGCAATGTAAAAAAAGGATTAAGAAATATTAATTTAATGGGAATTTGTCCATGAAAGTTTGCACATACAAAGAAACCACCATAATGAATAATCTTCCACATCAAAAATTTCAATTTGTCATATAAAGTCAAAAAGTGTATGTTAAATGATATGGAAACATTTGGTAGTACATTATGTTATTATAATGTTGATGATTATGATTTTTTAAATTGTAAAATGTTCTTCCATTAAAAATGTAATTGGGTTGACTATTGTTTTTATCATTCTACAAAAGTAAAGTGGAAATTTAAAATTAATGAAAAATGGTATTCTGATGTTAAATAGGGTGTTTAAGTAACATTTATTAAATTATTGGTGTACACTTACATAAAGACACAATTATGAATCAATTTCATATTCATGGTTTATATAATTGGTCTAATATTAAAGTTCAAATCAATTTGACGCGATTTCTAGAAAAATCCAAAGTGAGCGAAACTTTGTGTGTTATTACTTTTGATACTATATGTACTTCTAGTTTTGACACAAAGTGTGTACACCATACCATGGAAACACTCATAATGATGTGCTAAGGATTAACATTGCTAGTGAGAATTTGAATTCCTTTTGTTGGTTGGAGTTAATTTTAAGTTTGCATGCCATTTTTCGTCTTTTGGATAGTGTGCATACTTTGATCAAATTTTCCTAATCTTGTGACGTGCTCATGTGTGACTTCATAAATGTCATGAAAATTTGCCAATTGGATTTTTACCAACTTCACATAGGCAATTTGATGATGTTACTTTTGATGAATAGAATGTTCTTGCAACTTTCACTGATAAAAATTTGTTGATGAGTTTATAGTTCTAAATATTTTGTGAACTTGCATTGCCTTGTGATAGGTAAAATTAGACCTATGTTGAAGTTAGATTTCCCCAAGGTGTTGGCACATGTGAAACAATGTTGTGAAGATTCTATCAACATTTCATTATCATCAAGGTTGCTTAATGTGTGCCTTGTAAGGTTAAAAAAGATGGGGTTTTGATGAAAGGTTTGCTTGATGACCATGAATTGGATATATGCAATGCTCCTATTTTAAGACATTGACCATGGTTGTAAATAATGAAACAATCATGAAAGAAAATTAATTTATGAATCCTATCATTTGATTGTGGGCTAAGTTCAACTTTGTTTCCATCTTCAAACATAAGTGCTTGAAATTCATAAAAATTGTAAAAATTACATGTGCTCAAGTACTTGGGTTTGTGGAAGATGAATTCTACTTTTCTATGGTGGCACATTCATGAAAAATAAGTTGAAGAACCACCTCGTGTGCCATTTGGATATGTGCATTCGATTTTATGCACAACAATTCTACACAATTGACAATTTTCCTTTTGAAAATGTCATCACCCAATGGAGAGACACAAAGGCATGATATTGCCTTGATGAGTAAAGGTAAATGGCTTGTTGAAATTTGAAAAAGATAGTTAATTTTTCCTTAGTATGTCCTTTTTTGATGGGGCTATTTTCCTTTTGTGCCAAGTTTTGTTGTGAATTGCAAAATGCACATGGATAATTATAGGTATAATTTTATTTTTTTTCTTTTATCTTGAAGCCATCATTGCACACCTTAAACCTAAAAATAAGAACTAGTAACCAATTTAATATGGGCAAAATCTCTTTTGAGGTTAGGGTTCAATCCCCTAGTGGGTCAAAACACATTAAGCATGGGCCACTTTTTACCAAAAAAAATGATGTGTAACGAAAAAGTAAAAGAGACAAAAAAAGGTTGTTGTGACAAGGTTTTGGTACACTATAAAGAATTTGGACCCAATGGTATCCTTTGGCTATCCTAAACATAAGAAAAAAAATTAGAATTTGCATGAAAACAATTTGGAACTCAAAGTTCATTTTGAGTCAAAATTAATCTTGATCTAATGGTTAGATGAAGAGAGATTGGATAAAATCAATGTACATGGAGTACATATAAGTTACATTTTTTCAACAACAATAATGCTTCATGTTTGTGATTCATGAAACATTACCAAACAAAGGAAAATTAAAATAATAATACAATGCCCTCTTCTTTCATCTATCAATGGGTTTCCTTAAAAAAAAATGTTATTATCCATTTATTGTTAAAAATGCTAAAATAAACTTTTTTTGAATTGAATTTCATCCATTTAAAAATATAATGGTCTTAAATTTAGTTCATGTATACCAATGCGATTCACCATTAAGAAATTCACCGAAAAGTTCCACCCACAACTTTAATTTTGAAATACATATGCAAATTTTCAAACATAAATAAATAAATAAATATATAAATATATATATATATATATAGTTCTTTGTGGTTACAATTTATGGAGGGCTTAATGTGCTTTCACCCCAATATGTTTGCAATATGTTTTTGCAATTGGGTACTTGGGTTTTTTTTGGTGAGATTATAATGCTTCAAAACTTGGTTTTGTAGCTCATTTTTTTCATATTTAATGATGCATTGATCATCAAATTCTATGCACTTTGCATTTGTAGGAGTCATCAAATGCTTCTTCCAAGATTTATTAAGATAGCCAAACTGCATTGTAGCTTGCATTTTGTTTGCAACCAAAAGCTTACTCTTCATTAACTATGATAGTCAAGCACTTGACCATGAAAGAATCTCATTGTTCAATTCCAAATTCAACAAATAACCAATACTATGCATTCTGCCCAGCTGAGTGGAGCCAGTCAAGCAACTTCCAAAAATATGAAAAAAGAACGCTACACATAAATGGGAATTATAACTTTCACTGGTAACTTTCTATCCAAATAAGTTACAATATGAAATGTTTCACAACAAGGGTTAAAGACTTAGGGATTATGATATAATTGTAATTATACCGACCCAGATCTAAAAGCTGTGCCAAATTTAAATATGAACTTCAATGACAAAGTCCACCAAACTTTTTAGCCAAGGACAACAATAGACAGTCATCAAAATTCACCGTGTAAAACTAGCCGAAACATATGATTGCAAAACTGGGAATCAAAACATTTTATGTAGGTACACTCCCAAATTTGCCCACATGAGACGATTATTAGATCACGCCCATGTACTACTCTTTAAGCGAGTCTCTTTGATTTCAGATTTTGACCACCAGAGTCCAGAAGTTACTAATTCCCTTTTGCCTTACATAACAAGAAGCAGTGTAGAAAACTATACAAACTAAATCAGGGAACAATCCACTACCAAAGCATTCACAAAATCAAGGACCAAGTAGTTGTTGCATGGGGAAGGAGGGGATAGTCAACACATGGAGATAAACAATTCATCAGCTCTTATACTCGACAATTGCTCTTTCTGTGCAGGTCATGGTACTTGGGAATCAGAATTCCAACATTTAGGGGGGTGATCCAGAGTACATTCAATAAATTTTATAAGAATTCAAAGAACCAATTGACCCCCCAAGAAAAAATCTTGAGAATATCTATCAAATAATCAATGCATTTGAAATTTTAATTTAATTTCCATGTATAAACAAGTAAATAATGTTTGTCAATTCCCATGTTTATAAATAAACAAAAGTATGGATTGACATACATCTCATTTGTAGTTAGGTCCATACTGCAATTTAAATATTATTTTCCAAACACACTTTGAATGTATGTATTTAGTTTATTTTGGGCCTTTGAAAAGTAACTTCACATTAATTAACAATTGATCATTTGAAAAATTAAAGAATTAAAAACTTGCATTTGGAAACCACTAGATGAATCTGCAATGGAATAGATTTTAATAATGTTAAATGTCTCTCACATATACGATCAAACAAACAAATGCTAACAATATTTTGCCTCAAAGTCAGAAAAAAAAAAAAAAAAAAAACCTCCATCCTTGCCATAATATTTTAAAAATTAAAATTTAAAAAATGAATCCAAAATTAATTAAATCCAGTGTGTTAAACAAAAAGTATAACCCTGGACACCCCAAAAACAAAAAAAAAAAA
>Ga0116227_10017485_pt1 | contig 10002 bp, 7 predicted proteins | sample S1TSphgellanicum_FD_89693 | JGI IMG/M metagenome (GOLD analysis project Ga0116227, IMG submission 89693) | Host-associated microbial communities from peat moss isolated from Minnesota, USA - S1T2_Fb - Sphagnum magellanicum MG | ecosystem: Host-associated > Plants > Peat moss > Unclassified...
GCTTTTTATTGTTTTGGGTGGGTGGGGGTTCTGGGAAAGGCGTGGGGAAGCCCCGGGAGGTGCGGTGGACACCCCGGGGGACTTCCATAGCTTTAGGTTTCCGGTTCCCTCCTTCTCTTTTTTTGTTTTTTTTTTTTTGTTTGCATTTCTCGATCACCCACCCCATTGAAATTTGGACTCGAGCTTGGATTTCCAAGCTAGGAAGGACCTTTGAATGTGTAGCTTCCACAGCCACTGTCACTGTAATATTCTGCTCTGCATCATTCTGCAATCAATTCTGCTAGCCTTAAGCATGGACAATAATATCAAGCTGATTCATATGGGAAGAGAATCTTGTCTGAGAGAAGAAGAAGAGCTTGCAATTCTCAAGGCATCAAGAGATGATCTTTTCTAAGACAGAAGGAGATTCCAATTCTATGGGGATAGCATTTCTATGCTGTTTTTGTTGGTGCTTGTGTTCAATTTGATTTCATCTTTCTCCTTCCTTCTGACCATTTAGCAACATAGATACACATCTTCTCAGATTTAATGATATATATCAAATGATTTCAAGTTCTGTTTGCAACCCAGGAAAGAAATTCTTCTGACAATTTCCACTTTTTGTTTCTTTTGGCTTGTACAGCTCGAGATATTGATTGAAATCCAGCATTGCCAAGTGTTTTTGTAACATCAGCTTGCTGGATCTTGTGAAGTCAAATTCTCATGATATTGCAGGTTTACTTTTCTGGGTGCAGGGAAATGTGTGGGTTGCACCGCTTGTGTGTGGGGATTGGAGCAAAGCCACATTGAAACAAGTAGGCAATGATATGATGCCATCACTGCGACACGCCAATTTGGGTGACAGAGTGTTGCATTTGAAGGCCCATGATGGCACAGAGGAGACAATCTCTCTTAATGGATGTCGAGTTTTTGCAGTCTCAGGTGGTGTTGGACCCAAGCAAAAGTGGTAAATGACTGTGTGTGTTCTTTTTCCATAGACCACTCATTGTGCCATACATATATCATTATGCCTTTCCTTGCACATGTTTTATGCCTAACAGTGTACCCAATAACCAGTTTTGGTTTAGTATTGGGGTACTTTGTAAAGTTTTCATTGTACATATGATGTGCTGGCCTGTATACCAGACCAACACTGCCAATGACCACAATGATGGCTCAAATGCAGTTACATAGTTGATAATTATCTGTTCCTTAATCAGATGCCTGTTTTTCGCCACTGATATTGACACCTGGTTTTGTTTTCACATATGCTAGTGTACTCATAGTTAGTTTGGATAATTGGGGTGCAGGGACAAGAAGTATCCTATTCAGGTTTACCATACAGATCGAAACATCTATAGAGGGTGCAAAACTTGTCTATTCTACTTAGAGACCAGCTGGGAGAAAGAGGCTTGGTGTGAGGTTCTGCGAGCAACTGCGCAACTGGGTTCCACCACAAATGATGGGTATCTCAAAACCAAGAAAGAGTACGCTCTTTACACACACAATGTTGAGAAGTTCATGCCATACGTCACTGAGTTCCACACAAATAAGGGGGCCAACCATTTTGACATTGGTCAACAGGATAAAAAATCTGATGGTAACAAGTCAAATGATGGCACCTCAAGAAAGCGACTCATTTGGAATATAGTAACCAGAAGGGGTTCCAAGGCCAAGGCCAATTCAAATCCAAAAGGTGTAAAACTGACTGATGCCAGCAGCAAACAGGACCACTCCAGGGAACAACTAACCCCTGCTCCCCATCGAGAGGAAGACAGAAACTCTAAAGGGAAAGTGGCAGGCGATACTAGCAAAGTCGATACAAACACATCCCATCAATCAGGGGTCAGGAGTAACTTGAATAGTGCCAGATCTATAGATTCTGGTACTAAAATCCCTGAAAAGGATGCAAGGGCCTCAGTTGATAGCACAGGAGAAGATCCAGTTGTTGCTGCCACCAACGCATCCAATGATGAAAAAGCCACTGACATCATTGTGACCCAAGGAACTGAGGGTGAGCTGAGAGTTGATCCAGGAATGACAATTGAGCCAGGGCTGGTTTGCTTCAATATGGTGATAGCAAGGCTTTACTTTGATTTTTATCACAGCCCAGAGCGGGTTGCTTCTATCCAGCACAGGCTTCAGGCAAGTTGCACTGCTTCCTGCATCATCTTTACCCAGTTGTTAGCTCCTTGACTTCCATAAAATCTCAACCGGACTATAGAACTAATCATGTTTTTGAAGCTGATTTTGTGGACGTTTGGAAATGAACAGAGGCAGTTGTCAAAAATGCGGACTCCCAGCTATGTTAAGTCAGTCACAATCACAAAACTGGATCTTGGGAAGTTACCCCCTTTTGCCACTGCTGTCCACATGCTTCCAGCAGATGAAGGAGGGACTCTGGCTGTAGAGATGGACATGGTGTGGAATAGTGGTGGCTGTGTTACCATTGAGACTAGAATAGACATGCAGGATTTAAATACCCGAGAAAAAATGGTTGCAGAGGCCCAGGAACCTGGCTTAGCTGGAGCAGCAGCAACTGCCCTTCTTACAGGATTGGAGAAGGATTCTGACATCACCCATACAGGAATTTCAGCAGAGTTTCCTCACAGGAGTGCGATACCAAGTTCTAAACCTGATTGTCTACCATTTGTCTGATTCTGAAGTGCTCGGTGATGGAATTTTGAGTTTTGTTCAATTTGTGAAGACTTTTAACAGATGGCCAAGTTGAATTATTGCTGTGACCAAAAGCTTATGATACATACATTGTGGGCATGGAATGAAGAAGACATAATCAGAACTATCATGACCAATATATTCACACTTTGAAAATATCTAAGGTGCTTGAACCACTATAAATCAGTGTGCAACATTTACTTTTGATGACAGAATGAGACTCACTGTTATTATACTGGCAGCTGCATCGGAGGGGCCCAGTGCCAGACGAGGAAAATGGTTGCATTCAGTGAAGAGTTGGATGTCCCATGTTGCTGAACAAGTTGCACAGGTTGATATTCCTAAATTGTTTTGTTCTCCTCACCATTTCATTTGTTTGAACTAACACAGGTACAAATCTGCTTAGTTCAGACCTTTTGCAATTATAGTTCAAATTTACAATGGGAAAGTAGATACTTTGTTAGTATGGCTAACTGGTTTGGGTAGAGATGTTCTGGGATTTCTCCAGCATCTCTAACATATCTCTCTGAAGCTTGTATTTGGGTACACACAATCAATCTTAAAACTACAGACACACTCTTGGATCCTTAGCCTTGAACATGACATAATAGGTTGAGGGGAAAATTGGATGTGGGTATGATGGGCAAGCAGGTACCTTTAGTGTTGAGGGTTGAGTGTGTCTTAATCAAGGGCACAGGTTTAATGCGGTTGAGAGCACCACCAACAGATCGTATTTGGTTTGCATACAAAGAGATGCCTGAGCTCAAGTTGGTACCAAAGCTTGCTATTGGTGACCATCCCATCAACAGTGGTGCTCTTGGTGCCTTAATTGTGCATGAACTTCAGGTCTTCTCAACTTTGCCTTAGTTATCATAAAGTGTCAATCATGCACATGGCTCTACTGCTGCCGCAATTCTTGCGGGGTGAAGTTCAGGTCTGAAATTGACAGCCAATGTGCTCCATAGTCACCCTGTCTGAATGCCTGTCTGCAGGAACAATGGAGGGAGTCACTGGTGTTGCCAAATTATCAGAGTATATCTGTTCGCTGGATGATGGGTGATGATGATGACTGGCTTCCAAAGAGTGCCTTCCCTGTTGCATTTGCACCCACACGGGCCTTTGATATGGATGAGCACAACTTGAAGATTAATGAAACAGAGAAAAAGACTCAGAAGCACTCCCCCTCAAGAACCCCTTCACATACCACCATCCATAGACCAAGCTCTGATATGAAGCAACTGGCAAGATCTCTTGGCTCTCATACACTACAACCAGATATGATAGACGAAGAAGAGGTTGCCAATGGGGGGTTTCCTGTGCTCTCTCCAAGTGAATCTGATATTGGAGTTCCAGATAAGTCAGTTGAGGTTGGAGCACAGGAGGTTGACAGTTCATTTTCAGATTCTGATGTACACCATTTGGCTGATCACAATCATGAGAATTCATCAGATCAGCAATCAAAGCATTCAAAAGTAGCTTTTGTAGGGAAGATGGCAATGAGACTGGAAGAGAGGCGGCACAAGGTGATTGATAAATTGCGGGAACAGAAACATCCTTAGGACTTTGACAAATGTACATTCTTAGCAGTGTTCAGGATGATCATGAAGGTAATCTGTATAGAATCCTCAGTCAAGATTTACTGTTTGCCTTTAGCTACTTGCAAAAGACAAAAGCATAAATCAGAAGGATTGTTCATAAACATATTGTCCCTTCACTGGTGCACGGGGTTTGTTTCTCTTGCAGTTCACCTCTCTTGAACATGTTGTGAATTTTTTTGATGGAAATTTGGATATTATGATTTGCAGTCACATCTTGCAAGCCTTTTCAAATATTGCATGAAACTCTGGAAACAGTATTCATTTATGAATTTCAGCTGATGTGTTCAACATCCAGTGATCTTCAGCTACGGTCCATATGGCGATTCTCAGGCATGACATAAGGTTATAGCAAAGCACAATGCAACACAATCCCATCTCCTTTTGAATCTCCATCAAACTAGTATGTTTGACCAGGACCTGCATATGTATCATATCATCCACAAGCTGAATTACTGCACCAAGAGTTTAGTGAAACAATTCTCAACCTTGTGCTCTAGTCCGAAACCTTTGAGCAGGTGTGGGTTTGGGAACTTGATGTTCGCCTTGTGGTTTGCCCTCTTAGGTGATGTTGTTTAGTTTTTCTTAGGTGTGGATGCGGATGATGCCAATGATAAAGTGAAGTGGGAGAACAACATAAATAAGAAGCAACATTCTGCATTAGTTAAGCACCTTTTTTCTTCTTTTTGTTGTAAAACTGATGTTGTTTTGGTTTTGTGTTGTTGTCTCGCTAATGAGAAGAATGCCCGAATTTGTATCCCAATAGGTCTGTGCATCTATCTCCAAGATTTTCGCTGCATAGAAGAGTTGGTGAACAGAATATTGGATACAATAGAGTTTGTAGAGGCATCAATGGAATTGGGTGAGAGGCTCGAAGGGATCAATATGGTTTATCTTGTTCAAGTTTAGTAGACCTAATTCTATGGGGGGGATCAAGTACCTATTAACGGGGGAATTCCAAACGTAAACTCTATTTTTTGGGAAATAACTATGTGGTTTGAAGCTCAATATATGATCTTCATGGGAGTGCAGGGTGTTTTTGCTTGTTTGTACCATCTCCAATTTATGTTTGTAGAAAAATCAATATTGTCTATTGTCAAGATTTTGTTGGGGTAGGATGGGATATTTGTGAAATGTGTGAGGATTATTTGTTCAAATTATCACATCAGAAGATCATAATAGCCTAAAAAGAGGAGATCCGGAATGATCTGATCCATTATATGTCTTAAGGTGGATGTTTTAGTCAAATATGAACACAGTGCAAGAAGGAGTATGGATGTATGGCCTTGCTACAATTGTATGACTCTTATAAATCTCAATCCATGAGCATTAAGTGGTTGATGAGTAGAGTGTATGGCATCAATGGAATGCCCTCCTTTCTTTTATTAAAGGATTCAAATCAAAATTCAAAATTGGAGCTTTTCTGTTTTCCAAAGATCAAAATCCAACTCCTATCTACACATAAAAAACCATGCACACACAAAAAGATTAAATCTTTTCTCCAAATCAGACCCCTTTTTTATCAAATTGAAAACCATTCACACAAAATGCTCTTAACGCTTGCCTAAATGCAAGCTTGAAATTTTATTGAATGGCTGCTCACACCTATCAAAACAAAACCAAAAAACACCAAAATGGTTGGAATTGGAAACACTTGCACACCTTGGAAATCAACAAAGTGAAAATCTCTTTGCTTCAAGAACCCAAAAAATGTTCCCCCAAACTTCTAATGAACACAACTCAACACCAGACTCAAATTACCTTGAGTTTGAATGCAAATACGACTTTCATGCCCCATCAAGTACCTTTGTAAAAACTTCATGTCATCTATTGCATTTCAACTTGTGTATTGTTGAAACACATGGTTTCAAATTTCAAACCTTAACAATTAAAATTCAAAAAGGTTGAAACAACTGTTTTATGTATAAATCATGAAAAAAGTTCCCAGTGTATAAGTGGTCACCTTGCATATTAAAAAATATCCATCCTATAAGTATGTCTCTTAAAAAGGAGGATGAATTTACACCTAATTGTAAGCATGAGACCTCTCCCACACCTCGAATGTAAATGTAAGAACTAAAAACCCTCCCCCTCCTATGCCTTCAAGTGATCTACATTTGTTTGGTGTAGAGTAATGTCTTGGCAACAAGGCATTATACCTTATGAACTAAGGGCAAAGCCAAAGGCGTAAGGTGTAACATGCCCTCTTGCTAAGGCATTACTTGGTGTATTAAACGAAGTGTGTTAAAGCATTACCTAGTGTAATTTCTCATTGTACAAGCAAGAGGGGGCCCATCATGTTGGCCCATTGTTAATGGGGTTGTTGTTTTGCAAAAACTAATGCCCGCTTATGAGTTCATTAATTCAATTCATATAACTTTCACCTTGTGTTATACAATTGTATAGCCCATGGGTGTGGGGCATTCCCAAAGTGTGGGGTTGACCTTCATTACCACCTCATTCGAAACCCAACCAAGCCAAAGAGGAAATTACCCAAATGTGGAATGAAATAATAGTAAAGGCTAACCCCACATGTTAACATGATTTGAAGGAACTTAATTGTTGTCACAAAGATTGATCACATTGGGCAAAACTTGTTAAAATTTACTATTGTAGTACCTTAGTAAATTTGGTAGTAATTAAATTCTTTTTTTATTTCTAAGTTTTTGAGAAATTCACTACCCCAAATGTCAAATTTTCAAGCTTTATAATGTCAAAAGTTTTGCAAACTTATGGGTCATAAGCCTTAGTCACCAACATGTTTTCTTTTCTTTTTAGGGTTGCAACAAATTGCCCATATTGTTTCACTTGAATGATAATATGGCCTTAAGATTTGAGGAAAATGAGATATTGTGGGTACATGTTTGGTAAATATCATTCTATAAATATCAAAATCTACCTCAAGACTATTTCAAAAAACTTAAATCAAAATCACAACTTAAATTTCTCACCCATTGTTAATAACACAAATATTCCACACATCCAAGTGCAATCCATTGCATTCTAAATTTTGTAGAAATGAACAAAAGTGCAACCAAAAAAATGAAAAATGTAAACAAGAATCTAAAAAATAGTTTACATGGATGTTTATATATATCACAATGGATGAAAAATGATTGGCATTCTTATTTATGTTGAAAATGTTAAATATTTTTTTAATGCAAATTGAAATTTTTTAAAAAATTATAATATATGCCAATGAATTTCAATAAATTATTTTATTAAGTATTAAGCACCTTAGTGTCAAATTATTAAGGTATTACTGTATCATGCATTTGGATTAATAAGTTTTTAGAAACATGTAATGAATTCCATTTTCTAAACCCTTGAATTTACAAATGACATAGACAATAATTTATTTTTAATATGATAGCTATGGATAGGGTGAGAAAGATGTGTACAATAAAGCCCTAAGGTGTGGCCATTCCCAAAATAAGGGATCTAGAATGAGGCAATAGCCAACTTTAGCTTATCATTTTGTGAATGTCCATTGCCACATGTTATGCTTATTGTAGGTGCAAGATCTTTCATTTTTAATAGGAAAACTATTCATAGATATTAAATTCCCTACAAAAGATAAAGGAAATTTTGCCGAGTGTTTTACAATTCACAAAAAGGGTCACATAAGTCTCAATGGTAGTTAATTAAACCCAAAACAATACCCAATCAATCTAAAAAAAATACTCCCCCAAATGGTTAGCTTACAAAACATACAACCACTTATATACATCACATCAAAGCATTTGCACATTGCAGTCCTTTATGAAACTACCTTACCCCAAGTTTGCTTTTGTTGGAACCTCATGTATTTGAAAGAACTCTTAATATGTATTGGTTAGAACTTCATGTTTAAGAGAAGGGCATGGGGTGGATCTATAACCATACTATTATGTTTGTGGCATGTCCATCAATATTGGTTAAATCATTTTGATAAAATAAGTTTGATCAACAAAGCTAAGGGTGACAATCATGTGTAAACTTGGCATCATGATTTATATGAAAGTTTTTGGTAAATCAAAGGTGAAAACTTACAAAATTGCCCTTACACTATTAAACCAAATATTCACTAATCATGCAACTAAGGTTCTTTTCATCGAGTATTTCAAACATATTTGGATACTTGAATAAGGTGAAGGCTAAACTATTTCTTAAAATATAAATTTTCATTATCAAAGCTCTAACAAATTTTTGTTCTTATTAACTTACTATCATTACATTACAAATTGTCATTCTAGAAAACATGTGGATATAAGCTATTCTAGAATTCCCCCATGTTGGATAGGATACGAATGCAACAATTGAAGCTTATCATAAAGTTTTCAAGCAACACCAAACATTGAGCAAGAAAACATTACAACCTAAAACCTATTGGATTGGATGATATAGTTTTTAACATCCGACTTGGCACAAGACATGGATTTTGTTAAATAAAATGGATATTTTAAAATACACATAGAAATGAGCTTATTAATCGCATGCCCACAAAAGCATTCAAATTTAAAGAAGATATTTTTACCAAATAACTTTATGATTGTTTTAGATTGCAACCATGGATTGGATGTAAGGTAGGAAATGTCTATTTTCTCATTTGAATAGGTTGAATGTACATGTGCAAAAGTCAATCAAACAAACATATACATGCAAACATATTTTGAGGGTCTTTCACCTCAAGACTTGTGTTTCTAACCATCAATTAGTAAGCCCATGCTAACTTTATTTCGGATCCTTACATGGAGATAATTGGGAGGTGTTACAAAATCTTGGCATTCTTCATGGCAACAAGATCATTGAGTTTCCAAGTCTTAACAAAATTGAATCCTTACATATGTCATAAAACGATCAAGGTGTATAATCATATCCATGTTCAACATTTGAAGAACTGAAAAATAAACAACATAAAATCACTTTGAAGTTCATAAAATTATAATAAATGGTTGACAACAACCTTATGTTACAAAACCATATGTTATCCAACATTTTGAAATTCAAAATCAAATTTCTGAAGTTAAAAGATAGAAATACAAAATTATACATAATCTTGTTGATTCCTTTATCCCCATAAAAAATCTCAAAAGGAAAATCTCAAAAACATTTGAAACCCCATTGTGAAATAATATTAAAAAGATCATCCAAAGGGGGTAAAATATTTTTAAATTAAAATCGTCACATCATTATCATATGCAAGAAATAAATTTCATATTTTCTTCACAACCATTTGTTTTACTCTTATATATATATATGAAACTAACAAGGGAGGCCTAAGAATTAGTGAAAAAGGTTGAGCGGGTCTGAAGGGGAACATGAATAATGGAAGGCTTGTGGCTTTCTAAAAAAATAATAGAATGAAAAAAAAAAGTTCAAGTTTCAATAATAGGCCACCAAAATGGCATGCTACAAAAAAATGAACCATAAAATGCCAAGTAGCCACAAAAATGGCTTAATACCAACATTGGGTTGAACTTTTTTAATGACTAAGAAAAGACTAATGTTGGGCAAGTTTTCATTTTGGTATATAAGACTTACTAATTATGGATATGAAATTAGAACCCAAGTTTTTTTTTTAAGGACCAAATTCAAAATTGGGTTCCTACCTATATTTATGTGTGGAACTATAGCCAAAATACAATTTGGGGGGGGGGGGGGGGAAAAAAAAAAAGGGGGGAAAATAGGGGGAAAATAAAAAAAAAAAAAAAGGTTAAAAATAGAGAAAAAAAAAAAAAAAAAAAAAAAAGAAAAATTTAAAAAAAAAAAA
>Ga0116227_10017486_pt1 | contig 10001 bp, 11 predicted proteins | sample S1TSphgellanicum_FD_89693 | JGI IMG/M metagenome (GOLD analysis project Ga0116227, IMG submission 89693) | Host-associated microbial communities from peat moss isolated from Minnesota, USA - S1T2_Fb - Sphagnum magellanicum MG | ecosystem: Host-associated > Plants > Peat moss > Unclassified...
CGCCGCCGAATTGATCGAGGCTTTGTCGGCGCCCGCGAGCAGCAGTTGCCGGATGTCCTCGGTCGCGCGCACCCCGCCGCCAACCGTCAGCGGCATGAAACACACCTCGGCGGTGCGCGCGACGACATCGAGCAGCGTCCCGCGACCTTCGACGGTTGCCGAAATGTCGAGAAAACACAGTTCGTCCGCCCCGGCGGCATCATAGGCCCGCGCCTGTTCGACCGGATCGCCCGCATCGCGCAGATCGACGAAATTCACGCCTTTGACAACGCGCCCATCGGCCACATCGAGGCAGGGAATAACGCGGATGCGGACGGTCATGGCGCTTCTGCAATGGCGATCGCCGCCGCCAGATCGAGCCGCCCGTCATACAGCGCCCGGCCGGTGATCACGCCCTCGATCCCGTCGCTCTCGTGAATCTTCAACATGCGAATATCGTCCAGCCCTTTGACTCCGCCGCTGGCAATGACCGGGATGCGAGTCACGCGCGCCAGATCGACCGTCGCCTCGATATTACAGCCTTTCAGCATACCGTCGCGGCCGACGTCGGTAAACAGGATCGCTGCCACGCCCGCGTCTTCGAACCGGCGCGCCATGTCGGCGATCGACACGTCGGACACTTCGGCCCAGCCGTGCGTTGCGACCATGCCGCCGCGCGCATCGACCGCCACCACGATCCCGCCGGGATAGGCCTTGGCCATATCGCGCACGAATTGCGGATCGTTCAACGCCGCCGTGCCGATCACCACGCGCGCCACACCCAGATCGAACCAGCCATCGACCGCCAGGGCATTGCGGATGCCACCGCCCAATTGCACGTGGCCGGGAAATGCCTCGAGAATACCCTCGACCGCCGACCGGTTGCGCGCTTCGCCCGCAAATGCGCCATCCAGATCAACGACATGCAAATACGGGCTGCCGGCATCGGCAAACAGCCGCGCCTGATGCGCGGGATCGTCGCCATAAACGGTGGCGCGGGCCATATCGCCCTCGGCCAACCGGACGACTTCGCCCCCTTTGAGATCGATGGCGGGAAAAACGATCATGCGGTTGGCTTTCTACGGCTTAATTGGTTCAGGGTTTCCAGGCGAGAAACCGGGTCAGGAATTCCAGACCATAGTGCTGGCTTTTTTCCGGGTGAAACTGCACGCCCAGCACCGTGTCGCGCGCGACCGCCGCGACGAGCCCGCCGCCGTGATCGGTCATCGCCGCAATATGGTCTGCCGCATCGGGCACGAAGTGATAGGAATGCAGAAAATAGGCCTCGCCCCGTTCCAGCAAGCCGGGTTGAAACACCTGTTGCAGCAAAGGGGCAGTCGCGCGCAGTTCCACGTCGTTCCAGCCCATGTGGGGCACTTTGATCGTAGAATCGGCGGGGACGATCTGCCGCACTTCGCCGCCAATCCAGTCGAGCCCGGGCGTCGTCCCGTATTCGATGCCGCGCGTCGCCAGCAATTGCATGCCGACGCAGATGCCCAGGAACGGCGCGCCGCCGGTCTGCACCCGCTCGGTCATCGCTTCGACCAGGCCCGGCACACCGCGCAACGCCTGTGCACAGGCGCGAAACGCGCCGACGCCGGGCAGCACGATCCGGTCCGCGCGGCGCACCACCTCGGGATCGGCGGTAACGACCACGCTTTCGCATCCGGCGGCGCGCAAGGCATTGGCGACCGACCGCAAATTGCCAGCGCCATAGTCAATCAGCGCGGTGACATCAGCCACCAAGTTGCCCCTTGGTCGACGGCACGGCATCCCCCTTGCGCGGATCGATCGCCACGGCCTGACGCATCGCGCGGGCAAAACCCTTGTAGATGCCCTCGATCACGTGGTGGTTGTTGCTGCCATACAGGCACGCGATATGCAGCGTAATACCAGCAGCTTGCGCCACCGATTGAAACCAGTGCTCGAACAGCTCGGTATCCATTTCGCCCAGCCGTGGCTGGGTGAAAGTGGCGTTCCACACCAGGATGGGGCGGCCGGAAATATCGAGCGCGACACGGGCCAGCGCCTCATCCATCGGGGCATGCGCCTCTCCATAACGGGCGATGCCTTTTTTATCACCCAGCGCCTGGTTGATCGCTTGCCCCAGCGCAATCGCGCTATCTTCTGTCGTATGATGCTGATCGATGTGCAGATCGCCTTTGACCCGCAAATTGATGTCGATCAGCGAATGACGGCTGAACTGTTCGATCATGTGATCGAGAAAACCGATCCCGGTCGACACCGCATAGACGCCCGACCCATCAAGATCGACGGTCACAGCGATATCGGTTTCGGCGGTCGTGCGGGCGATGGTGGCGGTGCGCATGGCACACGCCTATACCCGGCAGGCCGAGCAAATCAATCTGATGGTTGGGCCCTGTCGTTCAATCTGCGCTTGACCCGTGCGCCCGGCGGCGGCATTCGATCAAGCATGAGCGAAGCACCCGACAGCCTGATCCCATATGACGAGATCGTGCAGGAAGCCCTGCGCGCCGTGGTCGGCCGCGTGCTGCGCCAGGTGGAAGCGGGGGGCGGCACCCTGCCCGGCACGCATCATTTCTATATCACGTTCAAAACCGGCGCCCCGGGCGTGTCGATCCCGACGCGATTGACCGAGCGGTTTCCCGACGAAATGACGATCGTCCTGCAGAACAAGTTCTGGGACCTGAAAGTCACCGACATCGGGTTCAGCGTCGGGCTGACCTTCAACCAGGTGCCGGCCAACCTGATCATCCCGTTCAGCGCGATCACCGCCTTTGTCGATCCGGCGGTTGATTTCGGCCTGCAATTCCAGGCCGCGCACGACCTCGACGAGGAACTGCACGAAGACGCCGAAAACGACAGCCCTGACACGCCGCTGAAAAGCGCGTCCGATACCGATTCGCCCGCAGACGATGGATCGAATGTCGTGACGATCGATTTCGGTCGCAAAAAGTAACCTCGCGCGGGACAGGACCCCATGGCACTGTTCAGAAAAAGAGCTGCCAAGGCCAAAGCGCCGGATGCGCACAATCTCGAGACGATCACACCGGTCGTGTCGCTGATCGTCGCCGATGTTGCCTTGCGCGCCGGCGGCACATTGTTGCGACGCAGTGTCGAATTGGGCCTGTTGAAAGGCAAAGCCGTGCCCGGTCGGCTGATTCGCGGCCGCACGATCAAGGAAACGCTGATCGGCACCGCGCTGGCCACCGTTGCACGGCGGTCGGTCCCCGGGGCGATTCTGGTTGGCGGCGGACTGCTGGCCAAGACAATCAGCGACCGCAGGCGCGCCAAACGGCAAAAGCCCTAACACCGCGCTTGACCGCCCCCCCTGTGGTTTGGCATTTGCGCGCATGGCCCAAACCGCTCTCCATCCATCACAAGATCAGGACACGCTGCATCGGCGCGGGCTGATGTTTATCCTCTCGTCGCCATCGGGCGCAGGCAAAACCACGATCGCGCGCAAATTGCTGGAGGCAGAGCCCGAGCTCGGGCTGTCGGTTTCGGCCACGACCCGGCCGATCCGTCCCGGCGAAGTGGATGGCCACGACTATCATTTCATCGATCAGGCGCAGTTCGATCGCATGGTCGAGGCCGGCGAGTTCTATGAATGGGCGCGCGTGTTCGACAACAGCTATGGCACGCCCAAGGGACAGATCCGCAACGGATTGAAAGCCGGGCGGGATTTCCTGTTCGATATCGACTGGCAGGGCACCCAGCAATTGCATCAAAAGGCCGAGGCCGACGTGGTGCGCGTGTTTATCCTGCCCCCCAGCCTTGACGAATTGCGCCGCCGGCTGGAAGGGCGCGGCACCGACAGCGGTGATGTGATCAGCGCGCGCATGGCCCGGTCGCAGGCGGAAATCAGCCACTGGGACAGTTACGACTATGTCGTGGTCAACGATGATGTCGACACGTGCTTTGCCAAAGTGCGGCAGATCCTGGCCGCCGAGCGCATGCAGCGCAAACGCCAGACCGGTCTGATCGATTTTGTCCGCGAACTGACCCACGGGTAATCCATTTTTTGACCAGATCCCTGATTTTACGAAGTTTGGCTGGTGTCGCAATCGTGGCGCTGGCCCTTTTCATCGTGATCGGGCTGAGAGAGGCGCAATCCGATCCCGTGGTGCGCCGCGTGACGATTGCCATGCGCGGCATACCGCCAGACGCACAGCCGCTGCGCGTGGCGCTGATTTCGGATATTCACGTCGGCAACCGGGCCATGTCGGCCAATCGGCTGAACCGGCTTGTCGATCAGGTCAACGCCCAGCATGCCGATGCCGTGTTGATTGCCGGCGACATGGTCAATGGCGTGACCGCGCAAAGCTGGGACTTCCATCCCGGGGATCTGGTCGCGCCGCTATCGCGCCTGCGCGCACCGCTGGGTGTGATTGCGGTGCTTGGCAATCACGATGTCGATACGTCGCCTGCGCAAGTCGTCGCCGCGCTTGGCCGCGCTGGTGTGAAAGTCCTGCAAGACCAGGCCATGCGGCTCGGTCCGATTGCGCTGATCGGGGTGAGCCGTCCGGACTCGCTGCCCGGCACGCTGCCGCCGTTGATTGCCCGGGCGCATGAACTTGGCGGCCCGCTTGTGCTGATGATCCATCCGCCACCCTTTGCCGGGCTGATTTCGCGGGAGATTCCCGTGATTTTCGCCGGGCATTCGCATTGTGGCCAGATCGTATTTCCCGGCTGGGATAATTCGTTCGACTTTTTCCATCAGGAATGGCGGTATCCGCCGCAGACGCGTTGCGGCCTGGTGCGGTACGATCATCATCTCGAAATCGTGACTGCCGGATTGGGCGCAGCGACCGTATTGCCGATGCGCATCAACGCGCCGCCCGATTTCTGGATGATCACCTTCATCGGGCATCGCTGATATCGGGGTTTGGATCTAGACCCCTATTCGACCAGGTTTGCACGCCGTGATTGCCCTGAAAAGCTTCGTGGCGAGGAGCAGTGCGCAGCGCGGGCTGGTTGCCCGTGCAAGCGCTGCGACGCTGCCACGGGGCTTTTCAGGGCAACCCCTTCGGGGCGGGCCGCTTTTGGCCCAGCGCAGCGTCTTTCGTCGGGCACAATGTGCCAGCATTGCGCCCTCCTCAATCCTCGCGCTGGGCCAAAAGCGGCTCCGTCACGGTGTGCAAACCTGGTCGAATAGGGGTCTAATGCCCGGCCGGATCCGCAAACTCGTCCGGCATCCAGCCATTGACGACGCCACCATCGATCGGCAGCGGTGTCCCGACGACATAGTCCCCCGCCCGGCTGGCCAGGTAGATCGCCCCGCCTGCCATATCCTCCAGATCGCCGACGCGGCGCGACGGGATGGCTTGTGACGATTTGTCCGGCGCGTTCTTGGCCGCCTTGTTCATTTCCGACGGAAACGCGCCGGGGCAGATGCAGGTGACCACAATGTTGTCGCGGATCAGGCGCGCCGCCATGCGCTTGGTCAGATGGATCACCGCCGCCTTTGACGCCTGATACGAATAGGTTTCCCACGGATTGATCCGCAGCCCGTCGATCGATGCGATGTTGATCACTTTGCCCGGGTGCTGCGTCGCGCCCGCCTTGAGCATCGGCAACAGCTTCTGGGTCAGAAAGAACGGGGTTTTGACATTGAGATTCATGACTTTGTCCCAACCCATTTCGGGAAAGTCCTCAAAGTCCGCGCCCCATGCCACACCGGCGTTGTTGACCAGGATGTCCAGCCGCGTTTCGCGCGTCGCCAGATCCTCGACCAGGGCCTCGATCCCGGCGGTTGTCGAAATATCACCGGGCAACGCAATGCAGCGTTCGCCCAGCCGCGCGGCAGTGTCGGCCACCGCTTCAGCCTTGCGCGCGGTAATATAGACCCGCGCTGCGCCCGCGGCGAGAAAACCCTCGGCAATCATCGCGCCGATCCCGCGCGAACCGCCCGTGACCACGGCGACACGCCCTTCCAGGCTGAAAAGTTTGGCAAAATCCATGATGTTATCCCTCAGTATCCGGACAAAGTGGCGACACGGTCGGCGTGATAGCTGGCGTCGCCCAGAAATTCGGCAAGCGCACGGTCGCGTTTCATGAACAGGCCGATGTCGTATTCATCGGTCATGCCAACCCCGCCGTGCATCTGCACACCTTCGCGCACAGCCAGATTGGTCGCGAGGGTGGCTTTGGCTTTGGCCACGCTGACCATGACATCGGCCTTTTCAGACCCGCCATCCAACAACTGTTGCGCCTTGATCACCGCTGCGTCGGCAATTTCGAGTTCGGCATACAGGTGCGCGGCGCGGTGTTGCAGGGCCTGGAATTCACCGATCAGCTTGCCGAATTGCTTGCGCGTTTTCAGGTATCCGGTGGTGATTGCAAAGGCGCCGCTGCCCACGCCACTCAATTCGGCGGCCGCGCCGATCCGTCCCGCGTTGAGCACCCTTTCCAGCAGCACCCTCCCGCCATCGATATCGCCGATCACCGTGCTGCCATCGACTTGCACGCCATCAAACGAGACATGGCTGGCCATCGCGCTATCGACCAGGCGCACCGCATTGTGGCCGATCCCCGGGGCATCGCGCGGTACGGCAAACAGCGTGATGCCGTCGCGATCGCTGTCACCGCCCGATGTCCGCGCCGCGACGATCAGCGCATCGGCGCTGGCGCCATACACGACAAAATCCTTGCGCCCGGTCAGGCGAAAACCGTTGCCGGCGCGTTCGGCCTTCAGCCTGATCTGTTCGGGGCGATGCTTGGCGCCTTCGTCCAGCGCCAGCGCCAGCACGGTATCGCCCGCGATGATCCCGGGCAGATAACGGCCTTTGACATCATCCGACGCGTCGGCCAGCGCGGTCGCGCCGATCACCGATGTCGCCAGAAACGGCGATGGCGTGAGGTTGCGACCGATTTCGCGCAACACGATGCCCGCTTCGACATGGCCCAGGCCAAGCCCGCCATCGGCCTCGCTCAGCAAGACCCCGGTCAGGCCCATCTCGGCAAATTGCTTCCACAGGTTCGGGTCGTAGCCCGAGGGATCGTTCGCATCGCGCAACCGGCGCAATTGCGTCTTGATCGCGCCTTCGTTGGCGACAAAGCCGGTGACAGTATCAGCCAGCATCGTCTGGTCTTCGGTATGGTAGAGCGGCATGGCTCTCTCCGTAAAAATAAGGTTCTGAACTCGAGACCGCTTACGCGCCCGGTAGATCGAGAATGCGCTTGGCAATGACGTTCAGCATCACTTCGCTGGTGCCGCCCTCGATCGAATTGGCCTTGGTGCGCAACCAGTCGCGCGAAGCGGCCCCGCCCCGCGTATCCGGGCTGTCCCATTCGAGCGCAGTGGAACCGCCCGCTGCCATCAGCAATTCATGGCGGCGCTTGTTCAACTCGGTCCCGGCATATTTCATCATGTTGGGTTGCGCCGGGTGAGCCTTGCCCGCTTTGGCCTCGTCGAGGAATTTTTCGCCCATCGCCGCAAAAGCCAGCGCGTCGATGTCGAACAGCGCCAGTTCGGCGCGCAACACCGGATTGTCGATCCCCCCATGGCGGTTGATCACGGCGCCGATCGCATTGAGCCGGTCGCCGCGACCCGCGCCCGAAATCATCTCGCGTTCATGGCCGAGCAGATATTTGGCCACGTCCCAGCCCCGGTTGAGTTCGCCCACGATCTGATTTTTGGGCACGACGACATTGTCGAAAAACGTTTCGCAAAACGGCGAATTGCCGCTGATCAGTTTGATCGGCCGGGTGGTGACCCCGGGCGTGGTCATGTCGAACAACAGAAAGCTGATGCCCTGATACTTGTTCGTTTTGTCAGTGCGGACCAGACAGAAAATCCAGTCGGCCTTGTCGGCGTAACTGGTCCAGATTTTCTGGCCATTGACGACCCAGTGATCCCCCCGGTCGTCGCCATACGTCTGCAGGCTGACCAGATCGGAGCCTGATCCCGGTTCCGAATAGCCCTGGCACCAGCGGATTTCACCGCGCGCGATCTGCGTCAGGTAATGGACTTTCTGGTCCTCGGTGCCAAATTTCAACAGCGCGGGGCCCAGCATCCAGATGCCAAAGCTCGACAGCGGCGCACGGCCGCCGATCCGTGCCAGTTCCTCGCGCCAGATCTTGGCTTGCGCTGCGTTCATCCCGGCGCCGCCATAGGCCTGCGGCCAGTCGGGCACGGTGTAGCCTTTGGCGACACAGCGTTCGAGCCACAGTTTCTGCGCCGCATTCTTGAACACGAAATTGCGGCCGCCCCAGCACATATCGTCTTCATCCGTCACCGGCAGACGCATCTCGGGCGGGCAATTGCCATCGAGCCAGGCGCGGATGTCCGCGCGAAAAGCTTCCAGATCCGACATTATGGTCTCCTCTCTTAATCGCAAGGTTAAGACGAACCGGCGGCGGCTTCAAGCCCGGATTATCAGCCCGGATTCTGGCGATTTTGCAAAGGCACGCTTGCCGTAGCGTCAACGCGATGTCCGTTGACGCACGGCGAAATGCGCCGCAATCTTGGCAAAACAAACAACCGGGATTGGGATGTCATGAGCACAGGTTCACGCTTCGATGGAAAAACCGTCGTTGTCACCGGCGCCGCGTCGGGCATTGGCCGCGCGGCCGCTTTGGCTTTTGCCAGCGAGGGCGGGATCGTTTACGCGGCCGACATCGATGCGACCGGCCTTGCCGCCACGGCGGCGGCGTCAAACGGCGAAATTCGCACGCAGGTCACCGACGTTACCCGGACAGAAGACATTCGCGCGCTGATGGACCGGGCGGGCGCGGAAACCGGCGGCATCGATGTCGTGTTCAACAATGCGGGCGCCGGCGGCGACCGCGCAACGATCGACCAAATCGAACCCGCCGGCTGGGACCGTACGATGGACCTGCTGTTGCGATCGGTGGCATTCGGCATCCGCTATGCCGTGCCCCACATGACCGGCCGCAGCGGCGGGGCGATCATCAACACATCGAGCGTGGCGGCGGTTGGCCCGGGCTATTCCCCCACCGCCTATGCCGTCGCCAAAGCGGGGGTGCTGCACCTGACCAAAGTCGCCGCAGCCGACCTGGCCAAACACGGCATCCGGGTCGCCGCGGTCCAGCCCGGGTTTATCAACACCAACATTTTCACCAGCGCGCTCGACATCACCGGCGAAGCCGAGACCACCGCCAAAGCGGTCATCGCGCAAATGTCGCAGCACGCCCAGCCCGTCGCGCGCGGTGGCCAGGCCGACGATATCGCCCAGGCCGTGCTGTTTCTGGCCAGCGAAGCCGCCGGGTTTGTCAATGGCACGTCGCTGATCGTCGATGGCGGTCTGACCATCGGCCCGCGCCATAGCTGGGACCCGGCGAGCCCGGGGATTTTCGAGATGCTGGAGAAGTTTGCCCCCCAAAACCCGGGCAAATAATTGACCCTCGCGAAAACCGGCTTGATCTGATTCACGCGTTGGCCCAGACGTTTAACCGATAGATTAAAAACCAGGGATTCGGCGCCGCGCAATCGGCGCATTTGGAGAGCGAATATGGATTTCGATCCGACCGAACGGCAAGTTTACTGGCGCGACCGCGTGCGCGATTTCATCGAAGCCCATGTCCGCCCCCGGCAAAAGGATTACAAGGCGCAGCAACTGGAAGGCGAGCGCTGGAAAGTGCTGGCGGTCGTCGATGAGGAAAAGGCCCGTGCCAAAGCGGCGGGAATCTGGAACCTGTTCATGCCGCCGCGCAATTCGGGCCACCACCATGTCGATGAAACCTTCGAATTCGAAGGCCCGGGCCTGACCAATCTGGAATACGCGTTCTGCGCAGAGGAAATGGGCCGGATCGGCTGGGCGAGCGAAGTGTTCAACTGCGCGGCGCCCGACACCGGCAATATGGAAGTGCTGCACCGCTACGGCACGCGCGATCACAAGGAACAGTGGTTGAAACCGCTGATGAACGGCCAGATCCGTTCGGCGTTCCTGATGACCGAGCCGCAAGTCGCCTCATCCGATGCGACCAATGTCGAAACCTCGATCCGGCGCGATGGCGATCATTATGTGATCAACGGGCGCAAATGGTGGTCATCGGGTCTGGGCGATCCACGCTGC
>Ga0116227_10017487_pt1 | contig 10001 bp, 7 predicted proteins | sample S1TSphgellanicum_FD_89693 | JGI IMG/M metagenome (GOLD analysis project Ga0116227, IMG submission 89693) | Host-associated microbial communities from peat moss isolated from Minnesota, USA - S1T2_Fb - Sphagnum magellanicum MG | ecosystem: Host-associated > Plants > Peat moss > Unclassified...
CAACCCCCCCCCCCCCCCCCCCATCACTTAGTTGGGTATGTGGTGGGCCTCTACTACTAGTCAAAAGAAAATGCACTCCAAATTGCTCCACTCTCTAGGTATTGTAAGTAAAGAAGTAAATTGTCTACTAATATAACTAGACCTTGCTACATGTGACCTAATATAGATAACCTTGTAAGGGTCGCCTCATTTTAACTTGTCTTCGAGGGCCTTGGGTTGATACCCGCACCCACAATTGGTACCATGGTGTTTTTTTCGTTAAAATCTCAAAATTCATTTAAATTATTATTTATAACTATTGTGAATATATATATCCCCATGCTTATTAGACTACTTAAATCAGCGTCTCCGAGTTTCAAATCTAATATTTTTTTTTAACCCTGGCCCGCCCTCATCAAGTAACCATGGTAGGTATTTTGAGATGGTTTAACCATAATGAGAGGGCAGTGAAACAAAACCCTATTTAGGGCAGTGCAACAAAACCTTATTGAGGGCAGCAGGACACGTGTCATCATTACCTCCTTAAATGCGTAAGACAAAGGCTACCTTACTTAGTTAGCAAGGGGGGACAAAGAACTAACTAGTCAGCCCAGTTTTACTTTGTCCAAGAGTTCAAAATATACCCAGGGTTAAAATATATACCCACTAAGAAGCCAACCAAGGTGAACCCTTCTTCTTGTGTGAAGAGGCATGTTTAGAGGGGCTATATTTAACCCCAGGAATGTTAAATTTGAACTTGGAGAGACAAACCCTAATTTAGTCTAAGGATGGTAACATATTTATCACGTAAAAAAAAAAGACCTATTATATTACCTTAAGCTAAAATCCCTTAAGCTACTACACTCTAGAATAAATCTAAACACAACAATATCCTTTTTGCCTAGGGTAGGTTATCCTAGACCCTAAACCCTAGGTAGGTTATCCCTAAACCCTAGACATTGAAGCCTATGGTCAACGGAATGGAATAGGGTAAGTAATGTTTTGGTGAGGGGGGGTTGATTTTTAGGGTTTTTAGGGTTTTTTTTTTTGGGTTGGGGGCCACCTTTCATGCACACATTGGTGCAAGCAAATATCTTGCATTGAACTGACCTTTTGGAGGAGGGGCTTTTCCGAGCTTTTCGGGGGCCTTAGATTTTTTTTGGGGGTGTTATTTTTTTTGTTGCCATGCTGAATGTTTATTTTTTTACTCCTAGAAATAACTCAAACATGCTCTTAATGTACCCCACTTCAAGCTCCACTTGTCATCTTATGGGAAATTTTAAAAGCCCCCTTACCTCCAATTTGAGGGTCCCCCCATTCACACCTTGTAAAAATACTAAACCTAGAACCCAAACCACCCCCCCCATAACAACACTAGATATTTCTCTAGCCAATAAAATGCCTCCATCTGTGTGTTTTGTTCACACTTCATGCTCATTGCCAACACTTAAGAAGCAGAGTGTATTTTTTTTTGGGGGGGGTGGGGTGGGGTCTACAGAATGCCACCTTTGTCACCATGTGCAAAAATAGGATGACTCGGTTTTGGGTTTATTCACACTTGGGTTTTTGGGTACACCCATAACGCTCCTTTCCAACTCGGCTACAGACCAATCAACACCTCCAGAGTGTACACTTTTGCTTTCACACTTGACTTTTAGCTACGTTGCCAATATACTTAGACTCCATGCACTTTGGGTAGGGCCCCCTTCCACTTAGGAACACTTTAAGCCAAGTATACCTCTATGGATAGGGCCACATCCACTTTGGGTAGGGCCCCTTCCAGTTAGGAACACTTTAAGCCCAGTATACATCCATGGATAGGGCCCCATCCACTTGAGAACACGTTGACTCCCCATATACATATGTATATCATGGATAGGGAGAACCCCATCCACTTGGGAACATGTTGACCCCCGTATACATACATATTACGGGTAGAGAGGACCTTGTCCACTTGGGAACACATTGAACCCCATATATATACATACATATTATGGGTAGGGAGGACCCCGTCCACTTGGGAACACATTGACCCCCATGTACATACATACATATTACGAATAGGGAGGACCCCATCCACTTGGGAACATGTTGACCCCCATGTACATACATACTAGGGATAGGACCCTTCCACCTAGGAACATGTTGAGCCTTATAGGGAACATGTTAGTTCCATCACATGGTAACGGGTTCTACCAAAATTCCAAAGTGGAACCGATGTTCCACACCAATGGTTCATATCACCGTAGTGTTCCCATCACAAGTGGAACTGGTGGACCCATCACAAGTGGAACCTATTGACTCACATAACTGTAGTGTTCCACTCACAAGTGGAACCTGTTGATTCACATAGCCGTAGTGTTCCACTCACAAGTGGAACTGGCAGAACCAAAGTGGAACGAGCAGATGACCACTTGTGCCACCTAGAAAAAAACCCAATGTTGAGCGAGTACCCAGTTCAGAGGGTTAGAACTATCAATTCCAGTTCCAGTTGGTGAAACCTGAATTTGGAACCAAGTCTAATTCTTGGAACCAGTTCTAGAACCGGAGGTTAATGGGTAGTTAACTACCGGTTCCACTCCGGATTACCCCAAACTAGATTTGAAATTAAGTTAGTACCAGTGTTGGGCAGTTCTTTGAATTTTTAAAGAACCGCCGGTTCCAGTTATTTGAAAAAATAAATTAATTCAGACTCAAAGAATCACCGGTTCTGGTTGTTTCAAAACCCTCAAAGAGCCTACGGTTCTCATGAAATACCCAACCAAGCACCACTGCATCAATTCTTTGGTCAGTTCTTTGACCTTTAAAAAAATTGAGAACTGTCGTGACTATACTCCAAAATCAATTAGTTGAAAATTTTGTGAAGGGGTGGCGAGTAAGTGGATATATACCTGGGTTGATAACCGATGAATATTTGTCCCTCACTCTATGAGCTACCCGACACTATGTACGATGAAACATTATTTCTTAAGTCGTTACATGATGAAGAAGGAATTGTTTTTAAGAGTTATGAATAGTTTGTTGTACACGTTGAGTACTTTGTTCAAAAGATGTTAGTAGGTTGTGCTACTCGATTATCCTCCATTTAACAACAAAAAGGACCTCCAACTTTGAAGATGTTCGTGCAATATGTTGTGATAGTGCATGCATGCAATTGATGAATATTTGTAGGTTAGGTGACAACATTGTAATGAAAATTATGTAATGATTTTGCAATGTCATCAATGGTTGCCTTCAACCAAGTAATTGTGGAAATCCATTAAAGTTGACATCTGCAACAATTTGAAGATCGACAAAGACAAGGTTTCCTTGGCATGTTTGCAAGCTTCGATTGTATGCATTAGAAATGAATTCATGGGATTGTCCTACAATATGGGAAGGTCAATTCCAAGATGACAACTCAAACATGAGCATCATACTGAAGGATATTTTTTGGTTTGATGGGAAGTAACAATGACATCAATTTGCTTAACAAGTTCCCATGGTTGCAATCTTGTTGAAAGGTGAAACTAATGGCATGAGTTCAAAGGTCAATGGCAACTCATATCCAAGATTTTATTTACTTGCAAATTGAATCTACTCTTCTTGGTCTTGTTTTGTTCATACCATACACAAAATTGAAGATGAAAGAAGGCACATTTTACAAAAATGTAAAAGGTTTGAAAACATGTCATGTAAAAAAGTGTTTTTGTATAGTGCAAATTTGATTTAATATGATCCATAATCAAATATGGGACTTTGATATAGTTTTGACAATATGTATACACCTATGTGATATTACACGACATGAAATTTGGAGATAAATTTGATTACAACTTAAAATGTGTACTGGAACATGAACCTTGGTGTTCTAAGTTAAATTTAAAAATTGAATCTAAGCTAAACCTAAAGGTTAAATTTAAAAATTAAACTTAAAATAATCCTAGAGGCAAAACTTACATTAAACCTAAATAGGCACAGCTAAACCAAATTAACATAGGGTAAACCTTAAAATTAGACATAACTTAAATTTAAAAGTTAAACTTAAACTAAATCTAAATTAAACTTAAGTGAAACATAAAGGTTAAAACTAAGTTAAACTTGTAAATTAAACCTAAAACTTAAGCTAAATTTATGTTAAACTTATGTTAACTAAAGCTAAAAATAGGCTAACTAAAACAAACCCTTGGAAGAACCTAATGTGAATGTATTTTAACATTGGTTCCAATAAGAAAAAAGTTCAATAGCATGATGTTGGATTAAGTTTATTTTTATGGTTCATGTGTAAAATCGTAATATTTAAAAGCATTCAAAATTGGTTGATGATCATAAGTTGTTCTAAATCATTAATTGTTTTTTTGGTGTTATCTTTGGAAATATTTAAATCCTATATAAAAATAATTTATTTCTTAACGATAATTATGAACATATTGTTCCTAATTACATGCACCTAATTGACAAATTTTTTTTCATATAATTTTTTTTTAACTTCTTGATGTGTCCATTATATTTTGGTACTTGAACAAATATGGTTTTCAAGTTAAACCATGTGCCTTAATCATGTAGTTTTGAATCTCATGCCATGATTTGGTTATATAGTTATGTTACATGATTAAGGACATGATTACATGATTCAAATTTAGTCATAGTCATAAAACCGTGCAAGTCATAGATGTCACCTTTTGGCATAGTGTATGGCCAAGAAATGGGTTGGGGGTCAAATTACCAAATTAATTTCTAACCACTACTTTAATAATTTGAAGAACCAAAACACCTCCAATTTTTTCAACCATCGGTCAAAAAGACCATTACTAAAAAAATGTGTGCCAATTTGACCAACAATGAACTTGGATATGTTGAAAACAATTTGTTATGTATGATTGATTAATAAAATTGATAAATGTCACAATTTGGTCTTTTTGACCAATTTTTTTGATAAAAATCATGAGGTGTAATAATGTGATCATGCTTATCAATTTGTTTTAATCCCAAAACTTCCACACTCTTCTTGTTTAATGTGTGGAGCTAAGGAATGTGCTTTGGGTTCCTCCTTAGGGTGAAAACACACTATGATGAGTAAAAAATGTTTTCAAAATTGTTGCTTTTCAAAATTGTATGTTTGAACATCCACCATTCAATATTAAAAAGGTTTTTATTATAAACTACATTCATAAAAAGGTAGTTCAAATCCACACACACACACACAAAAAAACTACATTTATTACTGAGATCAATTGATTAAAAAATGTATTTGTGAAAACATAATATTAATAACAATATACAACAAAGTGTAAATGTCTTAAAAATCATTTAAACGATTATGATTGCCAAACTTGATGAAATATTTAATCATAGATTGAATATGAATTGAAAATATAATTTCATTTCCATATGAAAAGTTCCACTTATGTGATTTCACAAAAACATTTGGATGAAATTTTTCATTCAAATGAACATAAGTTTGAAAAAAATTATTCTTGTCGAAAGGTAATGAGAATTGCATTAAAGTTTTTGTGTCTAAAATCCATTTTATGTGTTTCTCAAAACACTATGAAATAAAACAAAATCTACCACCAAAATAACGCAAAATGTATTTTTTTAATGAATATATTATCTTGCCCAATTGGCCCCCCTTAGTGTGTTAAATCACCCTTTGACACACACCTATATTTGTTAAATGGTATGAGGGGTTAAAAACCCTATTGGTTTCCAAGTTTATAACAAAATGCAAACTCAAGGCATGCCCCTAACTTGCCAAAAAATGAGTGTGGGAGCTTTGGGATGAAATTAAAACAAATTCACAAGCAAAAGTTTATGGTGAGTTCAACCTACACAAACCAAAAATAATAATGGTTAATGAAAGTTTGGAATGGTGCACAATATATATTTTTTCCACTATTATGATTCTGGGGAATTACCCCCAATACCTTGGGGTGAACCTAAAGGGATGTCAATTCAAAATTTATAGATGAAACATAAAAGAATGTTTGAATGTTTGAATTCAATTTTCATTAATTAGAACAACTTGATTGAACATCTTTAGGCTTTGAAGGCATCAATTTTTATTGAAAATAGAACCAACCTTGAAAAAAATAAATTGTAATAATATTATTATAGCCTGTCACATATGATAATTGATATAGCATTATATAGTTATAGTTGTTTAAAATGTTTTTAATAACATGTCATGTGAATGTATGGAACATGTGTTGATTAAGGGCAACATCTAAACATATGGAAGGTGTATTTGATGAATGTCATCTCATGTATGGATTATCTAATTGTTGACAAAGGTTGTTTTGGTATTTCAATGGTCTCAATGGTCCTTTAAGGTGTTTATATGATGGTAAACGTTATTTTAAATGTCTAAATGGTGACAATAAGGGTTTACATTGCATATTGAATGTCCCACTACATTTGAGGTGTCAATTTTATATCATCCTTGATGTTTTCTTGAATACGAGGTTGGACTAATTTATTTTGCCAATCTTTGAAGAAGTTTGCTAAGGTCTTTTTACTTTTGCACATTCAAATATTTCGTTGTGTCATTGAAGTCATCATCTTCAATTACATTGTAAAAAACATTAATGTCAATTGTTTTTGAAAATTCACCATTGTTTCCATCATGATCATCCCATTTTTCAATGCCACGTACTTAAGTTCACATAACTAAATATTTTAATTTGAAGATTTGTTACTCAACTTTGACTGTGAGATTCACTTATGAAAATAAATGTCACTTGTTGGAACTAACACTTAACAATCTAATTACCAAATTACCTATTATTATGATATTACAAGTTCATATATCTTGAAAGTTGGTGCATGATTATTCTTTTGCTTCCTTGGAGGCATTTTCTATCATTCCTCCTAAGATTCAACAATTTGGGCACATCCTTTTATCAAAGTTGATAATGAATAAACAACAAATATACATTTTTAACTAAGGGAAGGTGTATTTTTGTATATATTTTATGGAACACATGAGATAAATAAGTGTTTTTTAATATTTAACAAAGTAATAGAATATTTTTAACAAGTTATACTAAGATTGAAACTATTATAGATATATTTTCATAATTCAATTCTAAACACCATATTACATTTAAGTAAATTATAAGTTTTCTTTTCTATAAGTTGCACCTTATAATTTTTTGCACTTATTTGGGAACTATATATATATATATATATATATATATATATATATATATATATATATATATATATATATTTTTTTATTTTTTTTTTTAGATATCTTTTTATATATACACTAAATATTTTTTAAAACTCTATTTTTTTTTTTTTTATTTTTTATATATATATATATATATATATATATATATATATATATATATATATATATATATATATATATTCCTTTAGATTTTTGAGGTGATATCATTTTGTATAAACACAATGCATGCTTTAAAACACCATTTAGTGATGTTCAACCTCATTTCAAACTTACTTTAAACCCTACCAACTACAAACTTTTTATTTATGTTGTGTCTAAATGAATTCCATGTGGTTTTAAAGGATCTATGAATTGTTCATCATCTCCTTTAGGCTTGTGCCATGAATAATGTACAAATGAACATGTTTAAAACGTTTTGTTTTTCTATCCATTACTAACTTATTGCAAGAAAACTATGGTGAAATGAAAATGTTTTTCCTTTTCGCAAAAGTTAATCCTTTTTTTGTTGTTGCTTAATGGGATTTTGTTTAACTAGGCCATGGTCTTTGTTGACTACAATTTAGTGAATTCACATGGGAACCTTCTATCACATGTGTTTTAGGTTTTAAAATAAGTCAAGTAAAGTTAGTTGTTAACCATTTGAAAATGAAACAACTAGCAATTTATTAATATACTTTTTCAAATAAAATGGGTTACATCACAAAGGTATATATATTCAAAACCATAAAATGACAATATATCTAGTAATGAGGGGTAATTTCTTTGTCATAATCAAAAAAAAATCTCAAATTTAAATACAAAACCTAAAGTTCCACAAAGTTTAACTATATCATGTTTTGGGTACATTTCCAATCAAGGTACCACAACAAGGACCAAATGAAACCCCTTCATGTATTCAATTCACAATTATTTTATTTAAAGTGCCACCAAGTTACTAAAAAAATACATTCAACTTGGTGGATTCACACATTATATGACAACTAACATACATGGTAACATATTTTGGCAATTGATAAATGGTCCACAAATAGGTTGTAACCCTGAATAAGATGAAAACAAACTTGGTTTTATTCGGTTCACAAATTCCACATAAACACCTTTGATGTATTGTCTTTACTGTCTTTATACCTTGTTAAACTAAAAGCTTGTATCCTACTATGAAAACTAGTGGGGGGTGTGGCCAAGTTTATTGGGAATTTTAGTAGGTTTTCAAAGAAATTGTCCCAATTTTATTACACAAGAAATTTAGTGAATTCATTATGTCCCGTCATGATTGAAGATAAGTTGAAATTTAGTTATGAACATAATGAATTCACCCACTAAATTCACCAACAGTGAATTCACCATAGTTTTACAATATATTAAATTCATAAAATATATTGTTATTAATCTTGTCAATTTATGATCTACATATGGTCAACATACAATCCATATATACAATTATCATATGATCCATATATGGTTATTGGTAACAAGGTTTTCATCTTAGTTTCCAAATATACATTGCATTGTCTTTGCCATCTAACCATCACTTTGCTTTGTGATAAACAATGTAAAAAATTGGATATAACACAATTACACCAAATTGTTTTACAAATCAAACTTTAACATATATTACCATTTTCATATCTTGTTTAAACAAAAAAAATTATTATTATATCTTGAAATGTTTTCAAACCATTTAAAGGAAATCATATTTGATTTTTTAAATTTAATATCGATTCATAAAACATTTCATGTAAAAATAATAATGATTTGACAAGTTGCAACATTTTTTTATGCAAAAAAATTTTATGGAAAACATAAATAAAATGTAAAATTTCATTCATCTAAATTATAATCAAATTGGTATTAATACTTCCATATTAAATTATAAAATAACTGGTACAATATTATATTTTACATAAATATGATATGAATTGTTTATAATATTTTTATATACATATTATAATATTAGATGTAATTATATATATTACACACACATTATGTAATATTTTGTAAAAAGATACATTATATATTATGTATTGGATTATCAATTATTGACCATGGAACAAAAATATAATGAATCTATATAAGATATGAAAAAGATTCAAAAACCTAATATTTTATGTGATGTGATCATATTGTAAGAATTTCATGAATGAATTTTGATTTGCCATAATATATTGGATTTTCAAAATGCTATAAAAATTGCATCACAATCCACATTATATGACTACAAATTCAACATATTTATTAAAATGTTTAATTGAGTGATTGTTTTTGAGATGTAATGAAATGTGATGCCCTTGATAAATAAAAGGGCAATGTTGATCATAGATTTTGATGATCATAATATCAAAATATATCATGAAATATATAATTTTTTCTATGAAATCATTTTTCCATTTAAATTGATAATTCAACTTCTCATTTTTTGAATGTAAGGTTTTGATACAATTACTTGTTATTGATCAAGTTCAAAATTCCAAAAACATTTGTTTAATCTTGCCATATGGATAATGCAATACAATGTGTTTTGCCTATAATGTATTTATTATGTTATCTTTATTTATTTATGGTTTGGTATGGATTCCATAAATGTAAACAATATTGCAACTTAATATGCTTTCACTTGCCATGGATTTGAAATGCCATGGAAAATAAGTTGATAACTTTCATTTTCCAAGTAATGTTTAAATGATGTGTTTTTCATAATATCACAAGTTTCAATTTGTAATAACCTAATTTTAAATTACTTATATCAAAATTTTATTATTGTATGCCCATGGTTTACCTTTGGTGAAGTCTTCATATAAAATGTATGTTTCATCCATGTTGTAAAGGGAAAAAAATTATATATATATAA
>Ga0116227_10017489_pt1 | contig 10001 bp, 4 predicted proteins | sample S1TSphgellanicum_FD_89693 | JGI IMG/M metagenome (GOLD analysis project Ga0116227, IMG submission 89693) | Host-associated microbial communities from peat moss isolated from Minnesota, USA - S1T2_Fb - Sphagnum magellanicum MG | ecosystem: Host-associated > Plants > Peat moss > Unclassified...
GCCAAATACGAGAAAAAAAGGCAGGAAAGCTTTGCTTAAGCGACGTTAAAATTGGCCAAAAAAGAAAACCCCCCCAAAAAAACCCCCCCCTCCCCCCCCCCCCCCGGAGCAAAAAGATAACTCTGGACACAAAAGAGCGCACACGAACAAAAATCGAAAAATAGACGACAGCTTTTTTTCTCTACGTAAAGGAAATAGAGAAGGAGATTTTTCTTTTCAATGATTGTATCTCGCAACTAAAAACAAAAACTGCCGATAGAGAGATATCAAAAAGATGCGGGATATAAGAAAGACAGCGAAAGAGAAAGAAGGGTACCGAAGAAGTAGTAAGGTGAGTTTGAGCTCAATAGCACAGCAGAAATGGCGCACCGACGGAGAAACGTAGGGAGGAGAGGGAGGAGAAGATGTGGGTTGGTACTCGAGAGTTTGCCCAGGGAGAGAGACGATCCCTAGGCTGCCGGCCTACGGACTAGGCCTTTACTAGTACGCTACTTACTTACCATCCACGACCGACAGCAACTGACCTTTTACTACGGGCCATCTGATTTTTTTTCACCTCGGTGGTCCTCGTTATTCTCCCCACCCAAAGCCTCGTTTTCAGAACTGGGTAAGAATTGAGAGTAAATCTTTATTTTTATAGTGTAGGGTAAAGCCCAAGGCCAAAGTCTTTACCCGAACCAGGCCTCTGAATGGCTTGTGGGCCTCAATGTGTTTTTTTGGGTGAATTTTCTCACTCAAGCGAAGGAAAACAATTGGAATTTTTTGGAATTTTTTTCTTTTTATTTTAAATTCGAAAAATTTTGCTTAAAAATGAAAAAAAAAATCACCAAACTTTTGAAACCACAAAATGGAAAAAAGAAAACCCCGGTGAGCCTGATTCCAGTAAAGCCCACAGCCAAGGGATTTATCAGGTGTAAAGACATGCACCGATTTGTCCCATGACATCCAGCAGGTATCATGGGGACAAAACCAAAAACATTACAAGACAGTTTGAAAAATGGAACGCCCATCACAGCAAGCATTCCCTTTTTCAAAATGCCCTACAAACAGCAGAAGTTGTCAGGTGCTCTTCAATTACACTAGAAAATTGAGCTCAAGTCTTTTACATTATCAATAGTGTCACCTCCAAATCAGGACAAAATAAATTCAAAAGTTGGAGAGTTCGAAAACTCATTTTAGGACAATTGCTTATTCCAAATTTCTGGACTTTTTGGAACAAGGAGGACAGTTGGAAATGTTGGAAAGTTTTGTTTCAAATTCAATATTGTTTTAATTGCCAAAATTCAAGAAAAATTCAAATAAATTTTAATAAATCGCCACATTTCTATACATGGTGTCAAGTAGGTAGCCAATAATATTTAAGGGTGATAAAAATAATTCCATTCACATTTTGTAAATTAACCATATTTTGACTAAATCGACTTTTGGATGTTTGCCACCTAGCCTACATCACAAAATTGGGGAAAAAAAGCATTGGTTCCAATGTAAAACAAGCTTAGGTTAAGGTTTTAAGTATTGAAAGTCCAAAGTCATTTTGTGCAAAAACTTTATATTATTCCTAAGAGGTTGAATTGGAGATTCCACCAAAGACCATTTTCAATTCCATACAATAATAGTCTACCAAACAGTCAAGTTGTTAACCCAATTTGTGTTGAGTAACCCCTTCGCAGGGAGGGTGGAGGGGCATTCATTTCAGGAATGCCCTGCTCTGAGCCTGTTGCCTGGCGTAAAAACGTACAAGAATTTTCTTTTGTTCATTTCACTTTTCAAAACACTAAATTGTTTTCTTCAATTTTCCCTTATAATAACCAATGGGTATCATTGGGGGTAGGGAGAGGAGAATGAAAAAAAAGAGGGCTAGTGTTTCAAAAACTCAATCGCCCCCAAGAGCAGGCATTTCACTTTTGAAAACTCCCACCTTGAGCAAATGAAGATTCTTCCTCTACAACATCACCTCCAAATGAAGTAGAAACTTTCTCATAGGTTTTTAGGTATTTATCATATTCACATCTTCAATCCGATCTCTTGGTGAAAAGAAAGCTATTTTAGTAGTAAAAATAATGTGGCTTTGATAATCACATTTTTCAATTGTAGACCTCCTCTTACGTGTGCGCACACATTTTATTGACCTTATGGGTATTCATTTCTTATGTTGCATCCATAACAACAAGCGCATGAGGACCTATGATGTAGTTTGTGACATTATTATCATTATTCAGTGAGATGTTGGTTTTCACATAAAACAAGAATAATTACATGTGCTTCCATTAACCACATTCAATCCTTTCATCATAAAATTGACATTGTGCTCACCAAAAATGGAATTCACACCTTACCCAACGTTATCATCATCGACCCAATGCATGTTAATTTATTTTTTCAATCTTACTAAATTCAAGGATTTGTTGCCTTTGATGTTGTTCAAACCGAAGAAAGGAGCTCTTGCAAGCAACACCCCACTAATCAATTCTTCTTTCTAATAATTGAAATATTTGGATGTCTACACAAACATCCCCTTACACAATTGTGCCGATGCCATTTGGAGGTTCAAAGGGCCACAATGGCCTCCACTTTTTGTCTTGGTTATTTTTTCTTCCTCAAAAAATTTCAAGTACGTTGCAAAAGATGCAAGCATCCTCCATTTTAAATCGGGCAATAATGATAGGCCTAGTTACCTCCTAACTTCCACCTTTTCAAAACACACCCCCGATCAACACAATTGACCTATTATAGATGGTCATTTCTTGAAATGAAAAGATTTTGACGTCTAGTTTGTGTTAATTTAACATTTTTAAAATTTTCCCTTTTTCTAATATATCTGTACATTTTTCAAATAAGCAATATGTTTATAAATAAAATTTAAAATGGTTTTGATGAATGTGGCTTGTTTGACATTTGAACCAATGTTGGTTGGGTATCAAAAATTGACCTAGGTATCACCCAAGTATTGCAATCTAATCCCCTTTAGGCATCAACCCTTATGATACCCACATTGATGCCCTAATCATTGGTTTTCACACAAGTGAATTCTAGTAAATTTGGATCCCCTTCCAAATGTTAAAATTGAAAGGGGGGGTAATTTTTTTTCTTGAATCAAGTTTAGGTTTAGGGTTTTGAAAGGTGCCACATTTGCAACAACACTCTAAGCACTACCCTCTAAGGATAAAAAGGACTACCCATCATGGGTGGTCTCACTTCTTTTTTTTTCACTTATTATAGCTTATATTTCATTTTCGCTTATTGTTGTTATTCATCAATTACTTTCACCATGTTTGTTGTTCGTTGTTTGCTACTCATTGCCTAATATTGTTCATCACCTATGACTCATCAATTGTTATTATTCATCACCTATTGTTGTTTGTCACTTACTATTTGTCGCCTTCTAATGTTTGTTGTTTGTTGTTGTTCATCACATGTTGTTATTCGTCACCTATTATAGTTCATCGCTTATTATTGTTCATCACATGTTATTACTTGTTGTCTTTCATTGCCACCTTCTCTCAAGTACCAATTGTCCCTTACCTTTGTTGTTGTTCATTGTTTGATTTCATTATTTGTTACTTGTCACTTGTTTTGGTTCTTGAATTGTAGCTAGTAAAGGGAATGAAATTTTGAATTAATTTTCTAAACCCTCAAGCCCAAACCTCTTACTTTAATCCTCTTGTTTGTAACTGTTTTTTTAAAATTGCTTATAAATACTTTCTTACTCACTTTCCTGTTTGGGTATTATTGTTTGGTAGAATAGAAGCAATTCTTTATTTCATTTTATTTGATAACAATCTTATGAAAATTGTCAATGGATCAATCTTTTGAAAATGAAAATAGAGTCAATGCAAATGAAACATGTGAAATTTATGTGAGTGATATAACAAAAGAAACATTCGAAGATAACTCTATTGTGTAAATTGACATAAGTAGAAATCCATAAGGTCAAAATGAACAATATATAATGCAAACTAACATAAAAACCTTGCATGTTCAAAGAAATTTTTGGAAACCTCATGGAAAAACATCATTATGTTGGGCATTTTATTATGTAAATGATGATACATATGAGGGTTTTGAGAATTCACAAATAATATGTTGTATACTTTGTCATAAAAATCCAACTTATACCATAAATCCAAGAATACAAGTCAAAAAAGAGTTAACTTCATATTTTTAAGCAAATAATTTTTTTAAAAAAACATGTGGATGCAGATCATGGTTCAATTGCTAAAATGTTTGAAGGGGAAGTAAATAGTTTGTTGAAAGGAAAAGAGGGAAGGCAACCATAAAAAGAAAAGGTCAAATGTATCTAAAAATGTGATCTCCAAATTTTTTGCTATGAAAGACCCCTTCAAAAAGGATGATGTGTACCAAAAGCAAGTTCTAGAAAATCTTGGGCTTTTGGTTGTGAAAAACAAATTTCCAATGCTATTTGTTGATAGTATGTGGCTAAAACATTTGGTTTTGCATATATGTCCAAGAGTTAATTTTCCTTCTAAAAAATAATTTTAGTGAAGAAAATAAAACAACTTTATGTTCTTCCACCATTAGTAAAATGTCATTCTACAACTATTAGCTTTGATCTTTGGATGTCTAAAAGGCTTACGATATATTTTCATTAGTCATTAACTTTTTGGGAAATGATTGGTAGCCCAAACATGTCACTATTGGACTACTTGAAACTACAAAAATTACAAGGCAAGCCTTGGCTTGAAATTTGACAAATCTATTGGAGTAATATAATTTAAGAAAAGATGTTATTGTTTAAGTGAAAGATGAAGGCTCTAACCTCAATGCTATGACTAATGCATTGAAATTAGTTGTTGTGAATTTCTTAGTTTAAAGGAATGTTTTTAAGGAAATTTCTTGGTCACAATTTTTCCAAGTTGTGTTAATATGCAACAGTAGATGAAAAAATGTGCAAAAATCTCAAATATATATCTATTAAGTTTGCACAAACAAATCTGTAAAAGTGCATCACTTGGCCCAAAAAATTTGGGAAGGGTAAACATGAGTGGGAAAAAGCTTATCTCAAAACTAGTTTATGCCCACAAAAACTTAACACACCAATGAAAACAAAGTATTATTATTTAATTTTAAATAATTTTTTTAGATTTGAATTTTTTTTAATATTGTAGAATTCATTTTGTTATTAATTTTCTTGTTATTGTTTTGCAAGTTTGTTAGTACAATAATAATGTTTCAAAAATTATTACAATTTTGACATCTATTGTACTTTGCCACAATAGATAGACTATTATGAGGGTTACTAAACGAGTGCCACCCCCTTTAACATGGCATATTTTTCAAATTATTATAAATTATCTTTTTCCCATTGTCATTGCTCGTGTTTTCATGGACATTGGCTGCTTAATGATGCATTACACTTTGCAATTTCTTTGAGTTCAATTTTTTTTTAAAATAATGAAGTTCAGCCTTCTTTTGAAAATTTAATGGAATATGAATCTAGTTTTGCTAATGAATGAATTTTGTTATCATCTAACATTTAAAAGCAGGCTTATGGTGTACTAGATTTTTTCGTTTCATTCCTAACAAAATATGAAGAAAAAAAAACACACAACACGATTTCCTTGATGCTAGATCCTAGGTTTAAAAACCTTTGTGTAATATCTTCATTTGTTGGAAAAGACCATGTTTAAAGTTTCTATTGTGTATAAATATGAAAAGAAGTCTTCATATCTTATGTCGGTAAAATGTCATGAACATTTGCATCCTTTTGTCAGAAGTTTTGTTGACCATAATGTTTTCTATTAGGATTGCAATTTGGATAGTTTTGAGCCAACTTCAAGTACAAGTGAACTAGCAAAGGAACTTGTGAAGAAGGAGGTGCTGATTTTTAGACGTTATCAAATAGATGTTAAAGACATTAAATGCCCTCTTCAATGGTGGGAGAAACATGAAACAATTTTTCTAATTGTTGGTTTTTTTGCATTGGCATTGTTGGATCACATATTAAATAAAAAGAATTTTTTCTTAAGAAGAATACTTACTAATTTCAGGATATGTAAGTTGCAAACTGAAAATTTAGAAAATCTAATCTTTTTGAGTAAAAATTGGCCAAACGACTCTAAAATAGAATGTAAAGCTTCATCTAATTTAGTAGAAATTATTGAAATGGATGGAGATCTAGAAGAAGAGTTAGAACAATTAGAAGGTGATTTTGAAAGAGATGAAGTTTTTGAACTCTAAATGTGTAAAATGACAACTGTTGACACCTTGTCAATGTTATAGAAGAAAATAATTAAGTTAAAATTGAAACTTTAGAATTTTGACCTAAAACAAAAGTCATAACCAGTTTTGTGAAATCTGACCAAGGAAAACTGACTGTTATGAAATTTGTGAAAACTGACCGGCCTTGTGAGAACTGGTCAAATGTTTTGTTTAAAGTTGATTCCCTGCATTGCTGTTAAAAAAAAAATTTGTTAAATGAACAAAGAACCGGGTCTTTCTTAAGTTTTTTTCTTTTTGTCATAACCGGATCTGGCAGTTAAAAAAAACCGATACCCAGCCAACACTGGTTTGACCACAGTAAAAGCGGTGAACAAGCATCAGTGTACCAAACTCAAGGTTATATAATTCTGAAACTTACAACTTTTCCACTCTCAGTTTTTCGAATTATTTAATATCATGACATGCACATATGACACAGTAAGGTGCCTCCTGTTTTTTAAGAAAATATTATTAATGTATATAAGGTACCCTTAAAATACACACCCAAATTTCTAGGAGTGCTCAGAGTATGAAAATATGAAAGAAGAAAGGGAACAATGTCTTGTCACCCAACCACTGAACACACAGTTACATGATATTTAGCTGTAGATTGTCAGTAGAGCCATTTGTACCTTGAACATTTTCTATAGCAAACTTAAGGTTTGTAATTATGAAAGTTCCACTTGTCTGACTCTTCAATTTTTGAAAATCTTTTTAATATCAAAACTTCCTCCAAAGCGAGTACGACAGTTGAAGGTTCAAAGAGTAAAAACAGGCCAATAAAACATATACATATATATTGTCTCAAAACCAATAGAACAACACAAACAGTTGTACATGAAATTTGCACTCTGAAAGGAGTCAAAAAATGGGTCTACACTGTCGTCAGTAGAACCCTTGCTGAAGAAATGTTGAACCCTACTTTAAAATAGGTTCAACATTTCAGTGCCCAATCTTTTCTCCTCGCTAACTTTGGTTCCAATACTATATAATTGAAAAACAAAAAACGTCAAAAACATGGATAAGTATTTCGGATAAGTGCATCCTCATAAGTTAGAACTGAAATTTTATTTTAAATTTATCCAAATAACTCTTTACCACATTAATTATATAATTCGAAATTATTAACATACTCTGAAGTTTCAAGAATATTCGAAATCCTCAATTTTTTTTTTCTAATTATTTGAAGCTGCCTAGAAGGTAAGGCCAAAAAAGTAAACTTAATGCGTACGCCACCTGATAATTTTTTTTACACTCCGACTGAGACAGAAAATTATGTACAGGCCAACGAAACAACAAGTAGGCCACCCAGCAATTACCACCTGCTCCCTAGGCTAGGCCAGGCCAGAGGGTATGAACGCCGGACAGTCTTCCACCAGTTTCGACCTCTCGACCTACGATCAATGCCTTCACCAGGCATACCTACCTTTGACAGCTGGCGACCTTTCCAGGCATTAGTAAGTGAGTGAGTGAGTGAGTGAGTGGCTTTACTACTTGAGGGGTTTAGCCTTTGTGTTGACCAAGTATATTATGGTGCCTGAGTTTTTTTTTTTTTTTTTTCCAATTTTGTGATGTAGGCAAACTGGTGAAATTTTATACGAAATTTTTTAAACATATTTTTAACTACACCTAAACGAGATTAAAAAATTATAATTTTTTTAGCGGGCCTTCTATATTGTTGGCTACTTGTTAGGACTTTGAACCTAGTGTACAAAATCTGGCTATCTTTTTATTTATCCATTTATTTATTTCTGGCTATTGATGACAAACATCACTTTTTTCGCGCCGCTGCCCTCGCGAGATGCTAGTGAAACAGGAGCCAGTTTTGTATGAGCCCAGACGCCATACCAAAAATTCACAAGTAGATTCCTGTGTGACCTTGCATGAGATCAGGATTTCTATTGTTTTCAAATTTTTTTGTTGAGAAATCACTGCAAGAAAGAATAAAATATGCAATCGTACCTATTGGCTGTTCGTATTTAATGCCTTTGTATATTAATTGGGTAGGAACATCATATTCAATTGTTGCACATGGATGTCTGGGACCCCCTCCCAGCAGACACAGCTTTACTTGGTATTTTTATGATTTCCTTCCAGATATTAACAAAATGATACAATTCATGTTTGTAGGCAGATTATTCTCAATGCGAACCCCATCGCTTTCTGTATCTCTCATCAAGCACAAAGACAAATTTAATAAGTGTATTTGGAGGGCACCTCATATCAATGAATATCCCTCTTAGAAAAGAAGAGGGATATCATGCCTTCTCTTTAAAAATGAGAGGAAATTATGCCATCCATTGGTGTAAGATCCCTTCCATTGTTGCAGAGTAGGTGCAAGAACGAAGAGCCCTCACTCTTCTATGTGTCTTGACCTGGGTATGTTATAGTTTATGATAATGTTTGCCTCATGCTTCCAATGGAAAAAGCCCATGTGTTAAGAGACATTCCCAAAATGCCAGGCAGGACCCAACTACAGCTCCATCTCGAGCCCCTTATTTTAGGAATTCCCCCACTTTATGGCTTTACACTATACTACAAATTCTGGAATACTGTAATGGATTTGATTTCTGCAGCCTACGACCTCCTCTTCTATTTTGGAGAAGGAAAAAGAGATACAGAAGAGACAGGAAAAAGAAGCCACTAAACCTAGAACATCACAGACCAACATGCACATGAAATTTTGAGCGAAGCTAATTTACTCACAGATTCAACTAGAAGTTCTGATAACGTGGGATCAAGTGATGTAAATAACAGGTCAACTTTAGCCTTGATCTTCCAAGTCTCCCCCACCCCACCCCACCACTCCCCCACAAATGCTAAAGACAGGCTTGTGGGTACAGATGCGTGTTGACTGGGTAACCCCACAAGAACTGTTGTTCAGAGTTTGAATTTTTTCCATGGATGGATGGAAAAGAAAATGTAATCTTTGGGCAACTTTCTAAACAAGTTTTCCCATGAAGCTGGGGGACCCCCAATTTCTTTGGGGGAGAAAAAAAAAAATTCAACTTTGTTAGGGAGAAGGGGACTTACAACTTCTTCAAAGCAAATGGGTCTAGTTTTAGAAAAACATGATTGCTTGGGACAAATGAGCCCAAAACATGATAGCTCAAAGCAAATGGACTCAAGTTCTAGAGGAGACACGATTGCCTGGGGCAAATGGGCTCAAAACATGATACCCCAGGGCAAATGGACCCAAGTTCTAGGGGAAACATGGTTCCTTGACACAAATGGGTCAGAGTTCCCCCAATAAATGTGCTTGCCCAAAGCAAATGAGCCCAATCTCCTTTGGGAAATGTGGTTGTCTAGGGCAAATGAGCCCAAGCTCTATGGACAAACATGATTGTCGAGGGCAAATGTTTTTCCCTAGGAACTTAAGTCCATTTGCCCTGAGGAACCATATTTTGAGTCGATTTGCCCCTGGACCACATTTTCCCAAGGAATTTGGGCCCATTTCTCTTGAGAAAGTTGCAAGTCTCTTTCACCCTGGAAAAGATGGAGGAAGTTGGTTAAGTCCCCTTCTCCCCCACAGAAGTTAAAAGTCCTTGGCTTCCTGAGAGGAAGTTGCCCAAAGATTACATTCTTTGGTCAGGAAAAAAAAAAGGAGAATTTGAGAAATCCATGTTGAAGGTTGCAATTCTAACCACTATACCACAAAAAAAAAAAAAAAAAAATTGGTATAAAAAAATAAAAAAAAAAATTTCTCCAAATTTTTTAAAATCAAACCAAATTTTTATTTATTTTTTTTTGCTGTATTTTTTTAACATTCACAACAATCAAAC
>Ga0116227_10017490_pt1 | contig 9997 bp, 6 predicted proteins | sample S1TSphgellanicum_FD_89693 | JGI IMG/M metagenome (GOLD analysis project Ga0116227, IMG submission 89693) | Host-associated microbial communities from peat moss isolated from Minnesota, USA - S1T2_Fb - Sphagnum magellanicum MG | ecosystem: Host-associated > Plants > Peat moss > Unclassified...
AACTAAAAAAGGCAGATTAATCTGCCTTTTTTAGTTATTTGATCAATTAAAATGTCCATTTAGGATCGCCAATAGGTCCTCCTGTACTGCTTGAGGTTCTTAATGTTGAAGTTGCAGGCAATTTGAACTCAGTGTCTGCAGCTGTCCAACCTAAATCTTGTGTTTGCGTTACGTTAAGTACAGCTGTACCAAATGTGAGTGCTGTACCGGCTGATAAGGCTGTTGACAGTTTAAAGTAATTTGAATAAGATATTACCGTAGAACTGCCTGTTCCTGTTGATCTAACTGCTGCTGCGGCTACTGTTCCCGATTTAGGAGTATTTGCAATAATGCTGTTTGTTAAACTAAAAGCAAGTGGATTTGTGGCCGCATCAAGAATTGCATACTTAGCCGCTCCACCAAAACCATTAATGGTACAGTAACTGATACTAACAGTTGGTATAGCCGCAGAAATGGTTTTACTCGCTAAAACCAAACCGGCTCCACTGTTATAAAATGTCGACTTCGTAACCGTTAAAGTTTTAAATTCAATATTATCTAAATGAAAAGTATAATATGCTGCACTTGAATTTACACCCATGTCATAAACCACTGAGTTGCTTACTGTAATGCCTGATATTTTTTGATCACCAGTAATGGTTCCTCTGTTCGCTCTTAAAAAGGCTGTATTGGCTGCATGTACAATACAGTTATCTACCACCACATTAGTAAAAGTAGCTGCGGCCCCAGTTGTAGCTTGTGAGCCAATAAAATTTAAAAAGTAAGCTGCATTTGCAGTTGTTCCATCAAACTCAATTCCTGATAAAGTAACGCCTGCACCCGTGCCTTCTATATCAATTTCTTTAAAGTTTACTTTTGTATCGGAAGGATTACCAGAAGTAGATTTTATTGTGATGGTTTTTTGTGTAATAAAAGTTGCCGCTGAAGTTAGATTATATGTTCCTATATTCAATCCAATAACCGCTCCGTTTGCCGCTGCCGCTATCGTTGCTGCCAAATCATCAGTTGGCGATATTTTAATGGTATAAGTAGTTGGCTGTTGTGTGGTAAAAGATGTAATTCCATAGCTCTTTGTACCAATAAAAAGTTCTGCATTATACTTTGTCCCTGCGGTAAGCCCTGTAATCAGTTTTAAGCCCGCTGAAGCATCCGTTGTGCTTAATGTAGTTGTAATTGCTGTCCCGCTGGTAGGTGTAAGTACGATAGAACTTAAACCAACTGTTGGAGTATAGCGTAATGTAACGTTGTTTTCTTTAATCTCACTATCACTAACCAATAAAAATAACTGAATTCCAGTTAATTGAAATGATGAACTTACAGCATATTTTGATTCTGGCTGTGTCGCTGTAGCATTTGCCTTTATCCGGGCATAATATTTTGTTCTTACAGGAATATTATCTTCAGTAATCGTAAATCCTGTTGTATCTGAGGTTGCAGCATATTTAATTGTAGAAAACAATGAATCTGTAGAAAAATCGATACTATACTTCAACGCTTTCCCAGATGACATCAAGGGTGCCGTCCAAGTAATTTTTGATGATATAGCCGATGTCGCAACTACCTTAATATCTGATGGCTTAAAAGATCTAGCTGGATCAGTTGGTTGATCATCTGTTTTTTTACAAGAAGAAATAACCATAATTAGAGCCGTTAAAATAACTAATTTTAAGCTGAGCTGATATACAATTCGTTTCATAATAATAACTTAAATAAATTAATAACCAAAGTTTTGAGCCATAGCTGGATTTTGATTTAAAACAGTTTTTGGATAGGGGAATAGTTCCTTTTTGTTTGCTTCAAAATACAGAGCGAAACCAGTAGATATACTTGTAATTGCATTATCCTCTGTTACTGCCTTTCTCCAGTTTTTAGTAGTATAGCCTGTCGGTGCAGTAGAGGTATTTAAGCCGAGGGTATTAAAAACAATATTTGGCGTACCACCATAAAGATCTAAAGTAGCAACTTCATTAACACTGTTTCCTTGTAAATAGGTACCTTCTTTAGCATAAATATAATTCGGTACGTTCACATAATCACCATTACCAGCTATTAAATCCCGAATTTTTTTACGGGTTTCATCAAATTTACTTGCAATTAAATTCCAACGAATTAAATCGTATTTACGGATGCCTTCTCCGCCAAACTCTAATAAACGTTCTTTAACAATTGCATTAAAAAAGCCTATTTTATCCGTTGGTGTTGTTGGAATTTGAGTTTCAAAACCGGCATAAGCACGTCTTTGAACTTCTTTCAAAGCATTTACAGCAATAGGTGAAGGAGAACCATTAATTTCATTATCAGCCTCTGCATACATTAATAAAACATCAGAGAAGCGAATTAAAGGCCAATTGACAGCAAAGTTTTGTGATGATGATGAGGCATTAAAACCAGTCCAGGATTTACGGAATTTTCCATCCGTCATATTATTTAGGGTGTTAAGCAATTTTTTAGATGTTCCAGTAATTTCAAATACACCAATAGTAACATCTCTACGGCAATCTTTAGTTAAATCGAACTCGTAAAAATATGTTGGAATAGCATTCATACCCCCACCACCAGAACCAAATGCAGAAGAACCGTTAAAACGAATGCCATTGTAATAACCCAATTTGCTGTCAGTTGAAGCGTTACTTCCAAAAGCGGCAACTTCAAAAATTAATTCATGTTCATCGTCTAAACGAGATGTGGTATGCAAAGTTTTGAAAACATTTTCGAAAACAGGATTAAGTGTGTGATCAGAGCGATGGTTCATGATGTCCAAGCACTCTTCTTGCGCAATTTTATAATAAGTTAGGTAATCTGATCGACGTTCCATCTTATTGCTTTCACTGCGCAAAGAATATCCTCCTCTTGCCAAAGCAATCCTGGCTCTTAGCGCCTTTGCGGCAGCTTTAGTAAAACGAAAGCTGCCATACTCTGCAAGTTGGCTACGCCAAGGCAGTATGTCTTCAGCTATTTTAAGGTCTGCAATAATATGATCGTAAGTTAGATCACGGTTAACATTAGGCCCATATAATGTTTCTGCATCTGCAGATGGGCTGAAATTAGCAGGCACATCGCCCCAATTACGGATTAACTCATAAAAAAACTGCGCTCTTAAAGCTAATGCTTCGGCATAATAACGTTTCATTAATGCTTTATCGCTAGCAGAGCCATTATTGTATAAATTAGATGCAGGAATATATTTAATACAAAGGTTTGCCCTTTCAATACCAGAATATAATTGTAAAAATGGATTGATTAGATCCGCGTTATCTGAGCTTGCGCCATACATACTAATACCACGTCTATCTGAGGATGAATAGCTTCCCGATGTTTTAAAATCATCAGCCGTAAGGCCATAAAGTGTAGAAATTCGACTTCCATAACCATTATCCCCACAAAGCCTATTGTACACGCCAATTAAGGCAGAGTTTGTATAGGTAGTACTTTCAAAAACTACATCAGGTGTAGAACTCGATGGCGAGTTGACCTCTAAATATTTTTTGCAAGAAGTGATTATACTTAATGCTCCAACAGCCATTACCATTAAAGCAGATTTTATTATTTTACTTTTCATTTTCTTTAATGTTGAAGATTAAAATGTCATGTTTATACCTGCTAAAATATATCTGCTGCGTGGGTATGCGGCATAATCTACTCCAGGTGTAAGCGGATTCACTTTTCCACGGGTATTTGCTTCTGGATCGTACCCTGTATAACCTGTAATTGTCCATAAGTTATTTACGGTTGCGTACATGCGGAACTTAGAAATAAATCCTGTTTTCTTAATTAAACTTTGTGGTAAACTATAGCCTAATGTAATATTGCTAATTCTTAAAAATGAACCATCTTCAATAGCATATGAATATAATGCATAGTTACCTGTTGTAGGTGTCCACATTGTTGTATTTGCATTCATTGCCGCCAATAGTGCCGGATCAGTAACTTTAACTCCATTGGCATTAAAATTCTGCCAACGATCATTCATGACCGACAGCAGGTTGTTATCTTTTACGTTGTACTGCGAAGTAAACTCTATTTTATTCGCATTGTATACCTTACTGCCAACAGAAAAATTCATAAATACAGTGAAATCAAAATTCTTATAAGCAATTTGATTATTAAAACCACCCTCCATTTTTGGCTGTGCTACTCCCAATACTGTTCTATCATCATCTCCAATAACCATACTCGCTGAAGAAGATAGCTTCTTAACTTTCATATCGCCTGGCTGTGGCTGACGATTGCCTAAAAGAACACTTGCATTAGGCACATTTGGTTTTAAGGTGTAGGTATAAGAACCATTAGTGTTTTGAACTGATGTAAAATCACTCAACTCATAACGACCATCAGACTCGAATCCATAAAACTGACCAACAGGCTGGCCAACCTGTACTAAAAAGTCATTTAAACTGTTCACCCATCCAGAAGCCGCAACTTGAGAAGTTACCCCATTTTGAAGCGCAAGAATTTTATTTCTATTAAATGATAAATTTAAAGACGTATTGTAATTAAAATCTTTTGATTTTACTGCCTGATAATTTAACTGAACTTCAAAACCTTTGTTTTGAGTGGCACCAACATTTTGCTGTTGATATTTATAACCTGTAATCTGAGGGATCTCTGCTAACAACAACAGATTTTTAGTTTTGTTGTCGTAGTAATCCAAACTAATCGATAATCTTCTTTGGAATAAATCCATATCGATACCTAAGTTTTTGGATATATTCGTTTCCCATGTAATATTTGGATTGAATAATATATCACCATTAGTTCCACCAGTAATTAAACCAGTAGAAACAGATGCATCTGAAGCTGCATACCCACCTCCAGTGGAGTTAGCTAAATATACGGCTCTAAATAAATCTGATTGAATACGGTTGTTCCCTGCAGCTCCATAGCTTACACGCACTTTAAAAGTATTTAACCATTTCAAGTCTAAATCTTTAACAAACTGTTCTTCAGTTGCACGCCAAGCCAATTGGCCCGAAGGGAAATAACCCCATTGTTTGCCAGGTGCGAAAAATGAAGAAGCATCTGTTCTAAAGTTGAAGGTTGCTAAGTACTTACTTTTATATCCATAAGATACTCTGGCAAACACCGAGAATTGTGCTGAACCCCCAACATTTGATGTTGGTTTATCTTGAACTGATCCTGCTGGCGGTTCTGCTTTTTGGATACTTCCAAATGCCTCATCAGCAGTAATATTTACAGGAAACCATTTAATTGTACTTGCATTTGAGGTCAGATTAATTTTATTGGTTTCTTCTCCAAGCAATAAATCTAAATTATGATTAACCCCCAAGTTTGGTTTATAGTTTAAAGTATTGGTATTTATAACCGTCCTAGTACTTGACCCACTCAAAACAACAACAGGCAAACTAGCATTGTTTCTTGCTAAGCCACTAACTGGACCATTAAAACCTTTCGTGTTTCTATCGGTAAATGTAACACCTAAATTACTTTTAAAGGTTAAGTTTTTCAAAATTTGATATTGAACGTATGCACTGCTGATTAAACTATTCGTGTAGTCAAATTTCAGTTCTTGATTGGCTAAAGTAATCGGGTTTGTTAAATTGGTAGCTATATAATCAGCATCAAATTGATCGCCAGAATCACCTCCACCAGAATATGGTTGGTAACGTACCGAGTTTCTTAATCGGTTATTTCCTTGCGATCCCGTATTTGATGTACCCACACCGTCAACTTCCTGACGGCTATAGCGGGCATTTAGACCAACTTTAAATTTATTGGAGATGTTATGATCAAAACGGAAAGAAGCAAATGTTCTTTTAAAACCTGAATTAAGCATAATACCATCTTCATTTGTATTATTTATTGAAGCATTAAATGTTGTTTTTTCACTGCCTCCAGATAAGTTCAGCGCTTGCGTATTACTCCAAGCATTACGTCCGAAAACTTTATCTTGCCAATTAATGTTTTGAATGTTTTTGTAAATATCTAAATCTTCAAATGTTCCATAACGTTTTGTAAATGCATCTTTGACGTCTTGAGAAGTGTTGTTATTATATAATTCGTACTGATATTTCACATATTCATACGGATTCATTACACTTAACTCATTTACAATTTGCCTAAAACCACCATAGGTATCGAAAGATACAACCGTACGGCCATTTTTACCACTTTTTGTTGTGATAATAATTACACCATTTGCACCACGGCTGCCATAAATAGATGTAGAGGCAACATCTTTTAACACATCAATAGATTGAATTTCATTTGGAGATAAAATAGATAATGCATTTTCGACCTGAATTCCATCAACAATATAAAGTGGAGAGTTGTCTCCCGTTAACGAACTCCCGCCACGAACTTTAATGACGATTTCTGCGCCAGGGCTACCTTCGGTTGTCGTTACAGATACACCTGCAAGCTTTCCCGCCAATGCTTGTGCAGCGGTACTCACTGGAAATTGATCAATATCTTTACCTCTTATTGATGAGACCGAACCTGTTAATGCTTCTTTTCTAACGGAGCCATAACCAATATTTACGGTGATCTCCTGTAAATTATTGGCATCTTCTTCTAAAGAAACGTCCAGCTTCGCTTGATCAGTAACTCCAACGCCCTTGCTTTTATAACCTATATAGGTAAAAGTTACAATTGTACCCTTTGCTGGGATTGTAACTTTGTACATGCCATTTGCATCTGTACTTGCACCTGTCTTAGAATCTTTAACAGTAACACTTACGCCCACAAGTGGCTGTCCGTCTTTTTTGTCTTTTACAGAACCTGTTAACACCCTAGTTTGGGCCTGAACCCTGGTTATCCCTACAGAAAAAGAGAGAAATGCCAATAAGAGTAAAACTCTGATCATAATTATATAATTTATTAAATTAATTGGTTTCTAATGGAAGGTTAAACTGCTCTCTTTAAAGAATCATATTCTTAGCATTTAACACTTTACAGGATTAATATTTGGTTTACGTTATCTTAACAATTTTACAAACTAAATATGAATCGAAGCCATTTTTAACAAAAAATCTGTGCAAACGTTCCCATTAACGTTACACAGACGTTTTATTAATTTAAACTTATTAAATCGCTTCTAATCTAATTTTCGTAACTTGTGTGCAACCGGAATAAAATGAGATTTGAAACTTCTACCATAAAGGATATTGCAAAGGCTTTAGGACTTTCTACATCTACCGTTTCCAGAGCCCTAAGAGACCGCTATGAAATTAGCGAAGAAACAAAAAAGATTGTTTTGGCCTATGCTGAAAAAGTAAATTACCGCGCCAATCCAATTGCCCGAAGTTTAAAAGAAAGACGGAGCTACTCTATAGGAATAGTGGTCAGTGAAATTGCAAACAACTTTTTCTCGCAGGTAATTAATGGAATGGAATCGATTGCCTACGACAAAGATTATCATGTAATTATATCTCAGAGCCATGAATCTTATAAACAGGAAAAACTCAACGTTCAGCACCTCGCATCACGCTCTATCGATGGTTTATTAATTGCACTTTCATCAGAAACACAGGACATCGATTACCTGAGGGATCTTTATGCCAGAGGCTTACCTATAGTTTTTTTTGACCGTGTTCCAGAAGCCTTTGAAACCCACAAAGTAATTGCCAATAACTTTAAAGGCTCATATGATGCGACTGAACACCTGATTTTATCTGGAAAAAGGGTAATTGCACATTTAACCAATTCAGAGAACTTATCAAATACCAAAGAACGCTTAAATGGTTATAAAGCTGCCTTAGCTAAATATCATATAGAATTTGACCCAAAAATTGTAAAATACTGTCAGCATGGGGGCATGCACAGTGAAGAGCTGGAGGATGCAGTCAAAGAATTATTACAATATAAGCCCGATGGAATATTTATCTCTAGCGATAGGCTAACGACCGGCTGTTTAATGGCATTAAAAAACACCAACCCTGAAGTTGCGCATAAAATTGCTATAGCAGGCTTTACCAATTCTAATTTGGTCAATTTATTTTCGCCTTCGCTAACATCAGTTAAGCAGCCTGCCTTTGAAATGGGCCAAGTAGCAACCCAGCTCCTTATCGATATGATTGAAGCCAAAAGACCAATAACAGAGTTTCAAACAAAGGTTTTAGACACTGAATTGGTTAAAATAAACAAAAATGCAGGCAACAGATTTTTTTAAATAGAGTACCGGGCATTCCTGATCCACTTTTTGCTTCACGTGCTTTTAACTACCTTTGCGCTATGGCAGAAATCACTTTAAAAAAAGGAAAAGAAAAAGCAGCGATACAAAGGCATCCTTGGATATTTTCTGGAGCAATAGACTTAATAAAGGGGAAACCCGAGAATGGCGATGTTGTTAAAACTTATGCTTTTGATGGTGAATTTTTAGGCTATGGCTACTATAATAAGGGTTCAAGAGTTGCTATACGGTTAATTGAGTGGGATGAAAGCCAGGTTATTGATAAGAGCTGGTATAAGGCACGCCTACAGCAAGCCCTAACCGCCCGTAAAAACATCTTAAACGAACAGACTAATACCTGCCGATTGGTATTTAGTGAGGCGGATTTCTTGCCCGGCCTGATTGTAGATCAATATGCTAATTTTCTTTCACTGCAGATTTTAAGTGCAGGCATTGAAAAAGTTAAAACAGATATTGTTGATATTTTAAAAGAAATCCTAAACCCAAAAGGCATATTTGATAAAAGTGATGCGATTGCGCGCGGACATGAAGGTTTAACGATTGAAAATGGGCTTTTATGGGGAGAAAATCCACCTGAATTTTTAGAGGTAAAGGAAAATGGAATCCGCTATAATATTAATATTGCAGATGGCCAAAAATCTGGGTTTTATTGTGACCAGCGTGACAACAGAAATATTCTGGCACAATATACAAATGGGAAAAAAGTTTTAGACTGCTTTAGTTACAGCGGTGGTTTTACTTTAAACTCCTTATTGCACGGCGCAAAAAAAGTAACCAGTGTAGATAGTTCAGGGCTGGCTATTGAAACCCTAAAACAAAACATCCATTTAAACCAATTTGATGAGGCCAGGGTAACCACTATACAGTCTGACGTAAATAAACAGCTTAGGGCTTTTAAAGAGGCGGGTGAGTTATTTGATGTCATCGTACTCGATCCTCCTAAATACGCGCCTTCCCGTTCTGCTTTAGATAGAGCCGCAAGAGCTTATAAAGATTTAAACCGTTTGGGAATGTTACTTTTAGAAAAGGGGGGCTTATTGGCAACTTTTTCTTGCTCTGGCGCTGTAGATCTGGAAACTTTTAAACAGATTATAGCTTGGGCTGCACTCGATGCCGGAAAAGAAGTACAAATTATTAAACAGTTTCACCAACCTGAAGATCATCCGATAAGAATTTCTTTCCCCGAAGGCGAATATTTAAAAGGTTTATTGCTAAGGGTACTTTAAAACAAAAGCTGTCAAATTAACCATTTGACAGCTTTTTTAATTTATATTTCCTCCGAACTTTCTGGCAAATGGCCATATTCACCTTTAAAGGCATAATATCCAAAAATCATTAAGCCAATGCTAATTGGCAAAAAGATAAACAAAATAATTCCCCATTGTAATATTGTATTGGTCCGTTCAATATCAGTATGGGTTAAGCCAATTTTATCCATTGCCTGTATAAACAGAAACACCATAGCGACTGGCCCCAAAACCATCCAGATTAATCCCAAAAATTTCTTTAATGTTTTCATATCTGTTTATTAATCGTTAATATTTTCGTCTCTTTTATTTGACAAATAAACCGAACCAATAATTAAGCTCAGTGTTGCAATTCCAATAGGGTACCATAAGCCCGACAATGGCGTGGCCCCAGAGAAACTGGCAATTAGTGTCGCAATAAACGGCACCAATCCACCAAAAACACCATTCCCAATATGGTAAGGCAAGGACATTGAGGTATATCTAATTTTTGTTGGGAAAAGTTCAACTAAGAATGCGGCTATTGGTCCGTAAACCATAGTAACAAGCAGTATTTGAAAGAAGATTAAGCCAACAAACTTCCAAAAAATAGGCATTGATA
>Ga0116227_10017495_pt1 | contig 9993 bp, 9 predicted proteins | sample S1TSphgellanicum_FD_89693 | JGI IMG/M metagenome (GOLD analysis project Ga0116227, IMG submission 89693) | Host-associated microbial communities from peat moss isolated from Minnesota, USA - S1T2_Fb - Sphagnum magellanicum MG | ecosystem: Host-associated > Plants > Peat moss > Unclassified...
GAAATCAACCTATACCACCAATAACAATTTACGGCATGACGCGGTCAGCACATTGCCTAAAGTAAATGGCATCACGGTTAATCGGGTACATGGCAACGCAGAAAGCATCGCATTGGCATTAAAAATAGCACAACCCGTGACGGAAAGCATGGAAGGTGCAGCGGTACTCTACTGCTGCGAAAAGGCTGAATTGCCTTGTTTACAAATCCGCAGCATTTCCAATTACGTCGAGCCCCGCAATAAAGAAAACTGGAAAATTGGCCTGGCCATTAAAAACTTGAACGAATGGGCAATCGGATTTTTGACAAATCCATAACCAAACACCCTTTTGAAGTCCTTATTTTTATCCCAATGAAACTAACACTTGGATTTTCTCCCTGCCCCAATGACACGTTTATTTTTGATGCTTTAATTCACCATAAAATTGATACCGAAGGTCTGGAATTTGAGGTCTCTTTTGATGACGTCGAAACCTTAAACCAAAAAGCCTTCAGGTCTGAGCTGGACATCACCAAGCTTAGCTTTCATGCTTTTGCCTATATGACAGAGCAGTATGCCTTACTGGATTCGGGTAGTGCACTCGGTTTTGGCGTAGGTCCTTTGCTCATCGCCAAAAATGAATATCTAGCCAATCATCATGACCTTATCAGTTCCGATCTTCGCGTAGGGATCCCAGGAAAATATACAACCGCCAACTTTCTATTGGGTATTGCTTTCCCCCATTTAACCCAAAAACAGGAAATGCTTTTCTCAGAAATCGAGCAAAGCCTGCTGAATGATCAAATTGACCTCGGACTGATCATCCATGAAAACCGCTTTACCTATATGGACAAAGGTTTACACAAGGTGATGGATCTGGGAAGCTATTGGGAACAGCAAACAGGCTGTCCTATTCCTCTTGGGGGAATTGTGGTCAGCCGAAACCTGGATCAGGAAACCAAAGAAAAGATCAATAGGGTACTCAGAAAATCAGTAGAATTTGCTTTTGCCAACCCCAAATCCGGATTGAGCTTCATCAGGCAACATGCACAGGAAATGAGCGAAGAAGTCATGTACAAACACATCGATTTATATGTCAATTCATACTCCATAGCACTCGGCAAAGAAGGTCGCAAAGCGATCGATGTGATGTTCAGCATGGCTACAGAAAAAGGCCTAATCCAGCCCATTCAGCAAAGCATCTATCTAACTCCTTAGTTACAAGGTCCTTCTGGAATTTCCTTACTGATTTTCAAAAGCTTAGTCACTACCAGTGTCGAATCAAAATCTGCTGATACACTTAAACTGTCCGATTTGACAACATGGCACTCTGCCTCGATATAAACCGGTTCATAAGGCTTTTCGAAATTTAAATTGCTGTAAGCCAGCTCCAGTGTTTTAGCGCTATCTGCTACCCAATATTCCCTACCCTCCTCACAATCGGTAAATGACTTCATCTCCGGTCCGTAGCTGTATAAGCCTTTCATCATCCTAACCGGGGTTGATTTAACGTCGATATGCTTAGAATTACACGCAATAATGGCCAGGGTAAGGGGAATGATCAATAACAATTGCTTTTTAAATATACTCATGATTTTAAAGATCTTGATTTAAATGATTTATCTTCTTCACGCTCAAATTAGATGACAAAGCTGATGCCATAAAAGAAAAGGCACTTACAGTAAGGAACACCAGTAAAAAATCCTTCCATTTCAATACGCTTGGATAAGCACTCGGAATGGCCAGATTTTCCTGAGACATCTTAATTAAACCGTATTTTTGCTGCACCAGACAAAACAATAGGCCAACCAGCAATCCAGCAATACAACCAGCCATGGTGATCATCATACCTTCCAACAGGAATATGCGTTTGATTAATTTTTTACCTGCCCCCAAACTGCTCAAAATGGCAATGTCTTTCAACTTATCAATAACCAGCATGGTTAAAGATCCAATGATATTAAAGATCGCGATAATCAGAATGAAAGTCAAAATGATATACACCATCCACTTCTCGCTGCCAAGGATATTATACAACACCTTATTTTGCTGGATCCGGTCTTTAACTTCAAAATCCCGATCCAGGTGCTGAGCAATCCCTTTGATAAACTGTTCTACATTTCCGCCCTTTTTTAAATTGATTTCAATAGCCGAGACTTTTTCAGGTTCCCCCAAAAGGGTTCTTGCGAAACGTAAAGGAACAATTGCCACATTATCAAAATCCTGCTGCACTTCAAATACACCGGAAACCGGAATAGACAAAATGGTGAAATCGTCAGCTGGATTGATGCTGCCACCAACACGAGACTTCTTCTTTGGAGAGAAAATCTGTATCGGATTAAACGGATCAGTGGTATTCACCATCAAATAGGTTTGAATGGCCGATCCAATAACTGCATAGTTTAAACTTCTGTTCTCCAATTTAAAATCACCTTCAATGGTTATGCTGTCCAGACTTTTATTTTTCAGATAGTCTGAGCTTACTCCCTTAACCAACGCTACAGACTGCTTATTATTATACCTTAAGAGCGCATTCTCGGCAAGTACCTCGGTATAAGAATAAATGTCCTTGTCTTTTTTCAACGCATTGAAATAGCTCGTGTTTGGATTGAACGTTTTACCCTTTTTAGGCGAAATGATAACCTCTGGCGTAATGGTATTGAACATTTTAACCACCACCTCTTCAAAACCGTTAAATATAGACAAAATAATGATCAGGGCAGCGCTCCCAACAAACACTCCGGTCACAGAAATGGCCGATATGATATTGATGGCATTGGTCGATTTCTTTGCAAAAAGATACCTGCGCGCTATGTAAAATGCTGTATTCAATGTCCCTATTTGATAAACCTATTGTAGAAATGGATTGTGTTGCTTTTCAAAACCTATGGTAGTAGATTGGCCATGCCCCGGATATACCCTGCAATCGTTGGGCAATATAAACAAGTTATTTTTGATACTATTGATTAATTGTAAATGGTTGCCACCCGGCAAATCGGTACGACCTATGCTGGAATAAAACAAAACGTCTCCACCAATCAGGAAATTATCTGCTGCAGCGTAGAAACACAAATGTGCGGGAGAATGTCCAGGAGCAAAAATAAGTTCAAGCCGGCTATGACCAAAGCTGATATGGCCCGTTTCCGGCAAAAACACCTCTGGCTCAGGCGAAAGTTCATACTGCAGCCCCATTTGCGGCAAATACCCAGGGATAGCTTGCAGAATGTAGAGTTCCCCCTGGTGAAACTGTGGTTTCAAACCCCAGTTGTCAAAAACAAATTTGTTTCCGAATACATGGTCATAATGACAATGTGTATTTAAAAGCAATACCGGTTTCAATTGTTTTTCTCGTATAAAATTGACCAGCATATTTTGCTCCGAAGCGTCATACATACCTGGATCAATGATCACACACTCGCGGGTATCATCGTATAAAACGTAGGTATTTTCCCTTACAGGATTAAAAGTAAACTGTTTAATGCTAATCATGATGTTATTTGTTTAGTCTTTCCATTTAAAGGTACTAATCATTTTGTCGATATCCTTTTTGATAAATGAAACGACGGGTTGAATCGAATCGTATTGCGGTCGCTCATTGAAATATAGCGCCGCTCTGAAATAATGCTTCAGACTATCTGTTAGAAAAAACTGAACCGAGGAGGCGGTATTGCCTTCAATGGCATAATAAATACCGTAAACCTTTTTCTCAGGATAATTGATCAGCTTCTGGTCAATTGAATTTGCTTTAACCGTATGCTTGAAAGCAAAAGTGCGGGCATCTTCTACCAACTCCTCATATTCTTTTTTGGAAGACACGTCATAATAAGTGAGATGTAAACGTCCATTAAAGCTGGGAAAAGATAAATTGTACCAGCATCGACGGCTATCCGAACTTTGGTCGGGTAGCATTTCGGCATAAACAGGATATGCAAACGTATAGGCACAATCCGATTGAAATGTCCGATACTTTTTAACCGGAAAATCGATTTTAAAATATCCTCTGGGTTTAGGCGAATAACCATTATCGCTACAAGCCGAAAAGCCAAGGGTCAGCACAACAACCACAAACCAAAGAAAGCATTTCATACTGATGAATTCCAGATTTCCCAAGAACGGATGGCCTGCAGATGCAACATTTCCAGTCCGTTTTTTGTTTTTCCCCCACGCAACCTCACCTCTTTTAAAAAGGCAGTCTCCTCAGGATTGTAAACCAGATCATAGGCGACATGCCGGTCGGTTAAAAACTGGTAGGGAATCTCGGGCCGGGTATCACAATCGGGCGACATGCCTAATGGCGTAGTATTGATCAGTATGGTATAATGACTGAGCATCGCTTCATCAACTTCAGCATACAATATACTGGTTTCAGAAGGACTTCTGGTCACTACCAGAAAGTCTATACCCAACTTATTCAATACATATTTGATGGCCTTAGCAGCTCCCCCATCTCCAAAAACAAGCGCCCTGCGGTGTGCTTCACCAAGCATGGGTTTTAAGGATTCTTCAAATCCATAAGCATCCGTATTGTAGCCCTTCAGGTGTCGCTTGCCACTTTCATTACCTGTGATCGAAATGCAGTTTACAGCACCAATTTGTGTTGAAGCCTCATCCATTTCGTCCAGAAAAGGCAAAACCTTTACTTTGTAGGGGATGGTTACATTTATGCCACACAAATCCGGATCATTTGAAACCAGCGCTGCAAATAAATCAATATGTTAAATTGGATAAAGTTCATAAGCAGCGTTGGGGATACCTTCTGCAAGAAATTTTTCCGTAAAGAACTTTTTAGAAAAAGAATGTGATAACGGATAGCCGATTAAACCAAATTTTCTCATTTAATGTCGATGCGGATAAGTAATTTATATACCCAGGTTTAAGAAATGATCAAAAGTATCCCCCCGCAAACCAAGACGTATGGTCTCTAAAGGAATTACCTCTGCAGGCGCAATGTTTCCAATGTTCACATTGGAACCCAGCAGTTTAATAAACCAAACCTGCTGTTCCTTTTGAGGCGCTTCCCAGATGATGGTTTCCTCGGGGATCTGGGTTAAAATCTCATCAACAAGACCTTCCCGAACTTCTCCGGAGCCTCTATAAATGCCAACATTTCCCCCTTCACGGGCTTCAGCAATAACTTTCCATGATCCGGCTTCAATTTCTGCATTCATCAATTTAATCCATTTGTAAGGCGCAAATATCTTAGTTGCATCTTTTGAACCCACTTCAGAAATCACAGTAACCTGCTTTGAAAGCTGCTGAATGTACTCACATTTCAAATCATGCTCAATGGTAATCGAACCGTCAGAAACTTCAGCATACTCCATTCCAAACTGATCCAACACCCTACGGTAATCGTCAAACTGGTTACGGATAATAAAAGCTTCGAACAGCGTTCCGCCAAAATAAGTTGGAATGCCAGCATCTCTATAGATTTGTAATTTCTCCTTCAGGTTAGGCGTTACAAAGGAAGTAGCCCAGCCCAACTTTACAATATCGGTATGTATTCCGGCTACTTCTATAAAATCTTCTGTTTGTCTCAAGCTCAATCCCTTGTCCATAACCATTGTAATTCCTTTATTACGTGGTTTTGCCGGTCGCTCCGGGATATTATTTAATGGGTAGTTCATATCAGTCACAAAGGTGAAAAAAAATTAGACAGTTTTTATCAATCCTGTCTAATAAAAGGCTTTTACTTATTTCACGTATTTACGGATCACATCTACAATGGCATGGTTGTCCTGTAATTGTGGTAAATATTCAAATAAAATATAGTGTTTTTCCGGATCAGTCGCCAAGGCTGTTTCCAGGTAAACCAGCGCTTCATTTTTCTCTCCTAAAGCAAACAGATAGGCCACCATGCGGTAATACAATTCTGCGGCATCAGGATTATTTTTAATGGCATCAGCTATGGTTTCAGAGGCTTCAAGCGTTTTTCCCTGTTCGTAAAGCACCGTCGAAAAATCAAGCCAGGCTTCCACATCTACAGGATTATATTCCAAAACTTTGTGGTATGCTTGTACCGACTGTTCAATCTGCCCCAACTTATAATAAGCATCGGCCATCGCAAACCAGAAGTCTGCATTTTCGCCATCCAGCTCCAGCGCTTTTTTGTAAAAATGAAGTGACTCAAAAAAACGTTCCTCAAAATTAAGGGTTACACCGATCCCGAACCAGGCATCTGCCATAGTTGGATCCATCTTTACAGATTTCTTGTAATAGGCTCGCGCTTCATCCATTTGTTCCAGCTTCTCATAGCATTCTCCAATGGCGCAATAAGTATCCGCATTTGGCTGCTCATATTCAAAAGTCTGCTTGTAAACATCAATAGCCTCCTGGAAACGGTCTAGCTGCACCAATGCGTTTCCTTTATTGTAATAAGCAGAAGCAAAGTTGTCCTTAATCAGGATTGCGTAATCATAAGCGTCAATCGCCTTCTCATACAAGTCCAGCTTATGGTAAGAGTTGGCCAGGTTATACCAGGCCGCGTAAGAATAAGGATCATTGTCTATATATTCCTGGTAAAACTGGATACTTTCTTCCTGTTTATCCAAAATGTCATAGCAAAAAGCAAGTTCATACAAACCGTCTTTGTTTTCCATATTTTGCTCCAGACTTTGCTTAATGTATACAATGGCACGTTCGTAATCCAGCATATTTTGGTATACATAGGCAATTTGTAATAAAACTTCATCGGTAGTCTCGGCAAAAGTCAGCGCAATCTGAAAATTATCCAGCGCTTCAGCATAACGTTCCAGACTGTTGTAAATATTACCGCGCAAAATATATATCTCGGCTTCCGAAGCCTCCAGCAGCTCGGCCTTTTGCAATGCTAAAAATGCACGATCCACCTGATCTGTAATAAAAAACAGCTGGGCTTGCTTCACTAAAAAAACCGCAGCGTAAGGGTGCTGATTCAAAGCATATTCAATAACCTGCAATGCTTTTACCGGGTCGCTCTTCTCAATATAATAATCAATGATGTTTTCAAAAGCCTGAGCATCAAAAAAGTACTGATCCTGATTACGTATCATCTCTTCGTAACGTTCTACAGAACGTTGTGCATCATCGCTAAAATCAAAATAAAATTCCTCTTCCATGTTTTGAATTATTAAAGAACAAATCCCCTGGTTAATTATATCATAAGTTTACAACTAAAAAAACTAGCATAAATCAAATAATTTTCAACATTCACACAAATTTTAGGTAAGTAACTGATACTATTGACAGTTAACTACTCGTGTTTCTTACGTTGAACTGTGTATTTTTTAAACAATAACCGGGGGGTATGATCAGAATTCTAATACAAAAGAACGTAACTTAATTTAAAAAAAGGTAAAATTCAAGTCAAGAAACTCATTTTGGCCAACCTCAGCAAGGGTTTAGCATGGCCTAAACATAAAAAAAGAGCATGAATCATCAAGCTCTTCTTTTATACCCGGCATCCCAAACCGGGATCCTGATTGTATTTATTTTAAGCTTTTAGCTTTACTTCCGGCAAACAAGGTATCCTTTGTGGTCACCGCGCTTACGATCAATTCCTCATCCAAAGCTTTGGTTGTGAAATTTACAGCTGCAAATTCTTCCATTTGAAGTTTAGCTACTTTACCTTTAACCGACATGTGGTCATTTGAAGTTCCGCTCAATTTCAACGCAGAATTGTCAACTACGTAAGTATATAGGCTTTTTGCGGTTGCATTCACATCTGCACGGGCATTGTCTTTAAGAAATACCTGAAGTGCTTCGGCTGAAAATTTACCCTTGGTAATTACAGTAGCGGTATTGGAGGCATCGATTCTTTGTAAGTTTTTTACATACACCACAATGGTTATCGGTTGATCTTCATTTGAATTGATAAACAATTTATCTCCTTTTTTTACAACAGTCGTTAAATCTTTGTTAAACTCTTCATAGATGATCACACGCTGTTTGTCGGCCTGAACCAGCACCACATGTACATTTCCTTTAACCACAACTTTATTGAAATCAATACTGGAAGAAATGGTAGTTAGATTTGTTACCGGACTTGCGGCATTTGAAGTCAATGCTGAAGTAGATAAAACGATTGCTGTTAATACTGATGCGAATACTGTTTTTGTTGAAGTTTTCATATTTTTAAGGCTTTATTTTTTTTAAATTGTTTACATATAAGTCGTGCTAAACCGCAAAACGTTACAGCGATTTTTCCGCTTTTATGCAAGCCTGTTGTAATTCCCGACCAACAGCCTAAATTTTTCGACGAACCGTTTTAAAAAAACTGTAATAATTGCTCCTTTTATTTGAAAGCCACTCAATTTGGTGTAAGTTTAGAGATTTTTAATCCCTTAACCTTTGATTGTTTTAATCTTCAGCTCATGTTACGTGTAGATAACTCCAAACCATGCAAAATTGTATATTCCTTATGTAAACACGCATATTTTGGCTACTTAATTGAGCCCCATATCGTTCAATTGAACCCTCAGGGAGACTTTTCCTTAACCTACCAGCGCCTATTTTCACATACAGCTAAAGAATTTGCCAAACACTTATCCGATGCGGATTTTAAACTGATTAAAATACTCGATGAGATGGAACAGGATTTCATCATTAAAAAGTATCATAAAAAAGTAATCAGGCCGGCAGAGTTTTTTGGGAAATTTTTTAACGATAAATTTCACGAAACTGTCAGACCGAAGCTGGAGAAAAAATTAGCCGACGTGCTTAATTTCCTCAAAACCAATGGAAAACTATACCTAATGGATAAAGATGGCTGGCCTGCAGAACGCAAAATTGACATCGCCACAGAACCAGCTACAGTGCTGTTCCATTTCCGTCGTAACGAAGAAGAGACCAGGTATTTTCCAACCATCAAATACCAGGAGATGCGCATTGACTTCATGTTCAAAGATGCCCAGGTAGTGAGTAACCAGCCAGCCTGGCTTCTGCTCAATGATGTACTTTATTTTTTTGAACAGGACATTGAAGGTAAAAAACTGCAACCCTTTTTAAATAAAAGGTTCATCACCATTCCAAAAGCTACGGAAGAAACCTATTTCGAAAAATTTGTCTGCCCGCTGATCGAAAAATATCACGTTTATGCAGAAGGGTTTGACATCCAAACAGAGAAACACGAACCTAAACCCATTATTAAAGTTATTTATGTAGATTCTGGCATCTCGCAACTGCAGCTCTATTTTAAATATGGGGCATACACCTTTGCCATGGGCAATGAGAAAAAAGTGACCGTTCATCTGCTTAAGGAAGGGAATAACTATGTCTTTACACGGATCAAAAGAGATGTGAATTGGGAAACAGAGAAATTCAATTACCTGATCCGATCCGGCCTGAAAAAGGCAAGCGCGCTTTACTATAACCTGGAGGTTGTCCCCCACCAGAATGAAGACCAATCTTACGCCATCTTAAACTGGGTAAACGAGCATTTTGAACGATTGAGCAATGATGGGTTTCTAATCGAGCAGCATCATGGGCCAAAACGCTTTCTTTTTGCTACCAGTAAGATTAATTTTGAAATCAAAGAAGACAACGACTGGTTTGACATCAATGCCATCGTCTATTTTGGCATCCATCCCGTTCCCTTCATTTCATTGAAACAGCACATTTTACATAAAAAAAGGGAGTTTACGCTGCCGGATGGCGACATTGCCATCATACCAGAGAAATGGTTTACCCAATACGGAAGCCTCTTTAGCTTATCGGAAGCTGGAAAAGTCCTCAAACTCAAAAAACACCATTTAGGATTGATCAATGAACTGGCCGAAGACAGCATCACCAATATCACGCTGAGCCGCAAACTTCAAAAACTCAACGACTTTGAAAACATCGCTGACACGAAAATGCCGGTTCATTTTAAGGGCGACCTCCGTTCTTATCAAAAAGCAGGTTATAATTGGTTTAGCTTTTTAAGGGAATACCATTTTGGTGGCTGTCTGGCAGATGACATGGGACTAGGAAAAACCATTCAAACCCTCGCCATGCTGCAAAAGCTCAAAGAAGAGAATGAAGCTGCAGGCACCTGCA
>Ga0116227_10017496_pt1 | contig 9993 bp, 9 predicted proteins | sample S1TSphgellanicum_FD_89693 | JGI IMG/M metagenome (GOLD analysis project Ga0116227, IMG submission 89693) | Host-associated microbial communities from peat moss isolated from Minnesota, USA - S1T2_Fb - Sphagnum magellanicum MG | ecosystem: Host-associated > Plants > Peat moss > Unclassified...
ATTTTGTATAATTTTTTGGGTTGAGGGCATATATCACTAGGATTTATTTTTTATTGGGTTTTTGGATTTTAATTAGACTTATGATTAAATATCATTTGGATTTTTAAGGTTAAACCTTATGCTTTAAGTTTTAAGAATTTGGTTCATATATTTCAAGGCTTAAGGTTTATATTTTAAACTTTGCTCAATGTATTGGTTTTTTATTTGATTAATTATTTAGATTTTTAGCATAATTATGAATCACCTTTGTTTCTATATTTTCCATTGTTGTTAAAGTTCAATATTTCTTAACTCACATTTGTTTAAATGTAATATTCGTATGATATTGTGATAATTCAATAACTGTGAAACATAAGAATATTTTTTAAATATTTGATTCCTTGCCAATACATCATGAAATTCATGTTTTCAAAATTATTTGTTCACCTTATAGTATGAAATTGGTCACATTAATGGTACATGGGGTTAGGGTTTAATGTAAAATTTACTATGTAATGTTAAAATTTAAAGTTTGTCAAAATCAAAATTAAAAGATGATGATTAACATTTTTTCAATGATGTAAATATTTATGTTTTACCCTTTTAAAGTTGTATGTTCATTTCAAACAACAAAACATAAAATTTCTAATTTAATAAAATTTTCGTGTCTATTTTTTAAAAAATCTAAAACACATGATTTTCTACTTTTAAAAATGTTTCACAAAAAATATATAAATGATTTCTCCCATATACAAATCTTATGTATGATTGAAAATTTAATTCAATTTTTTTTGATATATAATAAATGATTTTTAGTTAAAATAATTATATAGTAGGTTGCCAATATTTTATATTTTATAAATATATTACACAAGTTCTTATGTAAACTTTATTTTATGATGTATAATATTGGATTAAATATTAGTCTAAATATATTATTATTTATAACATATTGAATAACACATTATATTTAATTAATAATATTATGGAACTATATTGTTGATTCATTTAAATACATAAAATATCTTCGTATTTATTTAAAATATGATAAGAATTGATTTTTAAAATATTAAATTAAAATTATATATATCAACCCATGCTTATGTAGAGTGTAATTTTTTTCTTTTAAAAGTTCACTTTTAATGAGAATTAAAAAATTTCAAAAGATAATTAATTGAGTATGAAAATGTTCATAGGCTTTTAAAAGCCATGTTAAAGTTTGTGTGGATTCAAAAGCTTTGTGAAGGCCAAGTTAGATGCAATGTTCTCAGCATCTTGAGAAGTTGAACATGACTTGACCATCTAAGAAACATAGTAGTAATTAGAAGAATGCAACCAAAAATCCGTAACTTAAAACAAATTACCAACCAAGAATCCATAGTTTGGACAAATTATTACTTGGAACGGAAACTCATTGCCATGATTATTAGATTGATTAAAATGTCGACACTAACTAAGTTAGATAACCTAACTTAGTATAAGTAATAAATTAGTAGATTATTTGTTATGTAACCTAATTAACTACTTCTTAGCCTAATTTAGGTGTGCCTAATAGGCTACTTACATAATATGAGCCTACCATGTAATTGACTCATTAATTTCGACCTTTTAGGTTGGTATTTTAGATGGTTCAAGTAGGTATTCAAGGTGGTTTAACTTACTAGGTCAATGATAGCCTTAAATAAACTGTCATAAATGCTTACTAGTTATGTAGGTAGTTTATTAGCTTAAGCCACCTAGGCCTACTAAACATATATGATAGTTTCATGTCTATTTTTTTTGTATTATAACATATTTAAATTGATTTTTTAAGAAATTATTAAGAGGAAAAAATATTTTTCATCTAATTATTACAACTATATACAATTCAATTATGGTTTAAGTTTAAAATTTAGGACGTATAAATTAATTAACATTTTTTTTACAAGTCTATAGTAATTAAAATAAATATAGGAATTTTAAAGGCCTAAACATGTGTAAAACAATGCAATGTCACTTTATATATTTTTTAAAAAAAGTGAACAACTTAGCTTGGAGATATCACCAAATGGTAAGAAACGTACCTATTTTTTTGTTACAAATTTTATTTAATTATAAAAAGATTAAAGCCAAATTTTTAGTTTATGAAAATAAATATGTGTGCAGGTATTACAAAATTTAAACAACCTTAGATGAAAACCCAACCTTAAATGCAATACCCACACGTAAAGTCATTTCAAAATAACCAATAAATGTTTTGGGTATTGAAAATATGTTCCTTTGTATACCTGAATTAATTATTATTTTGAATTAATTTTATGACAATTAATTATCATAAAAAATTATTTAAAATAATGATTTGAATAACTTATCAACATTAAAAAATTATATGTACGCATTATATGTTTGAATTCATGACGATGCTAATAAATTAGTTAGAATGTGGGCATTGCTTTAAAAATATTTAGGTGATGTGATGTTTAATACATTAAATGTAGGTATTACACAATGTACATTTTGAGTTTTATAAACCCTAGATAGGTGAATTATAAAGTGTGCATATTGGACTATTTAAATTTAGATTTTTACATCCAAAGCATTAAAAAGATGACAAGAAAAAAAGACATATATGATGAACCATATACTCATCAAACAAGTGTGATTAGAAGAAAATATTATATTAATAAAAGATGTATAACAATGGGTGGATCAAAAAATGTTAAAGAACCCAATGAAAAAAAAAGTTTTTTTATACTATATCAAAGGTTCACCAAAGTTCAAAAAATGGGTAGTTCAAAAAATGAAAAGGTTAAAAAAACCTAACATGTTATATAAAGTGGAAACCTTAAATGGGTGAAAATCCTTTGAGGTGTACCACATAGGATGAAAAGGGATTATTTCTTATTATAATCCTTTTTTACCCTATATTTTGAACCGAATAAAAAATAATCATCCATAAATGCGCTTTTACATGGTAAAAAGGATTAGGTAAAAGGGGCAAAAAAGGGTGATGTTGTAACAAGATTTTGGTACACCTTAAAAAATTTGCACCCAAACCATATCATTATTTACAATGTCGTGTTTAATTTGGTATGTAGCTTCTACCTTTCAACCCTTACTGCATGATGAACAATGTACAGATGGTGGCATTGCATCTTGACATGAATTGCAAATGTAATAAATTCCTCTTTTGTTGCGCATTAAACCCTATAAACACCCAAAAACCATCAAATTAAACCCTGACACACCTTAGATGAAATAAATTTATTAAAAAATAAGAAACATTGATTATTATTTTTGCTTACCTTCCATGAATCATGGAAATCTAATATGACTATTAATTTTTACGTCCAATTCATTTTAGTGGACTTTTGATCTTAATTTTTAACATCCCATGCCATTTTCAATTTTTGTGCATATGTAGAACAAGTAATCATATCAACTTTTGAAAATCTTAATCCTTCTTCATCTGTGATGTTACATTTTGAAGCACACTTCCCATGCCCCAAGTATTTAAACCTAACACCTTCAATAGTTGTTATGAAACTAATTTGACCAAAGTTGGTTTTGGTAATGGTGGACATCATTGTCCAACAATTACAAGTTCATCCTATTCATATTGGGTTTTGGCACAAATGCAATTAACAACCTTTTGATCATTCCACCTTTATAAGGCCTTGGCATCTTTCAAAATGCGAGCGTTCATTTTAGCATGGTCTTGATGTCGAGGACTTCCTTTAGAAGTTGAAGGGTTACTAGGTTTGGCCTTTTTTGCCATTAAACCATGCACTTCTTTCAAATGTTTGATCAACAACCATTTGGCACAATATGAAACAATTTAAGTGCTAACTTTACATTTCCATTTCGACCCATCTTTAATCCATTCCTTATTTTTCTAAGTCATATTAAATAAACAAAGGCGTGCTGGTGATTGAGTGGGGTTAGTTTTAGTCTCTAAACCTAAACCACAAACCTCCAAAAAACAAATTGTTACATTTTAATAAAAAAAATTTTAACCCTAAACCTTAGAAACGCAATCACACAACAAAATGTAGATATTATAAATAAGACTAACTTCATTTCAAGTATTGTAATGAAAGAATTGAAAAAAAATATCCCTCACCTTCCATCAAATGATGAAAGGTGTAGGTATAATTAAATTCAAAAATTTTGTACAATTTTTTTGAATCAATTAAATAAAGTCTAATTTATGTAAATTCTAAAATAATTTGACCTACCACTTGAATTGGACACAATCATTGTGGCCAACTCTAAATTGCATTGAAAATTTATTTCATCAAGTTTAGGTTCCCCAACTCTTAATTTTAATCTAGCATTTTGCTCTTTAGTTGCCAATTTTGATGTTGGAACATTTTGTTCTTCAATTGCCAATTGTAGTGCAACAACATTTTTTACGCTCCTTTAAATTCTTTGAAAGACTTAAATACAAGTTTGAAAGTGTAGATAACGGAAAAGGAAGGAGTTGGGGTACGTTCTTTAATTTGTAACATTTCGGGGGTAAAAGGGGTGTGTTGGAGCTCTGAGATGGGGATTAAGATGAGTGACTAGGAAGTCAATTATTCATATGGACTTGCACAAACTAAATAACAAGTTGGTAAGTGCATAGTTGGAGCACTTTTGGTGCAGAAACGAACCATGAGCATACACACATTCACAAGACTCACCATGGCCTAGACTTGAGGGAAGCCATCACCTTTCTTTTTATAGTATTATGTGTGATTAGCCATAAGGGTTACATCAAAATGTCATTTTTCTTAAGATTCCCAAGTCGAAAATTTCGAAATTCTCGAAATTGGGACCCTTGCCATTTTGGAGGCCCATAACATCCTGTGCAGACCTTTGATTAAGGTGAGGTCTTAAGCAAAGTTGTAGCTTTAGTCGAAAGTTTTCTCACGATATGGGCATTCCATTCACACACATATAATTCAAAGTGATTATTAACTTTTAGTGATTGGGAATCAAATTGACACTTTGATTCCTAGCCCTTCTTTTAGCCATAACTTGTGTTTTAAATACTCAAATGGATCATGCAAGCTCATTTTAGATATTTATGTTTCAAGAACTTTTCAATGGTATAAGGAATTTTTCAATTTAATGAATTTTGACCTTTGAATTTTGACCTTTCCCAATCATAACCAACCTTCTTTAATTTCTTTTTTATACCCATTATAATCATACAAATCCAAACCTTAGTAAACAACAATATTGATTTAAAAACTTTTTCCAAAGGACTAGAACCATAAACATGAGCTATTTTTTCTTTGAAAGGAACACCATCAAGAGTTGATGGCAATAAGCAGAAAGAAAAATTGATGACAAGAAGAAAAATAACAACACCTTTGTTGGCATTATTACCGTCATTTTCTTCGCAACAAACTAAACAAAAACAAAACAACGATAATACTATTATCATCCTTTTTGCAACAAACAAGAAGAAGAAAAAGACAACAACAATAATGAGAAGTAGACGATGACAATTGCTATCATCCTCTTCATAGCAAAGCAAGGAAAAACAAAAAGATGATGGTCGTCGTCTTTTTTGCAACAAAGTAAGGAAAAGCAAAATGATGATGACAACAATGTCATTGTCTTTTTCATAACAAAGCAAGGAAAAACAAAAGGATGAGAGCAACAATGTTGTCATCCTCTTCACAACAAAACAAATATAAAAAAAAGATGACAACAACTATTGTCCTATTCACAATAAAAGCAAATCTGAAAAAACGATGATAGCAATGGCATCATTCTCTTTGTAACAAAACAAATAAAAAACAAAAGATGATGGTAGATGCCAAGCTACCATTATCCTTTCCATACCAAAACAAATTTTGAAAAGAAAATGATGGCAATTGCCATCATCCTTTTTGTAGCAAAGCAAATTAAAAAAAAGATGATGGCAACAATGCCATCGTCCTCATTGCAACAAAGCAAGTGTAAAAAATAGATGAAGGTAATTGTCGTCGTCATTTTCATAACAAAACAAATAAAATCAAGAAAGATGACAACAGTTGCCATCGTCCTCTTCACAACAAAGCAAATTTTTAAAAAAAGATGATGGCAATAATGCCATTGTCTTCTTCTTCTCAAATAGTGAAACAAAGAAAATGACGATAGTTGCCATCATCCTTTTCACAACAAAATTTTTTTTTTAATTTTTAAAAAAAAAGACGATGGTAGTTACTGTCGTCCTCTTTGCCACAAAGCAAATAAAAAGAAAAAGACAATGGCAACAATGTTGTTGCCCTCTTCGCCAAAAAAAAAATTTGGAAAAATAAAAAAGGAAAAGAAGGGAGGGAGCTTACTTTCAAGCTTGAAGGTCTATCACCGTGTTGAAGCTCCAAGTTCCCTTGCGTCGCCACTTTCCTAAGCTTGCCTCAAAACTCTAGAGATGGAGGTCCGAAAAAGGAAGCTAAACCTGGGCCAGAGAAAATGAATGTAGATTTAGGAGGGGAGGACATAGGTAGGCAGGAAGGGAAAACTTTGGGGCAGAAAAGAAGGCTGAAAAAACCTTGGGCAGGGGAAGAGGAAAAAAATAATTCACTACTTCGTTGTGTTTGGGTTCATCCCCAAAACGGCTTGAACAGCCTCATACTGAACTGGTGCACTGGTGGCTGCTGGTTCACCCCAGCCGCTCCAACAAACGCCGAGTCAGGACACCGGACATCGTGAACGATGCACAGCGGAGAGGACGAAAACAGGACCTGACCTAACCTGACCCTACCTGACCTTGGGTTATGTTGAGTATTACACTCTCATTTACTTCTCATTGGCCGGTCGATTCAAGATATAACGGCTGGGACATGGGCCACAACTTAGAAAAATCCAGGAATATTAGGGTGCCACATAGGTTTTAATTCCAGAGGTTGTATAAGACATCAAGGTGATGAAGTGACCTATAATGGCGTGCCAAATGGCATGATGGCTTATAAGAAGGAAATAAACAAATAAATAACCAATAGATTTTTAAGCTTTGTGAATATTAACACACATCCAGGGTGAAATTCTTTGAGAAATGAGATGAACATGTGTAATCAACAAGTGGGTGATTACACGTGGATAGATGTTCAGCAAATTTATCAATGGGTGTCAAGATGAGAAGGGGCCAATGGCCTCATTCTTCACAATGAGAATGACCTTCTGCCATCAGCCATTCTCATTGTGAAATTGGTTGAAGGTTGTTAGTCTACCATCACCAATAGGTTCCCAGACCAGAAATAGCCAATGGCTGTGTTCTTCACAATGAGAATGGCCTTTGGCCACCCCTATTCTCATTGTGAAATTGGTTGAAGGTTGTTAGTCTACCGTCATCAATGGGTGCCAAGACCAGGAATGGCCGTGTTCTTCACAATGAGAATGTCCTTTGGCCACCCCTATCTCATTGTGAAATTGTTTGAAGGTTGTTTTGGTGGTCAAAAGTCAATAAATTGCAATCAATGATTTCATGAACTTGTAAATTTTGGTGTGCCCTAGGTACGACCTTGGATGCTGAAGTCCATTGACAACCTTTAGGGCAACAACATAAAAGCATTGATGTTTTACAACCTTGTACAAGCATGTCAAGGTTAGTTGTCTTATGCGCCTTTATTTAAGGAACAGTCTGTGCACTAAATCCACTAAGTCAGCATTGGATTCTTATAACAGGCAGTACAAATTGTACCGGCTACCTTGTTTTTCTTGTCTGCCCTTTGACCCTGTTCATCTTTTTCTCAAAACAGATGGATAATGCCCAGTAACATTTTGGTTGCATGTTGTGCACGTTTTGGACCATTACAGATCCAAAAACCATAATGACAGGACCCAAAGTGCCTCTGGACGTCACCAAAATGTGTATGGGCACTACCAGACACATTTTGGACACGAAAATAGGAAGTCAGGGAAAACCAGAAGCAGGCAGTACAAAATGCCTGCAATAAGGACCTAATGCTGATTTGATGTGTTTGAGGTGTGCACTGTGTATATAGATGGTGGTGGTGAAGAGTTGTCATTTGTGTAGAAAGCAAAAAAACTTACTTTCGAAATCTTAGTTGTTTGCACGAAAAATTCTTGTTGCTATTTGAAATTAATAATTTATGATAGCTTGTTGTGAAGTTATTTCCCTCAACAAATTTATCAAAATCTCTTGTTTTGGTTTGGATTAAAAAGAGTTGGTAAAGAAGATTTAGGAATATGTAGTTTTGAACATGCATGTAACTTGTTTTGTCAACCATCATTTCCATCAAACAAGCATGATAAAATCCAACAACAATATTAAAGGGTAATTCAGTATTATAATGGAGGTTTCACAATTGGACAATGGCTTTAAAAACCAGGCTTAAATATTGGGACCAACATGGGTCAATTTACACATTCAAAAATCTTTCTTTGCCTTCTGAATTGAAAAAGAATTCTAAAACTGCACATACAGATGGAAGAATAAAATTTGGTTTAAACTGTTGGGATGCTCATGGTTTCCAAAAGTATGGGATGGTAGATGAGGCCTGGGTCCACCAAAAAATGGTTGCTGGAATTTTTCTGAATGGTTTCATGTTGTAGGGGAGGTTCATGTACTTGTAGGTTCTCCTGAGGGAGAGCCACATGAGGGTGTGAGCCCAAGGGTGTTTCGGAACTTCAAGAGAACCCATGAAAAGGAGAACCTTACTGACATAAACTGCTTCTCTTTTTCTTTCCTTCATGGGAAAGTGGGAACATATAAAAATAGGAGGATCTCCCCAGGTATAATGGTCCAGGGTTCTTCTCCTGGGGGAGATCTTTCAAAGACACATAATTAAAAAGAGAATTGCAAACAAATATTCTAAACATAGAAAAAGTTGACTCTCATTTTGGTTATGCATGAAATTCCTAGCATGATAGGCACAAAGGAACTAGTGTTTATGTGGTGTTTTTCTTAAGAGACCAAATAAACACTGGAAATGATTCATAAGGCACTTGGTTCACCTTGAAATATAGTTGAATTTGGAATGGGCCTGCATGATCTTCATAACCTTGGAGGAAAATAATTTCTGTGTTATGTTGTTGGTTCATGTTACTCTCATGCATAAGGGCCTAACTTGATGTGGATTGTAATGAGATGATAACAATTTCATTTCTTTTTCACCTTTTGGAAATCACTTGGAAGAAATTTTGTCAAAAATACCTTAAAGTAAATTTTGATCATGCCACTCTTCCAGCCTAGAACAGGAAACACTTTTTCACTGGATTTACCTACCACTTTTTCAGTGTATCCACATCCATCTACCTACCAGGTTTTCAGGCTATTAGTGGGTTTTCATTCTCAGGAAGAGTTGAACAACTGTTCCTTACAATTACCTACATTGCATAAAGAACCCTTACAAGAATGGGATCATCCATGAGCGTAAGGACCCGTTCTGCTTTTGAGGGAAATTCTGTAAAGTAAGTGACTGAAATTAAAAAGGAAAGTTTTGAAAAGTTCTTCACAGAATTAATTTACCAACAACAAAGTGACCATGGTTGTTAATGTGCTCGATTTTGCTGCTACACAAGTGGATCATCTGGAAAATGTCACAGAAACCTAGTGATTCAAATTCAATGTGAGTAGCGCTACCCAGTACTTGCTATAGGGGGTCTAACAATCGATAACCCACTTGATATCGATCCACCACGATTAATATCCTCACTTGAACCAATCGTATTCTTCATGGGATTCATGAAAGCACATCATCCTCACACTTTCCAGTGAAAACTAGTGCAGTATATGAACTCGAGGATGGTTCACTGGAAATTACAACAACCTGATATGATTATAAAATGGACCAGGTACAAATTTGAATTCTAGATATAGTGGACGCTAATTGACATCTAGAAATTAAGAAACTACCCCTGCCCCACCAGATGTTGATGCTTTGACTCCTGCCGTACTGTTCTTCTGTTCGGACTAGCTGCATAACTTCCATTACAGGCAAGTGTACAGTAAGCGCAGCAGCTGATCTGTCACGCTCGGTTGAATCTTGACGTCGTCTTATGTATCTATGTCGAAGCTGTTCAATTGCAGTGAAG
>Ga0116227_10017497_pt1 | contig 9993 bp, 8 predicted proteins | sample S1TSphgellanicum_FD_89693 | JGI IMG/M metagenome (GOLD analysis project Ga0116227, IMG submission 89693) | Host-associated microbial communities from peat moss isolated from Minnesota, USA - S1T2_Fb - Sphagnum magellanicum MG | ecosystem: Host-associated > Plants > Peat moss > Unclassified...
GTTACGATATAGCTTCTGATCATCCATTCTTTGTGGAGTCCGATCTGTCTTTTTACAGCGGTATAGAAAGCAATAAAAGTGGTGCTGATCCAGATACTGGCCCAAACCTGTAAGGTGAAGGCATAAGCCCAGCTTATCGCGTAGGCGGTGGTATTAGCCAGTAAAAGCGCGCCGGTGCTGCTGACAAGGATACATAGCAAATAGAGATAACCTATCGCACGGTGTAATTTCCAGCTGTAATTACGCAGCTTGGGCCAGAATTGAACAATACCGGAGATCAGGGCGCCGCCACCTGCCGTAATATGCGAGATGAGGAAGAACCGCTGCGGGAAGTATCTACCTAACGCCTCCGGTGTCATTTGAAGATAATGATCGGCTCCGTGCATGAACAACCATGTCATGAAAAAAACGGCGATCCATATGAGTAGTGGAAAGATATCCCGCCAGTTGAGTTTAAAAGATGCTGCTTTTTGCATGGTCATTATTATTAGTTGAATGCACAAATTTCCAGGGAAGTAAGCAGGGATACAATAACCGATAAAAGATTCGGTATGCAGCGACCGGCATCTTTTGGGGAGAATTGAGTAATTTTAACAAACACCTATATAGTATGTACGTAAGAAAAATAGCAGAAGACCCGGATTGCGGTTTGCTCCTGGCCATGAAAGTACTGGGCGGCAAATGGAAATGCTGCATCCTGGATGCGGTCAATAGAGGGATCACCCGTCCAAGTGAAATTGCCCGGTATATCCCCGAGGCATCCACACGCGTTATCGAGATGCAGTTGGCGGAACTGCTCTTTTACGGCCTTGTTGATAAATGCGCTGAAGAGATATATCCGAAAAGAACCGAATACCGACTCACCAGTCTGGGTGAAACGCTATTACCTATTCTTTCCCAGATAGATAAATGGGGGCTGGATCATGCCGATGTGATCAGGAAACAGATAAGCGAACTGGAAGCAGAAGGATAACGGCGTTATCTGCTTTAGCCCTTACAATGCTTATCGATAAAGTTGAAGCAGTAAAGTCCAGCATATCGCCATCAACACTATTCCGCTTACAATGATCAACTTACCATGACTCCGCGTTTTTGCGGAAAAAGTAGCTACCCGAGCGCCATTGGGCAGTGTTTTTTTACTTAGTAACACAGATACGCCCATGCAGATTCCAATAAAGGAGAAAACAGGCGAATAAGGAATAGGCGCCAACAACAGCAATGGAGAAAGATAGCCAATCAACAACCAGATGGCAGACAGATCCTGTGGCTGCGAAAGTGCTTCTAAACGACCGTTCCCCAGTAGTTGTAACTGTTCCGGGGAGTACGAAATACCCTGCCTTTCCAACAGTTTAGTGGCAAGCGCATAATCAAAGTCGCCCCACTCGTCTTTTTTACTAATCACCTCTGTCAGTTCTTCATTGGAAAAGGACAACAGGTAATAGTCTGGCTCTACATCTTCCAGAGATACGGTGATCAGTTTTTTCATTAGTGTATCTGCGGAAGCGAAATAATCAGCGGGAATTTTCACCAGGTGACGTTGATCAAAGTTCTGGCCTATATACACTTTATCCATCAATACCACTTCTTCTTCATACTGCGTAGGAATCTGATGCTCCTGCAGGAGCGTAATAATTTCGGCAGCCTGTTCCGCTGTAGGAAATCGCTTATAGGTAAGTAATGCTGTCATAGGGATGTTATAGGGTGATGAAGATAGGGTTTCATACCATAAAATCCAACTACTCCCCAGTTGAGTCCGCCAATTCCCGCAAAATAGTAGTTGTCTCGTCATTTTGGCTACAATTATCCGCATTATGGCAACGTAGCATCGCTGTATCCTGCCGAATTTTGTAGGGTAAAAACGAAACAATATGAAGACAATTTTCATTACCGGTGCATCTACCGGTTTAGGTAAAGCGACCGCTAAACTATTCCATGAGAAAGGTTGGGCAGTGATTGCCACGATGCGTCTGCCGGAGAAAGAAACCGAACTCTCCCAACTAAAAAACGTGACCCTGTTACCATTGGATGTTACCAATCCGGAGCAGATCACCGCCACCGTGCAGCAAGCCATTCAGCAAGGGGTAGATGTAGTATTCAACAATGCCGGCTATGGTTTGGTAGGACCCATGGAAGCATTTCAGGATGACCAGATGGTAAAGCAATTAAATACGAACCTATTGGGGGTACTCCGGGTAACACAGGCATTCATCCCCTATTTCAGACAGAGAAAAAGCGGCTTGTTTATCACTACCACGTCCATGGGCGGTCTGTTTGCCTTCCCACTTGGTTCGGTGTATCATGCAACAAAGTTTGCGCTGGAAGGCTGGAGTGAAAGCCTGTCTTTTGAAATGTCCCTGTTTAATGTAGGTGTAAAAACAGTCGCGCCGGGAGGTATTGCCACCGATTTCGGAGGCCGTTCTATTGATGCGCCCACTCACCCTGCTTATGAAGAAGCGATGCAAAAGCTTTGGTCACTTTTTAAAACAGACGAATTTGCATCCGCTGCGCAAATCGCAGCCGTTGTCTACGAAGCCGCTACTGATGGTAAAAACCAGGTACGTTATGTAGCCGGTGAAGATGCTAAAGCCTTATATACAAGGCGTATCGAACTGGGAAATGAGGAATTCAGAATAGAGATGGGTAAAAATGTACTAGGTTTGTAAATACGTAAATCAGGAAGATGAAAAAAGCCACACCGTCTCCATTTAAAATTGAATCTATCAGCGAGCTTCACCGGCTATTAGGTTTGGCCAGTCCGCTGCATCCCCTGATTAGCCTGATCGACAATACAAAAATTGCGGTAGAAATAGATCAGTTACCCAAATCGTTTCTTCTCAGCTTTTTCAAAATATCATTTAAGAAAATACAGAAGGGAAAAATAGGGTATGGACAGGGCTATTATGATTTTGATGAGGGAGGTATGGTATTTACCGCCCCTCATCAAATTATTTCCATTGCGGATGATCGTGAGTTTTATGGCGTAACCCTGCTCATGCATCCCGATTTTATCCGTAACTATCCATTAGGAAAGCATATCAAAAACTATGGCTTCTTTTCTTATGAAGCCAACGAGGCCCTTCATCTTTCTGAAAAGGAAAAAACGACCATCCTCGCGGTATTTGAGCATATCACCACTGAACTTAACAACCCCATTGATGATTTTAGTCAGGATGTACTGATCTCCCACGTAGAGGTGCTCCTCAATTACAGTAACCGTTTTTACAAGCGGCAGTTCATCACCAGGAAAGCCGTGAATAATGATTTGCTGTCGAAAATGGAACAATTGTTAGCCGACTACTTTGAAACGGCTAATGCATTAAAAAACGGGCTTCCTGCGGTGGAATATTTTGCAGAACAACTGCATCTTTCGCCTCGTTACTTAAGCGATATGCTGCGTTCACTAACAGGACAAAGCGCCCAGCAACATATCCACGAAAAATTGATCGAAAAGGCCAAGGAAATGCTTTCCACCACGGCGTTATCAGTTAGTCAGATTGCTTATGAACTGGGCTTTGAGCATCCACAATCTTTTAGTAAGTTGTTTAAGATAAAAACGAGTCAGTCGCCGTTGGAGTTCCGGCAGTTGTTTAATTGAGTGATGAGGAGGAATGAAACGGAGTTTGAGCCAGAAAGAAAAAGGGACAAACCTTTCTGAAAAAGATTTGTCCCTTGTGGCGATCCCGGTCGGACAATTCTCGAACCGGTTCCTCGAAAATTTAAAGCTATTGGCTGGTCTGCCATTAAAATAGCTTACTTAATGTTACTTCAATCTGTAAAATCGGGGGCCCGATCGCGTAAATCTTTTTACGCATTTGATCGGTTGAATTTATCATGATTTAAGACCTTTGCTGCACATTTATATATATGAGCAAATTATTGCTCGGGCTGCCCTTCGTTTTGTTGCCCGTTATCGCAAGTGGATAGCGGTCAACTGATTCAACCGGAATCTATTACCTAAAAGATATTACAGTCAGCGGTACCCATACCATCCGTGGTACTGGCCATCTCCCGGAAGAAAGAGAAGGAATTATCTATTCCGGAAAGAAAAACGAAGTAATTATTCGAATTGAAGTTGCTTAACATTTTTAGACATGAACAACATCTATACTAAGAATAGGTTTTCCCAGGAACAGGAATAATATTTTGTATAAACTATATGGCTTTATTGCTTGATAATCTCATTGTATTAACAAATTATTGGCTATCCACAAAGTCCTATCTGCCTGAGGAACTGTAAAACCTAGTGACCGTGAAATCGACTTTACAGTATTCGAACATACGCAGATAGATTGCGTAAAAGTAGTATACTTTTGAAATAGTTATTATGGAACGATACTAAGCCAGCTTGTTTGTAAATAACTGAAGGACTTTGTTTCACCCTATTAAAAAACATACTATGAAGTCGTCAATCCTTTTTCTGCTCCTGACCTTTTTGTATTATTCCCTATCTGCACAGTTTACAGTAAACTGTTATAGCGTCTTGGACAGTAATATTTCTAATCCTGATAGGGGATTTACAATGTATTACCTTTCGGGCACAAGTGCCAATACCACATTGCTCAAAGATTATCCGGCTAATTCCGCGGAAAAGGTAATCAACAAACTAAAGGAAAGTAAATATAGCCTTGTTGCGTTTATTGCTATCCTCAAAGATTATAAGACAGTTGCTATCAGTCAGGGGTATCTTGATACCCTGGCACGTAATCTTCAAACGGTCAGGGATAGTGGTCTGAAATGTGTCCTTCAATTCTACTATGACATTGGAGGAGCTACGACTTTTGAGCCCGGGCTAACAAAAATCCTAGCCGATATTTCAGCCCTTAAGCCTGTCATAAGGCGATATCAGGATGTAATTTATACGCTTAAACAGGGTTTTATCGGGCCTTGGGGAGAGGAGTGGACCAGTACCAATCTTCAGTTTGGAGGAACTTATCTTAATAACGGCGTACCTATGATTAGTCAGGCAAACTATGCCGATAGAAAAACTATTCTTGATTCTATATTAAATGTGTTTACCGATAATAAAATTATTTGCGTCCGTCAGCCATTGTTAAAACTGAATATGTTTGGCAAATGTTATGCGGATTCCATCACTGCTTCAACCGCTTATAGCCTTGGCGGATACTACAGGGTAGGATATTATAATGATGGTTTTCTTGCCAGTTCGGATGACCTTGGTACCTGGCAATGGGGCATGCCGCTGTATAATGGCTGTCCGTCGTGGGTGTCTGGCGTTTCGAATACTGTTTCAGATGGTGGATATTTATTAAACGTGATAAACACAGAAACTAAATATACAATTTCCGGAGGAGAAACCGCTGCGCCCAGTCAATCCGGCTTCCTGCCTGGATGCGCTGGGTCCATGAACCGTATGAGAGATACTCATTTTTCCTTTCTTTCCGCTGAGTGGTACAAACCATTTATTGACAATTGGAAAAACAATAATTGTTATAGTGAAATAGAGAAAAATCTGGGCTATCGGTTCGCACTCGATTCTTCGAAGTATTATCAGAAGATGCAGAAGGAAAATCAGTATAATATAACTTTATATCTTTCCAACCGGGGATACGCTTCTACGACTTACAGAAAGAATGTCTCTTTGGTATTCAGGCGCCTTGAAAACAACTGGATGTATTTTTTCCCATTAACAAATGTTGATACCAGAAAGTGGTATCCTGGCCAACAAATCATTATTAGTTATAACGTACCGACTATTTTCCTTTATGGAGGGACCTATGATATTTATCTACAGATCCAGGATCAAAGCGATTCCCTCAAAGATAATAGGCATTATAATGTCAGACTGGCTACCTCAGGCATCTGGGATGACAACCTTAAAATGAATAAGATTACCAAAGCTCCTTGTACTATTTACTGGAAGGAGACACCAGGAGTAATACCTACTGATACGGTGTATAATTGCCTGGCTCCCATTACAGGGGGCATCATAAGTGCTAAATCTTCCAAAGACAGTCGGCCTGGTCTTTTTCAGTTAGTCGTGTCCCCCAATCCTGGTCGAAACCAGGTTACACTATCCTTGAGGGAATTACACAGCAAAAATGAATATGGCATTGCGAGTATTCGTTTTGTAAGGGTTTTAGATAGCCATGGTCACATATTGGCCTATAAAAGCTATAGCTCATCTTTTACCAGCAGCTTAGATATTTCTGATTTGAGTGCAGGTCTATATTTCGTTGAAGTATCTGATGGAAAAAATAAGATTTTGAAGAAGCTGGCCGTTTCTCGTTAACTATTTTTTGGCCACGCTTCAGCTACCCGGCTTTATTTTAGCCTGTCAGAAGGCTGCCGGTGGAGATCACGTCATTAAAACGACACCTCGCAAAGTACCCTCTTATGGCACCATTCACCTTCGTCTTGAATGATAAACCTTTGTAGCCCAAAAATCGAGTAGACGGCCGTGAGCCTATGGCTCACGGTACGCCTCTCACACCACCGTACATGCGGTTCCGCATACGGCGGTTTGTTAGAATAAGTTCATTTGGTGGGTTGTTTTCCAATAGTAGTAGTTCACGAAGCCGGTATATTTTAGCTTCGTAAAATAAGCGTTATTAAGCGCCCGTTGTAATATTGGGCTGTGTGCTACCCTATAAAATCCCTTCCGACTGTTGGCCCACTCGTGCGCCTTCCCTTTGTCTATCCCTAGTGCTAACAGGTATTTCATCCAGGTTCTAATCTTCTTCCAGTTTTTCCATAAGATCATGCGTAGTCGCACTCGAACCAGTTCATCCAACCTTTGCATATGGCTCCTTGATTTGGATATAGTAAAATAATTCACCCATCCACGGAGCATCGTTTCCAGTTTCTGGATTTTCTCCCTTATTGGGGTTGGGTCGTTGCGTTGGGTGCGGGCCTTTATCTTCTGTTTGATACTGTACAGAGATTGGGTCGCTATTCTCATTTCCCAGCCCGTCTTACTGCCATAGAAGGAAAAACCTACTAGCGAACTACGCATCGGCCGGCTTATTTGCTCTTTTCACGGTTTACCTTTAGCTTCAACTTATCTTCCAGATACTTCGTAGTACTCTCCATGACCCGTTCGGCCGATTTCTTACTGCGGGCATATACACTAGAGTCATCGGCATATCTTACGTACCGGTGTCCACGTGCGTCTAGTGTCTGATCCAGTTCATTGAGAAGGATGTTAGATAACAGTGGGCTAAGCGGGCTTCCCTGTGGCGTGCCTTTCCTTCTCGGGCTGACCAATCCGTTTTCCATAAAGCCACTGGTCAGATAACTGCGGATAAGCTTTAAGATGCGCTTATCTTTTATCTTGACCGACAGTAGACTCATCAGCTTGTCGTGGTTGACTTTGTCGAAGAATTTCTCCAGGTCTAATTCCACGATCCACGTATAACCTTCGTTTAAATTAGCTTGCGCCTGTAATACGGCCTGATGAGCGTTCCGATTCGGGCGGAACCCATAACTATTAGAGGAAATGTCGCCTTCATACTTCAGGCTTAAACATTGGGAGATGGCTTGTTGTAACAGTCGGTCGATTACTGTGGGGATACCCAACACTCTCACCCCTCCACTCCCTTTGGGTATTTCTACCTTTCGGATGGCCTCAGGGTGATAATTGCCTTGTAAAACATCTGTTCTTAATGTTTGCCAGTTGGTATTCAGGTAGTCACGAAGTTCATCGGTCTGCATACCATCAATACCTCCGGCACCCTTGTTGGCAGTTACCTGCTTAAAGGTTTTTTGTACATTTCGGATGTCTAATATTTCTTCCAGCATACTACTAAAAAAAAACTTCTTCCAGACGTTGTGTTCATTGGTTGCATGGTGCCGCTCAACTCCTCCTGTATTGCCTTTAGCTTCCGGCTTATCCTCCTACAATCAGTTCTCTTACGTGTTTCTGTTGTTAACGCTTTACCATAAACTTCCTGATTCCTTCGTCATTCTAACATTAGGCCCTTCCTGAAAAAAAAACAGTACTATGGCTTCTGCTGACTTCTGTCTGTACCAGTTAGCCAATATTATTCTGGCTATTGTTTCTTCTCCGGCATTCGCGCATACCATTGACAAGTATACAGGCAGATCTCCCAGGGTAAGTCGATATGCTTTCTATGGATGTAGCCTCTGTATTTACATAATGATGTCTGTGTAGTATGGGGCTTTTGTTTGCTGTGCAACATCACCCGCATCATTTCTGCCTTATATACAGTTTCTGTTCGTAGGCTCCCGTATTTGCCGCCAGCTTCCTTCAGATTCGCAGTCGCCCGCGACACCCTTGCTCTTGGCTAACCCTTCCTACTACAAAGTGGGTTCGGGACTTACACCCTATAGCCCATCGACGTGCCTGGCGCACACAAAAAAGCCGCGTAAATCCTACGATTTACGCGGCTTTGATACTGTTTATTTTCTCTGTTGTGATCCTTATGGCACAGAAATCGAACTATTTTCTCACTTGCCTTGAAGAATTACATAATATTTCTGGCTAATATCTTATCAATCACCTCCTTTATACACCTTAAATCCTATTATATCGCGAGGTGCAGATACAGGGCTAAGTAACTGCTTAAGATAATCGAAGATCAGCCTTATATCTTCGCCATGGTTACTAACCTTATTTTCAAGTTGCTCCAGCTTCAATAAAATGTCCTTGTGAGTTGAAATCATCTCTCGCATCCGATGAAATATTCATATTATCTGGATATTTACAGCTATGGCCCTCTCACTGTTCAAAACACAGGAAAGCATAGTCACACCTTGCTCACTAAAACAGAAAGGTGCGTAGCGAAGTCCCTTAAACTCCTCTTTAGAGGACGCAAATTGCGTCCTCCAATTTTCAAACTCGTCTTTGTCCATCTCAAACATAAAATCCTCTGGAAACCGACTTATATTTCTTCTCATTGCTTCTTTCAACCTTTTAGTTTCAACACCATAAAGTTCAGCAAGGTCACGGTCTAACATAATTTTCCGGCCTCTGATAAAATAGATTTTATCCATAATTATTTCGTCTGGAATTGAAGCTTGTTTAATATTTTTAGACATAAACAAAGTTTATATTGAGAATAGAATAGTTTTTCGTGGAGTAAAAATAGTCGTTCGCGCAAACTGCATGGCTTATTGGTTGATAACAGTGTGGTATTAACAAATCATTGGTAAGTAAATCCTTAAAAAAACATCAGACTGAAGACCTGAAAGCTCTAACAACTATGAAATCGGCCCCATGGTACTCGAACTCCTTATCAATTGAAAACAAACAATTTAAATTATAGCTGCCTGTTCTACAAAAAGTATCGAACACAAAAAAGCCTTCAAATCTTGCGACTTGAAGGCTTCTGTTCTTTCCAGTGATCCCGCTGGGACTCACTACATATCTCTTATATGCCGCTATGGTAGCGGGCTTGAAGATCTTCCATAATCTAGGTAACCGCTGAAGGTAACCGATTAAAATTGGAAGTGTTTGAAATAATTTGAAAGAGCTTTTTCTTTTTGTTAAATTGTCAGGGCAATTGCAAACTATTGCAAAGATAGTCAAACTATATTTTGATAACAATTTTCTCGCCCCATTTTGAGAGAAAAATTATCTACATTTTTCTCACCAATTCACCGTTAAAATCTAATCTTCAATTATGAATCGTTCTTTAATCAAATTTAAAAAAGCTGCATTTCTGACATGTGCATCTTGTACTACTGCATCTAGATCCCATATGAAAACCCCAATTGGTAGAACTTTTTCTGGAATCAACGAGATTGCAATTCTAGTTTCTCTATAATACATCTTGCCAGTTGAGTACAGTTCTGTATATTCCCCTCTTAAGGCTAACTCGACTTCAGTGTTAAACTCAATAATTCCATAGTACCAAATTCTTTGAATCTGGTTATTGAAGTATTGCATTAATTTTCTTGCTCTTTTTTCAAGTTGCGTGACTACTTTCATATTCTCTTCTAAGGAAATGCCCCTTTTCTTCAATTCTACTATGACCACATCAAAGGGTCTTTTATTTTTAGGATCATTGGAAA
>Ga0116227_10017498_pt1 | contig 9992 bp, 9 predicted proteins | sample S1TSphgellanicum_FD_89693 | JGI IMG/M metagenome (GOLD analysis project Ga0116227, IMG submission 89693) | Host-associated microbial communities from peat moss isolated from Minnesota, USA - S1T2_Fb - Sphagnum magellanicum MG | ecosystem: Host-associated > Plants > Peat moss > Unclassified...
GTAAAAAACAGCTTATGAAACGGTCTTTAATCGGTTTATCCCTGGTTATGCAAAAAAAAACGACATCAGCGTAATCAACAAAAAAATCTATCTTACGATATAACTGCTTTAAAAAAGCTTTCATAGTTGTTCAATACGCGCTCAAAAGCTATTTTTAGCCATGCAGTATAATCATCTGGATTTTGCTGTAAATCCGTTTTTAAATCTTGCATACCGATGTATTTATAAGCATAAACCTCCTCCGTATTAAGATTCGGTATCTGTTCACTCAGACCAAAATAAACATGATCATATTCATGCTCGATCAAGCCCGATCCAACTTCAGCCTGATATTGAAAACTAAACACATACTGCATTTCGCAATCCATCCCCATTTCTTCTTCCAATCTACGTTTTGCAGCCTCGGCGGTATCTTCACCAGGCCTAGGGTGGCTACAACAGGTATTCGTCCATTTCCCCCCAGAGTGATATTTACCAAAAGCACGTTGCTGCAACAAAAGTGCACCTGAAGCATTAAAAATAAAAATTGAGAATGCACGGTGCAGTTTACCTTCTTCGTGTGCTTGCAATTTGGGCATTGTACCTAAAACTTGATCCTGCTCATTAACCAATATCACATCATCGTTCATTATATTCTCCATTTCATTTTAGGATTACTTATTTTCCGCATATTTCCATATGCCAAATTATAATTTTTATAGCGCTATACGGAATCAATATTTGCTAAGGTAAGAATTTGTAGATTATCAGCAACCTGGAAGCTACTTTTATAATTGATATGGATATTTGTCGTTATATTTGATAGCAAAGAGACAGCGCATTGAAACTGAAGGACATAAAATGTAAAAAAAAAATAGCCAAAAGCGCGCTATTTTTAGGCCTTGCATGCCTGGCACGCATAGCGCCCAGCTACGGACAAACAAAGCCAGTGGATACCATTAAAACGCAATACGACGTCGGTGATCTCTTCTCAAGCATTTTTCACCCTGGAACGAAAGCTAAAAGTGCAGACAAGAAGTCGGCAGTAACGATAATCCCCAATTTTGCATACAACCCGAGTATCGGTGCACAAATTGGAATAAAAGCTGTAGCCGGAAAAGTACTGGGTAAAGAGCCCAATACGCTAATGTCTATCGCTGCTACCTCCGCCTCCATCACTACCAAGGGTATTATCTATTTTTACATCAACCATAACGTGTACACACCTGGTAATAAATGGAACCTGCAAGGTAGCCTGGTGGCCGCAAAAACAGTTTTACCAGATTTCGGAATAGGCATTGGCCAGGCGGCCAATCAAAGTGAGGTCGATCTGATCCTGTCCGATCCGGATCGAAAACCCTATGTCCTACATGCAGAGTATTACAGCTTTAAAGAAAAAATATACAAGCAAATTGAACCCCATTTATTTGTTGGTGCAGGAGTATCTTTTGAAATCAGAAGAAAAATCGAGGACCGGCTAAACACCTCAGATTTAACACCCTATAACATTTACAGTGACAGATATGGTTTTAACCGTAATCATTATCAGTCGAATGGCATGCTTTTCAATCTACAGTATACCACGCGCGACAATCAAAACCGCGCCTATAAAGGCATTTATGCAGATGCCGGTGTTCGTGTAAATCAAACCTGGCTGGGTAGCTCAAAAAGTGCAGTACAGGTAACTACTGATTTTCGAAAATATTGGAGCTTATCTGAGACCAATCCAGAACATGTGATCGCATTTTGGAATTGGGGATCCTATTTGATAGGTGGGACTTTACCCTACCTGGAACTACCAGGGACAGGAAAAGACACCTATTTTCGCAGCGGAAGAGGTTATACAGTCACTTATTTCAAAGGACCAAGGTATTTCTATTCGGAGCTGGAATACCGCTTTCCCATTACCAGAAATAAATTTATCAGCGGCGTTAGCTTCTTCAATATACAAAGTGCAGATGATGATCTGGGTACTAAATTGTTTCAACAATGGCAACCTGGAGGCGGAGCAGGCTTGCGTGTTTTGTTTAATAAAGCAACGAGAACCAATCTCTGTTTAGACTATGCTTTTGGCAACTACGGTTCTAAAGGATTTTTTCTGGGTTTAACGGAAGCCTTTTAAACATTAAGTTAGCAATGCTGTTGTAATGATAAAATCAAGATGATAAAATTACTTCTTTTATGGACGTTTGGTCTCATTATGATGGCGGCTGGTATCAACCACATCCTGCAACCTTATTTCTATAAAACATTCATTCCCAAATACCTGCCAATACTTACAGTTAACTATATAGCAGGCCTCATTGAATTTGCTATCGGTTTGGCTTTATTTTTTCCCGGACTTCGGCACCATGCTGCCTTGGCCTTATTGCTGATGATGATTGCATTCCTGCCTTTACATGCAATGGACGTTTTTAAAGAGCATCCGGCAATCGGTTCCAAAACACTTGCTTACATCAGGTTACCTTTACAATTTATATTAATAGGATGGGCCTGGTATCTCTTTAAATTATAAATGGCTTATTTTGCCAGTCCACCAATATCTAACTTCATATACACAGGAACATGATCTGAGATTGACCTCGCATCTTTCAAACTTTCAAAATCCCGGTAAAAATGTACGATGCCACTGGCTATCACATTTAGTTTTGAGGGATGAAAATAGAAATTGTCATATTCTGAAGCCAAAGCATTTCCATTAACGACGCTCTGCTTTAATGACGTTTTCTGACCAACCAACGCAGCGGTATACCCCATTTTTCTTAAGGGATTAAAAACCGTATGCGATTGTGGAAGATTAAAGTCGCCGCAAAAGATCAAGTTATCAGCGGGATAAAGACCAGGTAGAAACTTAAAATACTTAATCTCAGCTTCGGGTTGTTTCGACTTCGGGACCGCATGAAAACTGGCTACTGTAAAAATTTTATTTCCAACTGTAAATCGACAATAATAAGGCTCCCGGTCAATCAACAGGTTATAATTTTCTTCCAGCCAGGCTTTTCCCGTTTGCTTTACCTTAGCTGTATTCCAGATAAATGCATAGCGCTCCCTTGAACTTCCAGTACCCGAAGTAGGATCACTAATCACATAATCCCATTTGCTGCCCAATCGATTCAATTCATCTGCTAACCTAGCCACAGCCTGACTTCCACCATAGCCGGCAACAACTTCTTGTATGGTGATGATGTCAAACTCACGAACAACCTGAGCAATGTAAGCGATTTTGTCGTTGCTTTTAGATTTACCAAAATTCTGTAAATTCCACGAACACAGGCTTACATTTTGGGAATAACAGGAAAAGCTTATCAGGATAAGCAGCAGGATAATATACTTTCTCAAATCTGGATCGGAATAAAGCTACAAATATAGCAGTCTATTTCAAAAAACTCCATATATTAGGTCTATGCCAAAAAAACAGGCTTTCCCTAAACACTTCGACACGTATACATCAGTCATGAGCGCTAACTTCAAATCTAAAAAAGCAATCCTTATTGGAGCAAGTGGCTTCATCGGTTCTTATTTGCTTCAGGAATTATTAAACGATGCCGATTACGAGCAAGTCATCGTAGTTGTACGGAAGAAGCTGGAACTACAGCATCCAAAATTAAAGCAGTTCATTGGTGATTTCCACACCTTGGCAGCTCTAAGTGAACAACTGATCGCCGATGAAATATTCATCACACTGGGTACAACAAAGAAAAAAACACCCGATCCAAAAATCTACTACCAAATTGATCATGACTATCCCGTATTGGCCGCAAAAATTGCAAAGGACAATGGTGCACAGGCCGTTTTTTTAGTTACGGCCATTGGGGCAAATCTCAACTCAGGCCTGTTTTATATTAAAACTAAGGGCGAAACTGAACGTGATGTGATTGCGCTAAACTTTAGCCATACGCATATATTCAGACCCTCTATGATTATGGGCGACCGCAAAGAACAGCGTCCCTTAGAACACGTATTCCTAAAAATATGGAGTTTCATCAACCCACTTTTAATCGGTAAGATATTAAAAAAATACAAGGGAATGAATGCCAAGGACATCGCCAGGGCAATGGCTGCTGCGGCAAAACAGCCATCAGAGAAGATCAGGATTTACCATTGGCCAGAAATGAGTCAGATTCTTAATGATTTTCAATAATGCTTTTCGGGATTCAGTTCCTTCTTTTGGTAGAGTTATTGCAGTATTTAGAGGTATTCCCGATATAAACATGGCCAAAATAGAAAAGAAAGACTGGCGTTTCAACCTACATGAGATCATTTACGAATCCAATACGCCTGCAGGCAAAGCCTTTGACATCGGTCTTTTGATTGCCATCTTCACCAGCATTACCGTGGTGATGCTGGATAGTATTCAAAGTATCCACCAACACTATGGCGTTCTTTTTAATCGTATCGAATGGATATTCGCCGCACTGTTTACGATTGAGTACATACTGCGCCTGATCAGTATACGCAAACCTTTAAAATATGTTTTCAGCTTGCTGGGTATCATCGATTTGATTGCACTCATTCCCTCCTATCTCAGTATTTTCTTTATTGGCGCTCAATCCCTGTTGGTGTTTAGAGCCTTGCGTTTGCTTCGGGTATTCCGGATTTTCAAACTCGGGCACTTCTTAACCGAAATTAATTTTTTAACACAGGCGCTCAAAGACAGTATTCGAAAAATCAGTATATTTCTCCTTACAGTACTTACTATAACCATCATTCTCGGCTCGATCATGTACCTGGTAGAAAAACGGGAAAATGGCTTTTCGAATATCCCTGAAAGCATTTACTGGGCCATAGTCACCATTACTACAGTGGGCTACGGTGACATCTCACCAGTAACACCGATGGGTAAATTTGTAGCCTCCATTGTCATGCTTACAGGGTATGCGATCATTGCTATACCCACCGGAATCATTACCCATGACCTGGCGCTGACTTCCAGAAAGAGAAAACACAAATTTGAATCCTGCCCCAGTTGTGGTTCCGAAGGACATGACCACGATGCCTTGTTTTGCAAGTATTGCGGATCATCTTTATCTCAAGTTTAAAGCTCAATTGATCAGGACTTCCTATAACCGAGGAACTTATTCCAAAAAAATCACTTAAAGACCGTATTCAATTGACTATCAATAAATTGACCAATTGAACGCAAGCTTAAATACCTTTAATTTGTAAGAAAGTAAAGTTTATTTAACATGAAATCGTGAAGCTTAGAAAAATTTATTTAATTTTATTTTTAGGAATGGATGATTTGTGCAAACAATCTGTAAATTTATACTGTTATGCCATTCAGTAATTATGCAATAAATCAATCTATATACAAATTAATCACAATTCAATGCCACAAGGAACAGTAAAATTTTTCAATGAATCAAAAGGATTTGGCTTTATCATACCTGATAACGGAGAACCAGAAATTTTTGTACACGTATCTGGTCTTATCGATCAAATAAGAGAAAACGACAAAGTAAGTTACGAAGTTGAAAATGGAAAAAAAGGCTTGAACGCCACGAAAGTTAAAGTTGGATAACAACTCAAACCAAAAAAGCATCCATTAAGGATGCTTTTTTTTTGTGCTGAATTTTGGTGATTGATCTTATTTTTGCTGAATACGTTTAAATCTGATATAAGAAACAATCGCCAGTAGCACCACAATGGCTATGGTAATGTATACCCATCCTGGGATCGGAACAGGATCTCCCTGAGCATAAGAGAGTAATCCCGTTAGGTAATAGTTTACACCAAAATAAGTCATGATAATCGTTGAGAAACTGATCAGCGACAACAAGTTGAACAAATACTTACTTTTAAGCTTCGGAATTAGCCTCACGTGTAACACAAATGCATAAATGATCACCGAGATGAAAGCCCAGGTTTCTTTCGGATCCCAGCTCCAATAACGTCCCCAACTCTCATTTGCCCAAATTCCTCCCAGAAAAGTACCTACAGTCAGCAAGAACAAACCTACAGTTAGTGACATTTCGTTCACGATAGTCAGTTCCGTTACCGACGACTTCACTTTTGCATTGATTTTTTTATTGTCGATAATATAAAGTATCAATACGACCGTCCCCAATAAAGCGCTCAGTCCGAAAAAGCCATAACTAGACGTAATGATGGCCACATGGATCATCAGCCAATACGATTTTAGCACAGGTACCAAAGGCGTAATCTGCGGATTCATTTGAGAACCGCCGTGTGCAAAGCCCATCAAAATTACCGCAATCAAACAGCCAGCAGCAGGGATGAAAGCATTGCTATTTCTATACATAAACAATCCAGACAGTACGCCAATCCAGCTGATGAACAGCACAGCTTCGTAACCATTACTCCAGGGCTCGTGGCCCGAAATGTACCAGCGTACCCCCAAACCAACGGCCTGTAATAATGCTGCTGTACCAATCAAGATCAAGACAAAAGTAACCAGCTTATCTAAGGATTTTGAGTTTTTAAAGAGCTTGCAAAAAGCCAGTGACAAGATTACTACTCCCAACAACGCATAAGTGATCATCAAATTCAAAAAGATATTCCAGGAATTGTAACTGATCTCCCAATCAATTTTAGCTTGCGATGGCACCACATCTTTACCGTATTTCAACTGCAGCGCTTTAATACTCGCCAGTTCGGCATCTGCGGCCAACCAGCTTCCAGTTCGCTGTCCTTGCTGTATGGCTTTAAAATACTTATCAAAAGCGTTGGGCATACTAACGGGCGCATTAGGCTGAGCAATGGGCAAGGCAATCCAAGTATTGTTGGCATCACCAGCGATTGGAAAAATGCGCAAATACTGCCCATCTGTGAGCTGCTGCATTGCCTGTAGTTTATCATTTAAGTCAATCAGGTCTTTATCATAACTGCCCTGTTCAGCAGGCTTCTTTGCAAAAGATTTCAGATACTCATTTTTCAATACAAACTCTAATGAACCATCAGCCCCCAACCTCAACAGGTTAATCATTGAAGTATAACCTTCTGCATTGGCCTTAACAGCTTTCAACAAATCCGGTCCTCCTTTAGTTCCTACTTTAATCAATGGAACATTGACCCAGTTAAATGGAGTAGTTGATACCGATAGAAAAAACTGGTTAGCATTTAAAGTATAGAACCGATCTTTTCGATAAAGCTTTCTTAAAATTTCCAAAGCCATTGTATTGACAGGCTCTATCCTGCCATCAATATTTTGTACCAGCAAATGTCCAAACAAATCGGCATGTTGCTGATCTATTTTAATCGACGCCGCAAACTGACCCGCATCTATGGTTTTTCCCATCAGGATTTGCTGAAGCTCAGCAATATGCTCAGGACTATGCGCATGATCATGCGGATTAGCTGCAGGCTGGTCATGATCGTGTCCCGCATGGTCATGGCCGTGATCATCATGATTGTGCGCTACCGGTGGAGTTACTGCAGATCCATTTGTGCCATGCATGTCTATTTTTTGCTGACTAAATGCAGATCCAGATGACCATAGCAAGAACAGCAATAGCAAAGTCTTAGACTTAGCTATTGACTTTAACTGTTCATTTAATTTAGAGAAGTGAGTTCCCTTCCAGAATAAAGTGACAAACATGCCCAAGAACAGTAAAGTATAACCAATATAAGTAACATTTGTACCCCATTCATCATGATTTACAGACAACACAGTACCTTTTTCATCATCGTCAAAACTCGCCTGAAAAAACCGATAACCAGAGTGATCCAACACATGATTCATATAAATTTTATACGGCCTGTCCGGGCCTCCATCCTGAATTAACACATCCGAAGAGTATGCTGCAGGACTGCTACTTCCAGGATATTTCTCCATTTTAAAATCTACCAGTTTCAATGAAAAAGGTGCAGGAGATATTTTAGAACCGTAGGCCAAAGAAATTCTCAATCCACCTACCTCACTTTGGTGTTGAAAGTTTGTCATGCCTTTACCCCCGTAAAACGAAACTGTATCGGTAGCCATTGGTGTCGTAATCTCAACTTTAACTAAGTCAGGATCGTGTTCATGGCTACGTTTATCGCCTTCAAAATAGATGATAGATCCTGGTACAGCAGGTTCGGGTACCACAAAAGCCAATCCACCATAGGTATACAAGCTTCTCAAGTTAAAAGGTTGCGGTACATCCTTACCTTCAACTGCTTTTCTTTCCTGAGTGGCCATGATCATGTAATTCCCTTCATAGGGCGAAGAAATCTGATAAGACCCGGTAGAATTGTCAATGTTAATAGCACCAGGTGTTTGCTTGTTGAAACTAATGAGCATGTTTTGAATCAATTGCACATGACCAGAAGGGAGGTATTTATTCACCCTTTTACCATCTTCTAAAACAACCAAATGTAACGTAGGCGTCCCAGAATCTGCCCTGACCAATGAATCCTGTGCTCTTGCATAAAAATCAATCACTTTAAGCTTAACCCGTGCTCCTTTGTAGTCATATTCCGAAACAAAGGTCTTTTTAAACGGTTTCAAATAAGTGGGGATGCGATTAGAAAGCAGTATCGCCCGTACATCATCATAAGCTAATGCCTCGTCGCCCTGACCGATCTGAACCTTAAAAAAAGTTGCGTCTGAAATAATCTCATTACTAGACTCTCCTTCCCTGATGTGCATAGAACCTTCAAAACTGATGTAGCGGGTAATGTATCCGCCAATAAAAATGATGATAAAGGCCAGGTGGAAAACAAGTAATGGTAATTTTTTATACTGAACCAATTGGTAACGCTGGATATTTCCAATGAAATTCAGAATCAGAATAACCATAATGGCCTCAAACCACCAGCAGTTATAGATTAGTGCTTTAGCTACAGCCGTACCGTAATCGTTTTCAACAAAGGTGGCCATTGCCATAGCAAAGGCATACAACAACAGCATAAGACCCATGGTGCGGGTAGAAAAGAGCAGATTTTTAATTGACTTGATCAGCATGAAGAGATAATGTAATTGTGTTTGCCGCAAAAATCTGTTAATTGCCCTGTACTTTTGTCATCGCTCCGCCACATCAGATTATATATCATAGTTTTTACCAATAAATAAAGCACATGCCCACACCATCCGCCTAGTTATTTCCACAATATAACCGTAGCTTTGTCTATTAAACAATTTTGTGGTATGAGTGACTATAGTGAACTGATTTTAGCTAATAAAAATTCTGGCCGGACTAAAGACCTTGAAGATGCACTTAATGGTGTTGAGGTCACGTATGCCCGCTGGCTAGGTAACCGGGTAAATATTCATACAGGAGAAAAACCAGACAGACTGGGTAATTACTTCCGTTGCTTTTACAATGAAACCGGCATCCAGTTTTATGTCAAAGATGGCTTACCAACCGACATTACCAATGCATGCTGGTCGGCATTTAGAAGTATTTTCGATAATAAAGGATAAAATTAGCCATTGCCAATTTACGATTTAATAAAGCGGGTCAACAACCTGCTCTATTAAATTGGAAGTTAGGTCTCTCCTTCCTCGCTTATATGCTCTTGTAAAGCAATTTGATAACCCTGACTATACTTAATACTGCCCCATGCGGTTAGCATGGTGATGATATCTTCATCCTTCAATACGCCAGAAATCTGGCTTTTGCAATAATCTAAAAATTCACGCTCTGTCATATATACTATCTCAATTGGCTATCTTATTTCCAAGCCCAATCCAATGTCCGATCAATCTGTAACTGATACTGAGCCGAAAGCCGACCCATGATTTTTAAAAAATCTGCTACCAGAATCCTGTCTTTCGGTAAAAATAGCGCTTCGCCACTATCAAATTTAATGAAAAAATAATCGCCGGTTTCATGAACCTCTATAATTTCAGAAAGGTTCATTTCAGATTCACCAGTTTGATCTTTTGTCAAAACCACATCCTCCTTAAAATCAATGACCAGCAGTTGATCAATTCGATCTTTGTATAGGCTCCTGATATATTTCAGATAACTTTTTTTGTAAAACGAACGCTGATAAATTGGATACAAAAAAATAATAGCTACTGCACAGAGTAAGGCAAAACCAGCTAGGTAAAGGCTATTGTTCATATA
>Ga0116227_10017499_pt1 | contig 9992 bp, 5 predicted proteins | sample S1TSphgellanicum_FD_89693 | JGI IMG/M metagenome (GOLD analysis project Ga0116227, IMG submission 89693) | Host-associated microbial communities from peat moss isolated from Minnesota, USA - S1T2_Fb - Sphagnum magellanicum MG | ecosystem: Host-associated > Plants > Peat moss > Unclassified...
AAAAAAATAATACAAAATTTTTTTAAAAAAAAAAAAAAAAGAGAATTAAACAAAAAATTATGGGGATGGGGGGAAAAAAAAAAAAAAACAAGAAAAGGAAAGATAATGTAAAAGAAAGTTATGAGAGGGAAAAAGCAAACAAACCAATGGGCTATACACTACATCTTCAAAAAGTTGTGAAAGAAAAGGGAAAAAAACTAAGGAACAACCCTTGCATTACATCCCTGCAAAGTTATGAGAGAGGGGAGAAACATATTCAACGCCCCTTCCACCCTCATTCACCTCAAGACACAAAAGAAAAGAAACCAAAAACCTCACATCCCCTCACCCAAATATATGGTTGGATAGTGTAATAAATGTGGATTGTCCAATGTAGTTTTAACATATTCACTAACTTTGCACCCTCCTTCACTTCAAAACACAGAAGAAGACCCCCATCCCTTCACCTAAATTGTTGGAATGTCCACACAATTATAAAGGGGTCAATGGTTTCCTTAGTAAAATTGTTGTGAATAATTTATAATAATACAATATCCTAGAAGCTATTAGGGGAAAAATGAGGTCCAACTACCCTATTAAACCCTATATCCTACCTATAAATATGGGGGAGTTCATGTTTGAGGATAAAGCCCCTTTTACGGGGGGGTAGCTACCTAGCTGCCTATAGATGTGCCCATATCTCCCAAATCATAGCATGAAGGTTTTGTTGCTTTTAGGGTAATTGGCAGATGACTACAAGTGACGCACTCCTAAGTCCCTTGTTAGACCCACTTGAGGGTCCAAGTACGTTGAATTGTGGAAAGTTGGGACTTGAGAGCCGCTCCCGACTTCCAGCACTAAAAGGGGGTAGAGGGATATGTTGACATGATGCAAATGAAAAAACTTTGTCCTAAATTTCTTTGATGGATCCCTTTAACCTCAAAATAAAACTAAACTAAATGCACAACATAAGAGAGGTTTGGAAACATGTCTACTTCATGAAATATTTGTAGTTGTCTAATCAAACTTTGTGTTTAAATCTATTGTCACAAACATTGTTTCATGGACCATACTGGCGAATTTAAAATAATTGCATATGCTAGAACGACTCCAAATGGCAGAACAACTACATTTGTTTCAACAGCCACAACATCATGTATATGATTTTGATTATCATTTATTACTTTGATTTGAAGTTTTTATTGATTATTTGTTTCAATAGTCACTATGGATTTGTTCAAGATTGCTCAAGGTTCAACCATGATTTTATTTTTATTTTTCATAAATATACATTTCCTTTTGTGATTCATACTTTGAACAAATATTCATCTACACATGTCTATTGTGTTACGATTTAATGTAAAGAATAGGATTTTTGTTTCTCATTCAATTTTCGATTTGTAGTTTTTTTCTATTGTCATACATGTCTTGTGGTTTTGGGGCCATCCTTATCATCCAATGATTAAATGATTGATTTAAGACTTTGTTCCTCAATTCTTGTGGAACTCAGGCTTGCCTACTTAGAGTTGCATAAAGTTGTCGTTGAAGATTCATGAATTATGTGGATAGCAAATTCCCAAGTGTTAACAATTCTTCTATTGACAAATTGTTCAATAAGCTTGTGAAAAAATGTTCTAAAATCAACTTCTTTAAATTTGCATGTTCTTTGAAGAAGTCCATTGCATGTGTAAACATTGCCAAATTGTAGTTCTCCATATCATCCTTGGAAATGTTCACAATTTGTCTCATTATAGAAAGACTCTCTTTGTCCATTTTCACATTTGCTCATCACCATGTTGCCCATTCCACTTTTTGTCAATTACCCTCTTCCATTTTGTTCCCCATGTTCTGATTAAGAGCAAATGCTTCAAGGGGGCCTAGTATTATCTCTTAGATATTCCAACAATTTTTTTGTCATCATGCAAATTCTTTCTAATATGCTTGAGATTAACATGTATTCAATCATAGATTCCAAGGTGTTTGGTGTGACAATTGGTAACAATTTTCTTTTTGCCATTGTAGTAGAGAAGTTTTAGGATTACAAGCACATGATTGAGGAATAGAGGATGCAACCAGGAAGTATATGTGCAAATAATGCAAATTGATATATTTTGCATGCAAATTAGTAGTAGAGGGAAAAAAAATGTAATTTCATTATGCAAGTTACCAAGGGGTTGACAGAGCGAATGAAAATAAAAAAGAATTTAAATTAGTAAAGTGTCTTGGGGTACTTGATATTGTCTCAATTCTTAATGGTCGCATACCTCTTTGTGGTGGACATGTAGTGTTTGAATTGGCACATACCTTTTGGTGGGTTAATAGGTTTATGTGCCATTGAATTTGATTTAATCTCAAAATTTATATGGTTTGGATGATGCAAAGCCGGAATATACTTGGTAGTAATGGAATTTGAAATACTGGTTCAAATATAACTTGAGCATTTCATGCGATGAATTGTTCAGAATAAACCAACATAAATTTCTTATATTATGTTTGGAATGTATCCGATTGTGAATGTTCATGAAAAAGTTCATCCATTTTCATTTTTCATCCACATTTTCATCCATAAATATCATTCATCCATGACACGTGGCAAAATATTTTTCCACATCACCAAATATTATCTCCTAGGTGTGATAGAATGCTCTTTAAATATTCTATCAATGTGGGAAGAATATTTTTAAAAAGATTCGGTCATGCTCCCTTGTTCATGCTCACTTGCTAACGTTCATGCTCGCAGGCTCATGAAATACCATCCTTGAGGCGAAGAGTGTGGGACGCTAAAAAAAAGGATGGTGATAATGGAAAGGTGTTGGAAAGAGCCAATAGCACCATTGACTTGGGTGTTATTATTTGAGACATTGCCCATCATTATGTCCTCACTAACACAACTGCAATGGCATCATGGGTCAAGTACAAAATGAACCCTAGCTGGCATATGCTTTCTAGTTATAAACAAGAATTAATAGGGTTAATTGAGTTGCAACCTAGTTACAAAATGTTGTGCACTTGGACCATAGTTGTATGAGAGGGGCCTAACAAAGGCACTAGTTTTGTGTTACTACAAAATAAGTTGTAAGGAAGTGATAATTGCATGCACATTGGTGAATTATCTATGTACATTGAAGTTACAATTAATCATCTAGCTGGTATGCAATACATATGAAAAGGAGAAAAAGGAAGCACATGAGGGGAAGGTGGAGCTAAAAATTGACTTCCCCACTCTTACACAATGGGTGCAGGATGCCATGCAGGGACATTGGCATTTTAGGATTGCTATGGAAGACCTAGATGTTGATGCATTGAATCTCCCACCATCAACAAAAGTTTTGAGGTACCAAAGGTTGAAGGCATATATAGTAATCACTTCCAAGTGAATGATTGCAATATGAAAGGCATGGTTAATTTTGATTGTATAGTAGCATCAATTTTTGGCTAGTGGCTAGCACACGTGGGAGATGAACATGCATTAGTAGAATATGTAGTGTCTTAAAGGACATAATAAGATTGGACTATGGCCTCATTTCAACTCCTATCATTCTCATGCAATGTGCATGGGTTCGAAATAGAAATGATGTGAAGGCTAATCCTATTCATAGATGGGATGAGGTGGGATTCTTACTTGTAAATTTTTGATACATGATGGTGGAGGATGAAGAATCATTTATTTTTCCTACCCAAGTCTAGTAAGTATTATTCCTTGATGATGAACAAATGACAAAATGGAAGATGTTGGTCCACAAAGAACTTCAATCATCCCACATCACAATAGATAGTTTTTCCAACTCAAGTGGGATTAATGATGGTGCACCATGGCTAAATACACCCATAACACACCCATCGATGCCTTGAGAAACAAGCCTTGTGGGGGCCAATAAGTTATCAGCAAAGGAATCGACTCTTATCAATTCCACACTTGCTCATTTACCCTAGGAAATTTTGAGGTGTAAAAGTAAGGGTTTATATATTTACATCCATTTTTATAAAAAAAGGATATTTATGGACCATTGTTGTTATGACCCTAGCCTTGGGCCTGCGATCAAAGCAAGGGTTTGCAAAGGTGCGAGCCAAGAATGAAGCCTAAGAATCACATTTCGTGCTCACGGGAGTGTAGAAGAGTGTGAGAAAATGAGCCCACACACTTCCAAGTGGGCTCCCACTTTGGGAGTTGGAGTCTCGATGAACTATTGAATCTTCAAAGAACAATTTCAAGGGTCAAAACTCATTATATTGAAAAGTTCCTTATACCATTGAAAAACTAATGAAACGTAAATGTTTAAAATGGGTTCGCATGACCCATTTGAGTACTTAAAACACAAGTTATGGCGAAAAGAAGGGTAAGGAGTCAAACTGTCAATTTAACTCCTGACCGCTAAAAGTCAAGAATCGCCCTGACCTACTTACGTACAAGTGACGTTAAACATACCATTGGAAAGCTCTTAACAAGGGCTACAACTTTGCTTTCGACCTCACCCTAATAAGAAGTATTCACAAAACGTTATGGGCCTCTAAAACTGCAACCCAATTTTGAGAATTTTGGGACTCCCAACTTGGGAGTTTGGGGACAAAATGACATTTGGGTGTAAGCCCCATGGTCAAGCACAGAAAATACTAGAAGGGAAAAGGTGGTGGCTTCCCCCAAGTCTAAGCCATGGTAAGTTTTATGAGTCCGTGTATGCCCGTGATTCGTCCGTGCACCAAAAATGCTACAATTACACACTAACCAACTTGTTGTTTGGTTTATGTAGGCTTATGTGAATAGTTGACTTGCTTGTCATCCGTCCTAATCCCCATCCCGAAGCTCTAACACACCCCTCTTACCCCCAAAGTGTTGCGAGCTAAAGAGTGTATTCCCACTCCTTCTTCCATTGTTTTCACCTTTGAATTCACATTTGAATCTTAAGAATAGTTTGGGGGTGTGTTAATTGTAGTTCAACTTTAAACCTGCATATCTACAATTTCAATGAAGCACATAGTTTGTAAGCCGTTTCATATTATGATAATTAGTTTTAAGTGAGTTGAGCATTTTAGTCCCAAAGTAATGGACATGTACTTAGGTAATGGTACTGTAGCTCCCAACTAATTATATTATTAATTAATATAGTTGATACTTAGTTGCTGCATATTTGAACATTTCAAGTTAGAACAATATATAATTTATACATTATTAGAGTTAATGTGAATTATTTAAATTAATATTAATTTTGAAGCATAAGATGATTAATAAATTCAGATAATAATTTTTTTGATTTAATCAGTTTCATGAGCTCAATTTATTAATTAATTATTTCATGTAATTAATTATGTGGTTTCAAATAATTATTCATATTTTGAATTCACAAGACAACAAATCAATTATTATCCAATGCATGTAAAAAATTTGTTATTAAGTATCTGAATCTCAAATAAATAATTATTTAAACTATTTGCACAATTTTTTTGAATTAGATTAATCAATCCATATTAATAGTTAATTGTATAGTCCAATTAATTATCTTGTATTATTTTTTAAGTAAATTAAATATAAGCTAATAGTTAATAAATCATTTAAAATCATTATTAAACCATGTAGATTAAATATGAATTTGTTTATTAATAATCCCAAAATAGTGGAAAAGTAATATTTTCTATAATGGCACCCTAGTGACACAACTAGTTGACAAGTAGTTACAAGTGTCATAAAAATGGGTGGTGGGAATGCGCCCATGTGGCATAATCATATGTGTTGACGATGAGTATTAGTTGCAACATAGTGGTCAATTGGCCATTGACATTTCAACATTTGTGATGTAATTACAAGTTGCAACTAAAGCATAACTTGTCAAAAAATCAAACCTAGTTGACTATGCCTGTATGTAAAATGCGTACATTACACAGTATAGATGTCCCATTTACAACTCACTTAAAATTATAACACAATTCGACAATTTTATGATGTGGTATTTTATTTATTAACTAATTGTATTTCCACACGATAATAGTAGTGTAGTTGCAAACTAATTATCTTAGGGCCTCTAGTTGCATAATAGCGTGGTTCCAGCAAACAAGTTTTCTCATAGTGCTGTAACACAAAATTATGCTACAACAAAAGTAGCATTATTGGAAAGAGATGTTATGCCTATGAAGATCCCCAAGGTGTGAAATTGGTCATCATGGTTAATGAGGATGGATTCCCATTAATGCTAAGTCAAAATACATGGCTATTAACAGTTAAAGGCCATGCTCTACATTTGTTGGATTTGAGTAAAAGAATAGACAATCAAATTGTAAAACAGTTGGAAATGATGAAGGAGAAGTTGGATGCACAATTTGATTACACACCACGTGCTTTGGACTTCAAGCACATGTAGGCTGTGGTTGGTAGGATTTTGAAGACACGGTGAACCAAGTGGCTACAAATCCATGAAGCAAGTTTTGTGGATTGGGTGTCTAGGCCCTAAAAGTTATCCACTATACTTATTTAGATCCTATTATAAGAGATTGAAATAAAGAAATGTGTATTTGGTCAATTTTTATCTTCATGTTTACATTCAAGTTTTGACACTAAAGTTGGTTAATTGGAATGAAATTGTGGGTAGGTGAATCCATGATAGATAATTATACACCTGTAGTGTGGGAGGCATTGGTTGAATATTGAACAGGGCAAACTTTGTTCAAAAGCAAGACACATGGTTATAGTTCATGCAGTAATGAAAAACCCTTCAAAATTAGGTCATGTTGGTCCAATAATAAATGATTTGTTAAAACCTTACTACTTAAAGTCCAAAATCATACAAGACATTACAATGTATGCATTGTTACTCTATAAAATGTGTTAATCCCACCTTTTTATGAGTTCAAATTGCATGTTAATGGTGGAATGTGGCATTGTTTGAGTTGTTGTCGGGCAATTCAAAGTGCTTGTGATTTGAACTACAGTAAATTTTTCCAAATATATATTTAAACTAGCAGTAATCATGCCCTGGCCCCTAGTGAGGTCATGTTCTAATTGTATATGATATGGTCTTCAATTTTGTTAAGGTTTTGAAATTAAAACAATTGGGTATATGGAATGGTTTTTTAAACTAGCTAGATTGTTAAATGAGGTGGTGCATATTAAACACCATGGATGACAACTACTATTGAGAGAGATGTTTAGGATTGTTGATATTAGTAGCATTGCATTTGTGGTATTATTTCTTTGAAGCTCGTGGTTTATAAGAATTGTCCTTTATGACTCTATGTGTTTTAGTGGGTTTGCATATTAGACAAACTTTAGTACCTTAAAAACTTATATTAATTATATTATATCAATTTGTAACATGGCTTTATATATAAAAACAAATATGAACTCCACATTTTTGTTGAGTGTAGGACATTGGGAAAGGACTATTATTGGACTTTCTAGAAAGGTGGAAGGCATGTTAAATCGGGGAGCTGAAATTGATTGAAAGTGTCACGACCTTAACCTTGGGCTTGCGATTAAGGTAAGGGCATAGAAAGGTGCAGGCTAAGAGTGCAACCTAGGAATCACATTCACATTCCTGAAAGTGTGAAGGAGTGTGAGAGAATGAGCCCCACATTCTTAAGTGGACTCTCACTTTGGGAATTATTGTCCCTATGAAGTCATGAATATCCATAGAGTGATTTGAGGGGTCAAAATTCATTGGATTGAAAACTTCATTATACCATTAGAAAGCTCTTAAGACGTAGATGTTTAAAATGGGCTTGCATTATCCATTTGAATATTTATAACACAAGTTATGGTCGAAAGAAAGGTCAAGAATCAAAGTGTCAATTTGACTCTTGACCATTGAAAGTAAAAAATTGCCCTAAATTACGTGCTTGCAAATGACATGTCACATGTTTTTGCAAAACTCTTAACAAATGCAATAACTTTGTTTTAGACTTCACCTCAATCAAAGGTTTGCACAAGAAATTATGGGCCTTCAAAGTGGTCGGAATCCCAATTTTGGAAATTTCAAGACTCCTGATGTTGCAACCCTAGCTTTGGGCTCGCAACCAAGGCAAAGGGGTTATAAGGTTCTGGGCCAAGAGGAAGCCCGGAAGTCAAGGCAAAGAGCTCGCAAGGGTGCAGGCTAAGAAGAAGCCCGGGAGTCACATCACATACTCCCGAGAGTGTAAGAAAGTGTGAGGGAGTATGAGGGGAGTGAACCCTCACACTCCCAAAGCAATTCCCACTTTGGGAAATGGAGTCCCAGTGGACTTTTGAAACTTCAGAGAGCAATTTCAGGGGTCAAATCTCAATGGCTTTGTGCCATTCTTTATATCATTGAAAAGCTTTTAGAACATAAATGTTTAAAATGGGCTCTCATTGCTCATTTGGGCATCTAAAACACAAGTTATGGCCAAAAGAAGGGCTGGGAGTCAAACTGCCAGTTTGTCTCCCAACCACAAAATTTCGGGAATTGACCCAATTTACTTGGCTGTAGGGGGCGTGTGACATACCGTTGGAAAGCTCTTGACGAGAGCTACAACTTTTTTTTAGATTGCATCTTGATTTGAGGTTTGCTCGCAAAGTTATGGGGCTCCACAGTCGTGGGAGTTCCAACTAGCGCGATTTCGGGATTCACACTCGGGAGTCCCGGGAGAGAAAAACCATTTGGATGTGGGCTCCATGGCCAGCCACAAAGTATACTATAAGGGGGAAGGTGGTGGCTTCCCCCAAGTCTAGGCCATGGTGAGTCTAGTGTGTTTGTGTTGCCTGTGGCTCGTCCTAACACCAAAGGTGTTTCAACTATGCACTAACCACTTTATGTGGGTTATGTGCAGACGCGTGTGAGTGAGTGAAGCTTGTTAACTTTTCCTAATCCCATCCCGAAGCTCCAACACGCCCTTCTATCCCTCAAAGTGTTGTGAGTTAGGGAGTGTGCCCCGACTCTTCCATTTTCCGTTGTTTTTTACTTGGATTCATATTTGAGTCCTTTAAGGAGTTGGGAGTGCGTGACCTGACTTGGGAATCCTAGGAAAAATGACATTTGGGTGCAACCCCTAGAGCTAATCATAGAGAATACTATAAGGGGGAAGGTGGTAGTTTCTCCTAAATCAAAGTCGTGGTGAGTCATGTGTGGTTGTGTGTGCCCGTGGCTGAACCGTGCACCAAAAATGCTCCAACTATGCATTAATCAACTTGTTATTTAGTTTGTGCATATCCATATGAATAATTGGCCCAGTTGCCATTCATTCTAATCCCCATCTCGAAGCTCTAACACACCCCTCTTACCCCTGAATTGCAACAAGTGTACCCTAACCTTTTTTTTCTTTTTTTTTTTCCATTTTGAAACTCACGTTTGAGTCTTTCAAAAAGTTTAAGGGTGTGTCAAGAAACAAAATGAAGTTGATTGAAAATTAGATGAAGTGATAGCTTCAATTAATCAATTACAACCAGCCATGAACATGTTGATTAGCATGAACAAGGCTTTAGTAAAAAAACTTAGAGTCTTAATGGTTACAAATAATTTGGTGCCAAATGAATCAATGCACAAGCAAGAAGAATCTTAGGAATCAAGGCAAGAAAAAACCTAGGAGTCACATCACACACTCTCGTGAGTGTAAAAAAGTGTGAGGGAGTATGAGGGAGTGAACCTTCACACTCCCAAGGCAACTCCCACTGTGGGAGATGGAGTCCATGTGGACTCCCAAAACTTCAGAGAGCAATTGCAGGGGTCAAAACTCAATGACTTCTGGCGTTTTTTATATCATTGGAAAGCTCTTAGAACGTAGATGTTTAAAATGGGCTTTCATTACTCATTTGGACATTTGAAACATAAGTTATGGCCAACAGAAGGGCCGGGAGTCAAACTGCCAGTTTGATTCCCGATCATAAAAATTCGGAAATCGACCCGATTTACTTATCTGTAGGGGGCGTGTGACATATTGTTGGAAAGCTCTCAATGAAAACTAAAACTTTTCTTTAGACCGCATTGCGATTTGAGGTCTGTTTGCAAAGTTATGGAGCTCCAAAGTCATGGGAGTCCCATTTGGCGCGATTTCGGGACTCCCACTCGAGAGTC